>Ga0208849_1000871_pt1 | contig 24674 bp, 21 predicted proteins | sample NGESurdeep072012_10_FD_184470 | JGI IMG/M metagenome (GOLD analysis project Ga0208849, IMG submission 184470) | Arctic peat soil microbial communities from Barrow, Alaska - NGEE Surface sample 53-3 deep-072012 (SPAdes) | ecosystem: Environmental > Terrestrial > Soil > Wetlands > Peat ... | reverse complement strand
CAAAACCCGACGGCGACGTGATCTGGAGCTACGACAAGCCGCTGGTCAAGGACGCCGGTTTTCTGGTGCTGCGCGGCAACCTGTTCGATTCCGCGATCATGAAGACCAGCGTGATCTCAAAGGAATTCCGCGACCGTTATCTGATCAACCCTGCGGATCCGAACGCGTTCGATGGCCGCGCCATCGTGTTCGAAGGCCCGGAGGACTATCACGCGCGGATCGACGATGCCGCACTCAATATCGACGAGCACTGCATCCTGTTCGTGCGCGGCACCGGCCCGATCGGCTATCCCGGCGGTGCAGAGGTCGTCAACATGCAGCCCCCCGCCGCCCTGATCAAACGCGGCATCCTGTCACTGCCCTGCATCGGCGATGGCCGCCAGTCCGGCACTTCGGGCTCGCCCTCGATCTTGAACGCGACGCCGGAAGCCGCCGCCGACGGCGGCTTGGCGATCCTGAAGACCGGCGACATGGTTCGCATCGACCTCAACAAGGGCAGCGCCAATATCCTGATACCGGATGAGGAACTGAAGCGGCGCCGCGCCGAACTCAAGGCCAGGGGCGGCTTCCCCTATCCGGCCAACCAGACCCCGTGGCAGGAGCTCTACCGCTCGACCGTGGGCCAGCACGCCACCGGCGCCTGCCTGGAGCTCGCCACCCGCTATCACGACATCGCCGGCCGCGTCGGCGTCGCGCGTGATAATCATTAGAGAGTGACTCCATGAACCCAGCGATAGGGTACGAGGCGCGCACGTTTCACCTCTCCCATAGGGAGAGGTCGGATCGCATCGACAGATGCGATCCGGGTGAAGGGTTAGGGAGAAACGGTAGACCGTAACCCCGCACCCGGCGCTGCGCGCCCTCTCCCCTTGGGCGAGGTGAAGGCTGTCGCTGAACCGACACTCAAGCCATCGATCAAACGAACTTCAACTAAATCCGGAGAACATCATGTCAGACCGCTTGAAGGGCAAGCGCGCGTTCGTGACCGCGGGCGCTGCTGGAATCGGCCGCGCCTGCGCGCTCGCCTTTGCGCGCGAGGGGGCCACGGTTTTTGCAACCGACATCGACGAAAAGGGCCTCGCGCTGTTGGCCAAGGACGGCGTGTCGGAAGTGGCGCCGCTCGATATGCGCGACAGCGCTGCGGTCGCCGCGATGGCCAAGCGCGTCGGCAAGGTCGACATCCTGCTCAACGCGGCGGGCTTCGTGCATCACGGCACGGTGCTGGAATGTTCCGACGAGGAGTGGGATTTTTCGTTCGACCTCAACGTCAAGTCGATGCACCGGACCATCCGCGGATTTCTCCCGGGCATGCTGGAATCCGGCCACGGCTCGATCGTCAACATCTCCTCCGCCGCCGGCGTGTTCAAGGCCGCCCCCAACCGCTACGTCTACGGCGCGACCAAGGCCGCGGTCGCGGCACTGACCCGCGCGGTCGCCGCCGATTTCATCACCAAGGGCATCCGCTGCAACTGCATTTGCCCCGGCACCATCGAGACGCCGTCGATGCTGGACCGCGCCTCTGCCGCGGGTCCGAAAGGCCGCGAGATGTTCGTGAGCCGCCAGCCGATGGGACGGCTCGGCACCGCCGATGAAATCGCCTCGCTCGCGGTCTACCTCGCCAGCGACGAGAGCTCGTTCACCACAGGCGTCGCGCACATCATCGACGGCGGCTGGACGCTGTAGGCGCGACGAGAGAACACCTCATCCTGAGGAGCCGCGCGTTTGCGCGGCGTCTCGAAGGACGGGCCGCGGGCCTCATGGTTCGAGACGCGCGCAAGAGCGCGCTCCTCGCCATGAGGACCACCAAACGAAAGGGATTTTCACCATGAACAAGATCGATCTCAACGGCCGCTGCGCCGTGGTTACCGGCGGCGCGCAGGGGTTTGGGCGCGCCATCACCGAGCGGTTCGTCAGCTCCGGCGCCAAGGTCGCGATCTGGGATCACGACCAGCCGTTCGCCGAGAAGACGGCGAAGGAAATCGGCGCCGGCGTTACCGCGTTCAAGGTCGACGTGTCGGATCTCGCCGCGGTTGAAAAGACGACCGCCGCCACGATCAAGGCGCTCGGCCGGATCGACATCCTCGTCAACAATGCCGGCATTGCCGGGATCAACAAGACGGTGTGGGAAACCGACCTCGACGAATGGCGCAAGGTGCTGCGCATCAATCTCGACGGCCCCTTCATCTGCTGCAAGGCGATCGTGCCCTCGATGGTCAAGCAGAATTACGGCCGCATCGTCAACATCGCCTCGATCGCCGGCAAGGAAGGCAATCCCAACGCCGCGCACTATTCCGCCTCAAAAGCCGGCCTGATCGCATTGACAAAATCGCTCGGCAAGGAACTCGCCGGCTACGAGATCGCGGTCAACGCGGTGACCCCCGCCGCGGCCAAGACCGCGATCTTCGACCAGCTGACGCAGCAGCACATCGACTTCATGCTGTCGAAGATTCCGAAAGGCCGTTTCGTGCTGGTCGAAGAGCTCGCGGCGATGGTGGCGTGGCTGGCCTCGGAGGAGTGCGCGTTCTCCACCGGCGCGGTGTTCGATATTTCCGGCGGCCGGGCGACCTATTAACCCCTCATGCCGAGGAGGCGCGCTCCCGGCAGCGCAATTGCGCTGTCCGGCGCGCCGGTCTCGAACCATGAGGTCGCGATGCGTGGCGTGCTTTGCGCCGACCGAACACATCTGGGTTGCGGAAAAAATGCGGTGGGTGAAGCTCGACGAGGGCCTGCCGCAATATCCGGGAGCCATTCCGCAGTGATGAATGCGATGTTTTCCGGCACCAGCGCGGCCGTGCCGCTGCATGGCGGGGATATCCGGAGAAACCGCAATCGTCGGGTCAATTCATGCTAGCCTCAATTCGCACCAGTTGAACCAGACGGGATAATCAGTGAATACCACCCTCTACAGCGTATCGGTCTGGGTATTGCCGCTGATCATCGCCATCACCTTTCACGAGGCCGCCCACGGTTTTGTGGCGCACCATTTCGGCGACAACACCGCCTGGGAACGCGGCCGGGTCAGTTTCAATCCGCTCAAGCACATCGATCCGTTCGGCACCCTCGTGTTGCCGGCGATGCTGCTGCTGTCGCATTCGCCATTTCTGTTCGGCTACGCCAAGCCGGTGCCGGTGAATTTCCGCGCTTTGCGCCACCCTCGGATCGACATGGTCTGGGTGGCGCTGGCCGGGCCCGCCACCAATATCGCGCTGGCTCTGCTCGCAGCCTTGGCATTTCATGCCGTGACCTACCTGCCCGCGGGGGCGGCGCCATGGGTGGCCGACAACCTCAAAAACGCCCTCATCATCAACGTCGTGCTGGCCATTTTCAACATGCTTCCGATCCCTCCGCTGGACGGCGGCCGGGTCGCGGTCGGGCTGCTGCCCAACGTGCTGGCCCGCCCGCTTTCCCGGCTGGAACCGTACGGGATGCTGATTCTGATCGGAATTCTGATCCTGCTGCCGCTGCTCGGCAGCCAGCTCGGTCTAAATCTTGATGTTATTTCGGCGATACTGCGAACGGCGACCGGCTATGTGATCCGGCTACTTCTCGTGGTCACCGGCAACATATAAGCTGAACCCGCTGGAGAGAGCTGAGGCCCTTCTTGATCAAAGCTGCGGACATGATGATCGCGCGACGGGCCGACACCAAGGCGCGGGCCGATTTTGCGACCTGGAAAATGATGGGCAAGCTAAATGGCGCCTCCGCCCTGCCCGCCGAAGCCCAAACCTTCCTCGCCGGCTATCGGGCGCTGCTCGAGGCGATGCCGGAGGCCGAGGCGAGCGAGACCACCATCCATCTGATCTACCGCAGCTATTACGGTGAAATGGGCGGCGCTGGCGCAGCCCCCGATGTCAAAGCCCATGCCAGCGATCCCGTGACCGACAACGTCACTGCCTTCAAACGCCCGCCGCCGCCGCGTCCCAAAACCGCCGGCGGTCCGCAAACCAAATCCCGGCTTCCAGTTCCCCTGATATTCGCCTGCCTCGTCGTGGTCTATGTCGGGATCCGATATCTGATGCAGTGACTTGGTCGGTCACGGGTTTATTCCCGGCCTTTCCGCGAAGGCACCTCGGTCGCCCGCCCCCCGCGAATTCGCCGCAAGGCCTGACTATCGCGCGCGGACCATTTTTGCCGCGGCGGTTATTGCTGAAGAAGACCTGAGCGAGCCAGATCAGGTAAAAATGCCGGCGAACCATCGCCGCCATTTTCATTCCGGGAAAGCGGCCGCCGCGGCTTACTTGCCGCTCTTGAAATTCACATCGAGACTGTATTTGAATTCCTCGTCGGTCAGCTTCGCCGGCGGGCGCGGCACCGGATCGGAGCGGCGGATCATGGAAACGGCCGCTTCATCGTACCGGGCGTCGCCGGACGATTCGAGAACGCCGACCGACACCACGTGACCCTGGCGATTGAGCACCAGACCCACCTTGACCTTGGCATCCTTGCGTTTTTCAACATGGGGATAGCGCTTGTGGAGCTCAAAATAGGCGCTGATCTGCCGGCCCCAGTCCGCCGTCAGCTTCCCCTTGTCGAGCCCGATGCCGAGATTCGGCGCCGTCATGGTTTCACTTTCGCGGGCGTCTGCCAGGGTTTGTCGAGCCGTCGCCTCCTGCGCTACCGATTCCTGTGAGGCCGCGGTCTGCACGGTCTCGATTTTCGGGTCGTCTTCGGTCGGCTTTTTGGTTTCACTTTGCGTCACGACGCGATCGGGGTCTTCGGTCTCGGTCGGCGTCTCCTTGGGCAAATCGGTCGGCTTGATCTCGGCCTTCTGCTCGGCGACCTCAGGCGAAGCCACCGCCGCGTCGCTGTCCGGACCTGGCGGCAGATCGGTCTCTTCGGCGTGCGGTGAGGTCAATTCGAGCCCGACTTCAATCGCATTGGTCCCGAGCGAATCCTCGCTGTCGTCCGACGACATGTGCGCGATCGCCAGCGCAGCGCAGCCGAGATGAAGCGCCAGCGCACCGACCGCTGCGAAAACCCAGAGCCGCCACGACGGCTTTTGTTCGACGACCAGTTCGGACATGTGTTCTACGGTTTTGGCGTTCAAGGTCTTGCGTTTTCGAGTGCGGGTGGCGGCGCAGCACTGTCGGGAACGCCCTCGAGCGCCACCAGCTTCATCCGGTAATTTCCCTTGCGCAGCAGTTCGAGCACATCCATCAGGTCGCCATACGGCACCAGCCGATCGGCGCGCACAAAAACCAACCGGTCCGGATTGCTCTCGGCCGTCGCATCAAGCGCGCTGATCAGATCGATCCGCTTGACCGCGGTTTCCCCGATCGCCAGCGTCAGATCCGGCTTGATGCTGACATAGGTCGGCTTGTCCGGCTTCTTCTGCGGGGTGGCGGTCGACGACGGCAGATCGATCGGAAGATCGACGGTCGACAGCGGCGCCGCCACCATGAAGATAATCAGAAGGACCAGGATGACGTCGATGAACGGTGTGACGTTGATCTCGTGGGTTTCCGCAAAATCGCTGTCGTCGTCGAGCTCGGTGTCTGCGAGTGAAGCGCCCATCGCCTACTCCGCCGCGCGGGTATGGCTGCTGCCATGGCTGCGGTCGAGATCGCGCGACAGCAAGCGACCGGCGGCGCCCGACGACCGGCCGACCAGTTCGAGATAGCCTTTGGTCACGCGCGCGAAATGATTGTAGATGATGACCGCCGGGATCGCCGCGACCAGACCCATCGCGGTGGCGAGCAGCGCTTCGGCGATCCCGGGTGCTACCACGGCAAGATTGGTGGTCTGCGATTTCGAGATCCCGATAAAACTGTTCATGATGCCCCACACCGTGCCGAACAGCCCGACGAACGGCGAAGTCGCTCCGATGGTGGCAAGCAGTCCCATGCCGAGCCGGATCCGGCGCGACTCCGCGCGCACAATCTCGGCAAAGCTCGATGCCGCCCGCTCCTTGATGCCGACGTCGCTGGATATTCCCGCCGACAGTCGCGCCTCGCGCATCGCCACCGCCAGCAGCGACGACAGCACGCTGCCCTTGGCGCCCAGCGCGAATTGCGCCTCCGCCAGCGACCTGGCGTCGGCGATCTTGCCGAGCGCCGAGCGCAGTTTACGCTGCATCACCGACAGCTCGATCATCTTGGCGATGAAGATGGTCCAGGTCACCAGCGAGGCGAAGGCGAGTCCCACCATTACGGCCTTGACCAGGATATCGGCCGACATGAACATCGACCACGGTGACAGCTCGTGCAGCGCGACCGGGGTCGATTTCAGCGGCTTGCTGCTACTATCGGCCGCAGCGGCAGGAGCACCGGGAGCGGCGGTCAAGTCGGCGGCCGGCGGCGTAGCAGCGGACTGAACCGCCGCAGCCGGCGCGGGCGCTGCCTGCGCCGGAACCACCGACGGCGGAGCTGTTACGGGAGCCTGCGATAACACAGGGGGCTGAGACACGGGAGCCTGAGACACGGGCGCCTGTTGCGGCGCGGGGGCTACTTTCTGCTGCGCCAGCGAAGGCTGCGCCAGCGCCAGAGTCGCCAGCGCCAGGATGACGGCAACCGATCGAACCCGTGACGTGCCAATGCTTGAAGTCATGTCTGAGGTCACACTTGAAGTCACGGGTGAAGTCATACTTGGGCCCAGTAGCGGATCAGGTTGTGATAAATGCCTGTCAATTTGACCGTTTCAGGGTCATCTCGCCCAAGACGCTCAACCAGGGCCTGAATTGCCGTATCGAGATCGAAAATCAGGCTGCGGGCGTGAGCATCCCGTATCATGCTCTGCAGCCAGAAAAAAGACGCCACGCGTAACCCTCGCGTGACCGGCGTGACCATATGCAAACTAGACGCAGGATAAAGTACGAGATCCCCGGCCGGCAGCTTGATTTCGTGGGAACCGTAGCTGTCCTCGACCACCAACTCGCCGCCGTCATATTCGTCCGGTTCGGACAGAAACAGCGTCACCGACAGATCGGTCCGGATCCGCAACCCGGTCAGCTGGTCGCCGCGCACCGCGTTGTCGACATGGATGCCGAAATGGTGGCCGTCCGCGGCCGCGTAGCGGTTGAACAGCGGCGGAAAGATCTGCAGCGGGATCGCGGCCGAGATGAACCGCGGATTGGCCGTCAGCGCCGAGACGATGCGGTGGCCGAGCTTGCGTGACATCTCGCTGTCGGGCGGCAGTTGCTGGTTTTTTTTCACCAGCGCCGACTGCGCGCCCGCGGTGGAGCGGCCGTCCTCCCAGGCGCAGCCGTCCATGATGCGGCGAAACTCCGCCACATCGCTTTTGCTCAGCACATCGGGGACGCAGATCAGCATCGCATCGTCAAATTTTCGTTGTCGATCAGAACCTCGCTGAAACCATCAACGCCGCGGTGCGGCCGGGTGCTTCCAGAACGAACGGCGTCGCACTCTGATACAGCGCGTTGTAATAGAGCTTGTTGAAGATGTTGTTGACGAACAGCTTCACCTTCCAGTTCTTGTCGATCTTCGCCTCGGCGAAGGTATCGAAGCGCCAGAAGCTCGGCAGCGACGTGCCCTGGTTTGCAGCAAGCAAGGTGCCGCCGTACACCTTGGAACGATAGACGGCCTGTCCGCCAACCTCCCACCTGTCGTCGATCTGGTATTTGCTGAGCAGGCTGAACGACTGATTGGCGATGTTGGCAAGGGGCAGGCCGACGTTCGTGGTGAACAATGCGGTGTTGGCCGGGGGAACCAGCGACTTCGTCACCACCGACTTCATCAGCACCAGGCCGCCGAACACACTCCATTTGTCGGTGATCTTGCCGGTAACTTCGAGATCAACGCCGCGTATCTCATAGGCTGCACCGGCGGTGATGCAGGAAATCGTGCCCACGCCTCCGGCCGGATAGGGACAATTGGCGACCGGGGTTGTCGTACTGGCGTTCACCGACTCGCGCGCGTTGGTGACATCGGTCTGGAACAATGCGCCGCTCACCAGCAAATGGCGGTCAAACAATTCCCATTTGTTGCCAACCTCGATCGCTGTGTTCTTCATTGGCCCAAATATCTGGTTTGCGTTGCCGTTCAGGACAGGCGCCAGTCCCCCGTAGTTCGCGCTGGTGCCGTCAAATTCGGAACCCACCGGATTCGATGACGTCGCATAGGCGACATAGACGCTGGTAATCGGTAGCGGCTTTAACGTGAGGCCCAAATTGAAATTCGGCAACCCGAAGTCCGCTGCTTGCGCCCCAAAGGTGTTCGCGACCCCGTTGACGGTGCCGAAACCACTGGTTTTGATGTTGTAGTCGTCGTAGCGGATGCCGCCATTGAGGATGAGCAAATCACGGTAGTTGGCGGAATCCAGCAGATAGACGCTCGTGGTATCGATCGCGATTTTCGTCGGCAGCCCCGTGAGCGTCGGCGTCGTCGAGAACGGCAGGAGTGCATATTGGGGACTGAGCGCGCCCACGCCGGTCAGTGACCCACTGCCGCTGAACGCGCCGGTACCAACCGCTTCGGAGGTCAAGTCTGCATATTTGTCGATGCTGGAGATTTCTCTGGACACTTCGACGCCGCCGAGCGCGGTGTGGTGCCAGCCGCCGGTATCGAATTTATAGGTTGCCTCGCTCTGGTTGGCGACGACATCGGTTTGCTGACGGCGGCTCTGGGGATTGGCGGTGATCGTCCACAGCGCCGGATTCGCATTGGTTTCGACCGGCGATTCCGGAATCGTGCCGATGTAATTCAGCAGCGACCGCGAGGCCCGCACCTTGTCGCTGAGTGTCAAGTCGGGGGTGATCTGGACCTGGGTGTTGACGGTTGCGAGGTCCTGATGCACTTCGTAGAAGTCGCGGTTCACGAAGCCATAGAAACTGTTGCGATTGCCGCCGAAATCTGGAAGTGGGCCGCCGGCGGTGCTGGTGAACACCTGACCGTTGGCGCCGGTGGACCCGGGCCGGTAGTACGGCACGCCGAAGTCCGGCAATCCGTGGATGTCGGTGTGAACGTAGTCCGCCGTGACCTTGACCGCGTCGACTGGTTTGTATGTCATCGCGACGAAGCCGCCACCGCGATCGTCGGCGGCGTAGTTTCGGCCGGCAATGCTGGAGTCCTGGAACAGGCCGCCGGCGCGGATCGCCAGCGTCGGACTGATCACCTGATTGACATCGAGCACGACGCGCTGCCCAGGGTCGGTCGAGAACGTCGTATCCATATTGTAGAAGCTTTTTTCGGTGGTCGCCTGCTTGGTGACGATGTTGATCGCACCACCGGTGGTGCCGCGGCCGGCGAACGACGAGCCTGGCCCGCGCAGGATCTCGATCTGCTCAGTGAAAAAATTCTCGCGGACGCTGACGCCGGAATCGCGGACGCCGTCGATGAAGATGTCATTGCGGGTGTCGAAGCCGCGAACGAAAAAGCGGTCGCCGAAAGCGTTGCCGCCCTCGCCGGTCCCGAGCGTCACGCCGGCGGTGTTCAGGACCGCCTGCTTCAACGACGTGGCGTTCTCGTCTGCCAGCACGTCCTTGCTCAGCACGGTGACGGTCTTCGGCGTGTTCAACAGCGGCTCGGGGAATTTTCCCGAGGCCTGGAGGTGATCGACCTTGTAGGGCGCCGCCGCATCCGCATAGGGGTCGCGGTCGGCGCTCAGCACGCCGGCGTTGGGAAACGGCACCGCGGCGACCGCGGGCTGCGAACGGCGGGCGGCACGGCGCAGCGCATCGCGCGCCCTGATCTGATCCGGTGTCGGTTTCGAGCTGACAGGACGCGGGCGGGCGACCGGAGCATCGACCGTCACCGGCGGCAGCGGCGATTGCTGGGCCTCGGCGCCTGAAAACGAGGCCACCGCCATCAGGCCGGCGACCGCCGAAACCTTTCGACCGGAATAGCCGTCGAACGTTTCGCTGACCGAGTTGATCGCCGCGTACGAACGCAGCGACCTCGGTGTCTTTGCCTTATTCATCTCACGCGCCCCTGACCGAACTTCAATCTCGCTCGCACGGGTAACATTGCGGTGAGCGATGAGGTGTTGGTTACAGAGCGTTAATTTCCGGGTCAATGCGATTGCGGCATTGGGGTGTTTGAATAGGTCCAGATCAAAACGATTCTAAAGTTGAAGTTTGAAATCGTTCTAAACAACGTTTGTAAGCGTTCTAAACTGATGCAAATAAGCCCCGCTAAATAAGGCTTTGCTGGCATCGCCTCGTGCCGCATCGATCAATCGGCGCTGGGCGGCTTCATCAGCGAAAACAGCTCATCGATGGTTTGCTGCGCCGTCAGTCGTACGCGGTCGGTGTTTTCCATGCCAGCGATGTTGACGCCTTTCGCCACGGCCTTGATCTCGTCGCGAAAGTCGGTGAGAAATCGCAACGGATCGGGCGAATTGTTGGCGACGCGCGCGATCAGGCCGGTGATCAGCAGCTGGCAAGCGATCATGCGTCCGTTGAGTTCATCCATCGTGCATTCCTGACTGGCTGCGGGTTCGGTACCAGGGTCGCAAAGGTTGTTCGCGCCGTGATATGAACCACGTCCGCTGCGCTGACAACCAAGTTGCAAGGGCTACTCGATCCGGAAATGCCCGCGCGACAACAAGCGCGGCGAGCGTATGTGCGATGCGACCCAACAGATTATGCGGCAGATTGCCTGGAAAATTATTTGGCGGCGACGTCGCCGGGCTCGGCAAGGCCCTTGATTCGCTCCTTGATGTCGCACAGCGTATCGAGAGTGGTCCGGATCGACTCGGCGGGAATATCCTGCAACACGTCCGCGGCAATGGAGTCGCGCAGACTGTCGAGATCGTCGACCAGTTGACGGCCGCTGGCGGTCAGAAACAGCCGGTTGGCGCGCCGGTCCCGGGGGTCCTGCCGCCGCTCGAGCAGGCCATGCTTGACCAGACGATCGAGCAGCCGCACCAGCGAGATCGGCTGCAGTTCGAGCACATCGGCGAGATCGACCTGCGACAATCCTTCCTGCTGCCGCAATCGGAACAGTACGATCCACTGCGCGCGCGTGGCGCCGCGGCCCTTGGCGCGATGTTCGATGTAGTTGCGCAGCAGGCGTGAGCTTTCGACAAGCTGCGCCACCAACTGGCGTTTGAGATCGAGCGCCTGGCGTTTCAGATCAAGGGACATGGCCTGCAGCGGTTTCCAAAGCTTTCCAATAGTTTAGAATTCTCAAGTGATAGTGTGTTTACACATAAAGTGCATGCATACTATATATTCGCGCTCTTGGAACCGCTTTCAAGATGCCGTAAGCACCTTTGAACTAACGAGTCGAAATGACCAAATCTCGAAAAATCCGCTGGATTGTCGTGATCGTAGCCGTCGCCGCGGTGGGATTTTACGGCTGGCATCGAGTCCACCGGGAGGACCAGGCGGCAGCCGCCAGCAACGCGCAAAAGTCGGCCCACAACGCCGTTCGGGTCACCATCGCGCCGGTCGAGAAAGCCGACTTTCCGGTCTACCTGACCGGGCTCGGGACCGTTCAGGGCTTCAACACCGTGCTGGTGCGCAGCCGCGTTGACGGCCAGATCGACAAGATCGCCTTCAAGGAAGGCCAGCTGGTCAAGCAGGGCGATCTCCTGGTCGAGATCGATCCCCGGCCGTACCAGGCTGCGCTCGATCAGGCCAAGGCCAAAAAGGCTCAGGACGAGGCCAATCTGGCCAACGCCAATCTCGATCTGCAGCGCTTCACCCAGCTTGGCGAATTCGCGACCAAGCAACAGCTCGACACCCAGCGCTCGACCGTGCAGCAGTTGACGGCGCAGATCCAGGCCGACGCCGCGGCGATCTCCAACGCCCAGACCCAGGTCGACTATACCGCCATCAAGTCGCCGATCCCGGGTGTCGCCGGCCTGCGTCAGGTCGATATCGGCAACATCGTCAATGCCTCGAGCCAGACCGGCATCGTGTCGATCGCCCAGATCGAGCCGATCGCCGTGATCTTCACCGCTCCCGAAGAGCAATTGCCGAATATAATGCAGGCGCAAGCGATTGCGCCGCTCAAGGTCATCGCCATCACCACCGATGGCAAGAAGCCGTTGGCGCAAGGCGTGCTGTCGGTGGTCAACAATCAGGTCGATACCACCAGCGGCACCATCCGCCTCAAGGCGGTGTTCGACAACAAGGACCACGCGCTGTGGCCGGGCCAGTCGGTCTCGACGCGGCTGCTGGTGAATACGCTGAAAGACGCCACGGTGGTTCCCGACGACGCGATCCAGCACGGCACCAACGGCCTCTACGCCTACGTCGTCAATCCCGATAACAAGGCCGAGTTGCACAAGGTCAAGGTCGCCCAGTCAATCGATGGGCGCACGGTGGTCGATGACGGCCTGTCGGCGGGACAGCAGGTGATCACGGCAGGTCAGTACAAGGTCCAGCCCGGCACCCTGGTCAGCACGACGGTAGCGAGTTCGGATCCGGTACAACCCAAGGTCCGGCAGGAATGAGCGGCGGGATTTCAGCACCGTTTATTCGTTACCCGATCGGCACCTCGTTGATGATGGCCGGCATTCTGTTCGTCGGCCTCGTCGCCTATCCGCTGCTTCCGGTCGCCCCGTTGCCGCAGGTCGACTTCCCGACCATCCAGATCACCGCGAACCTGCCCGGCGCGAGCCCCGAAACCATGGCCTCCTCGGTGGCGCAGCCGCTGGAGCGGCAGTTCGCGCAGATTCCGGGCATCGCCCAGATGACTTCGACGAGCTACCTGGGAACGGCGGCCGTCACCATCCAGTTCGATCTCAACCGCAGCATCGACGGCGCCGCCAATGACGTGCAAGGCGCCATCAACGCCGCCAGCGGGCAATTGCCGAAAAACCTGCCCTCGCCGCCGACCTACCGCAAGGTCAACCCGGCGGACTCGCCGATCCTGCTGCTGTCGGCGACGTCAGATACCCTTCCGCTAACCACCGTCAGCGACGCCGTCGACGCCCAGCTCGCCCAGCAGATCAGCCAGATTTCCGGCGTGGCGCAGGTGATCATCGGCGGCCAGCAGAAGCCGTCGATCCGGATCCAGGTCGATCCGGCGAAACTGGTGGCCAAGGGCCTGTCGCTCGAAGACGTTCGCAACCAGATCGCGATCACCACGGTCGACAGTCCGAAGGGCAATATCGACGGCGCGACGCGGGCCTACACAATCTATGCCAACGACCAGTTGCTCAGCTCCAAGGACTGGAACGACGTCATTATCGCCTATCGCAACGGCGGACCGCTGCGAATCCGCGACATCGGCCAGGCCGTCACCGGACCGGAAGACGCCAAGCAGGCGGCGTGGGCCAACGGCAAGCGCGGCGTGTTCCTGGTGGTGTTCAAGCAGCCCGGCGCCAACGTCATCGATACCGTCGACAAGATCAAGTCGCTGTTGCCGCGGCTGGTGGCGGCGATTCCGCCCGCGATCAAGATCGACGTCATCAGCGACCGCACCCAGACCATTCGCGCCGCGGTCGAGGACGTTCAGTATACCCTGCTGATCACCATCGCGCTCGTGGTCATGGTGATCTTCGTATTCCTGCGCAGTTTCTGGGCGACGGTGATTCCAACCGTGACGGTGCCGCTGGCGCTGCTCGGCGCCTGCGCGCTGATGTGGGTGTTCGGCTATACGCTCGACAATCTGTCGCTGATGGCGCTGACCATCGCGGTCGGGTTCGTGGTCGACGACGCCATCGTGATGCTGGAAAACATCACCCGTTATATCGAGGAAGGCGAGAAACCGCTGGCCGCCGCGTTCAAGGGCGCCAGCGAAATCGGCTTCACCATCATGTCGATCAGTATTTCGCTGGTCGCGGTGCTGATTCCGCTGCTGCTGATGGGCGGCATCATCGGGCGCCTGTTCCGCGAATTCGCTGTGACGCTGGCGATGACGATCTTCGTATCAATGGTGGTGTCGCTGACGCTGACGCCGATGATGGCGTCCCGCTTCCTGCGCGCGCACGGCGAAACCCGGCACGGCCGGTTCTATCAATGGAGCGAGCGCGCCTTCGACGCGATGCTGCATAGCTATGAACGCGGCCTCGATCTCGCGATGCGCTGGAAATTGACCACGCTGATGATTTTCTTCGCAACGCTGGCATTGTCGCTCTATCTGTTCGTCGTGATCCCGAAGGGCTTCTTCCCGCAACAGGACGTCGGTCTGATCACCGCCACTTCAGAAGCCGGCCAGGACATTTCCTTTGCCGCGATGAAGCAGCGGCAGGAGGCTTTGGGGGCGATCGTGCAGGCCGACCCGGACGTCGCCTCGGTGGCGATGGCGATCGGCGGCAGCGGCAGGGCCGGCAATAACGGCAACCTGTTCATCACCCTGAAACCGCGCAATCAACGCAGCGCGAGCGCCCAGCAGATCATTGCCCGGTTGCGTCCCAAGGTCGACAAAGTCGAGGGCGCCCGGCTGTTCATGCAGGCGGCGCAAGACGTACGGCTCGGCGGCCGGCCGACCCGGACGCAGTTCGAATACACCCTGCAGGATGCCAATCTCGGCGAATTGAGCGAGTGGGCGCCGAAGATACTGGCCAAGATGAAGACGCTGCCCGAGTTGCGCGACGTCGCGACCGACCAGCAGTCGCAGGGAACCACGCTCGAGCTGAAGATCAATCGCGACACCGCCTCGCGCTACGGCATCCAGCCGCAGCTGATCGACGACACGCTCTATGACGCATTCGGCCAGCGCCAGGTCACCCAGTATTTCACCCAGCTCAACAGCTACCATGTGATCCTGGAAATCCTGCCGGAGTTGCAGGGCAGCCTCGATACCCTCAGCAAGATCTATGTTAAATCGCCGACCACCGGCGATCAGGTGCCGTTGGCGACGTTCGCGACCTGGACCAGCGTGCCGGTCCGCTCGCTCTCGATCAGCCACCAGGGCCAGTTTCCGGCGATCACGATCAGCTTCAACCTCGCCCAGGGCGTGGCGCTGGGACAGGCGACCGAAGCCATTCAGAAAGCCGCCGGCGATCTCGGCATGCCCGCCACGCTCAACTCGAGCTTCCAGGGCACCGCGCAGGCGTTCCAGCAATCGCTCGGCACCGTGCCGCTGCTGATCCTGGCGGCCCTCGTCGTGGTCTACCTGATCCTCGGCATTCTCTACGAAAGCTACATTCACCCGCTCACGATCCTGTCGACGCTTCCTTCGGCAGGCGTCGGCGCGCTCGCGATCCTGATGCTGTTCGGATACGACTTCAGCCTGATCGCGTTGATCGGCATCATTCTCTTGATCGGCATCGTCAAGAAGAACGGCATCATGATGGTGGATTTCGCGATCTCGGCCGAGCGCGACCAGCATCTGTCACCGGAACAATCGATCCGGCAGGCGGCGCTGCTGCGGTTTCGCCCGATCATGATGACGACGATGGCGGCGATGCTCGGCGGCGTGCCGCTGATGCTGGGCACCGGCACCGGATCGGAAATCCGCCAGCCGCTCGGCTACGCGATGGTCGGCGGCCTGATCGTCAGCCAGGCGCTGACGCTGTTCACGACGCCGGTGATCTATCTCTATCTCGACCGGCTCTCGATCGCGTTCGCGGGCTGGGGGCGTTCTGCAAGTGCGGATCGGGATGTTTCCGCAAGCGGGCACGGCCCGATCAAGCAAGCCGCCGAATAGCTTGACTTTGATCGCGTATCGGCACATCCGAAAGGCGCGTTCATTTCGGAGCCGGATCAGTGAAGATATCTGTCAAGCGTGTTGCCCTCGCGGCTGTCGTGGCGGTCGGATCGATCGGGCTCGGCCACGCCCAACAGGCGCCAAAATCCAAAAGGGTGCCGCACACGGCACAGGCCGCCCCTGCAGCCCCGGCCCCGCCGCAGGCGGAGACACCGCCCGCAGCCGCCCCGGCCCGGCCCGGCTGGGCCGCGCGGTGCAGCAGCGCCGGCCGCGAAGCGCCGCTCGAATGCGCGATGGAGCAGACCGCCGTCCTCAGCAAGACCGGGCAATTGGTCATCCTGGTCAACATCCGCGTGCCCAGCGACACCCATGCGCCGGTCGCGCTGGTGCAATTGCCGCTCGGACTTAACCTGCCGGTCGGCGTCAAGGTGCAGATCGATGAGGGCAAGACCGCCGAGCTGCAGATCCAGACCTGTGACAACCGTGGATGCTACGCCAGCACGCCGGTCGCCGCCGATCTGCTGGCGGCCCTGAAATCGGGCAAGCAGTTGAAGCTGTCGTTTCAAAACCTCGCCAAGGAAACCATCACCATTCCGATGCCGCTGGCCGATTTCGCCGCCGCCTATGACAAGATAAAATAGCCGAACCGCGGTTCTCCTCCCCGGCCGTTCTTCATTGTCTTGCCATTTCGGCGACGCCGACGCCGCCGCCGTCGAGCGTCTGGTCGCGGTGCATGGCGACCGTCACCCGCAGCAATCGTCCGGTAAACTCGAATGGCGCCTCATAATGCGACACCGGGCTGCCGCGGTCGCGCCCGATGTCGAGGCCGGACCACGAGATCAGATTGTGAAATCCAAGCGCTGTCTGGAGCGATCCCGCAGGCTGGCCGTCGATCAGCAGCGTATAGGCGCTGACCCCCGTGCGTGCCCCCTTGGCCGGCGCAGCATCGCGCACCAGGCGTTCGACGCGCACGCCGAGCCGATGCGTACCGGTGGAAACCCTGGACGCGGAAGTGACGATCTCGTGGCCGCCGCCGATATTGAGATCGTGAACCAGAAATCCGTCCTTGATATAGAGGCTGTAGCCCGACGTCGCGTCGCCATGCGCGATCAGAACGCCCTCCGCGCCGGCGGCGTCGATCTCGACATGAGCCTCGATGGTGTAGCTGCGGCTGCGCACGTCAGGCGCGACGTCGGTCGGCACGTGCCCCATGCCGGCGTGGAACACAAAGTTGTTTCGCGCGCCCTGGAATCGAGCGGCATTTTCCGCAAAGCGTGGACCGAACCGGTCGTCGAGCGGCAGCACGTTGTGCTTCTCGGCCTCGCTCCACCACAGTCTTATCATGTCGGCCAGACGTCCCGGTTCGGTGGTGGCGAGATCGTCGACTTCGGAGAAATCCCGATCGAGATGAAACAATTCCCATTTGTCGTTCTCGAACGGCGTCCCCGGCGGATGGTAGGCGACCGCCTTCCAGCCGTCATGCCAAAGGCCGCGATGCCCGAACATCTCGAAATATTGCGGCGAGATGCGCGACGGCGCCGAAGCGTCCGTGATGGAGCGCGCAAAACTTTCGCCTTCGATCGGCATTTGGGCGCAGCCCGCGATCTCGGACGGCGCGCCGATGCCGATCAGTTCGAGCAAGGTCGGCACCAGATCGCTGGCGTGCACGAACTGATGGCGCAGCTCGCCCCCGGTCGCGATCCGTTTCGGCCACGACATGACAAAAGGATCGCGGATGCCGCCACCGTGGGTGTTCTGCTTGTAGCGGCGCAACGGGGTGTTCGAAGCCATCGCCCAGCCGTGCGGAAAATTGGTGTGCGAGTCCGGGCCGCCGATGTCATCGAGACGCCGCAGCTTTTCCGGCATTGATTCCGGCCTGAAATTATACGGTCCCATCGCATTGACGAAGCCCAGCGGACCGCCCTCCTGGCTCGCGCCATTGTCCGATAGCACCAGGATCAGGGTGTCATCGCGAATGCCGGCCTGCTCCAGGAACGCGATCAGCCGCGCCAGATGCCGGTCGGCATGATCGAGCATGCCGGCAAAGGCGGATTGCAGCCGCGTGAATACGCGCTTCTCGTCAGGAGAGTGCTCCTCCCAGGCTTTCACGCCGTCATTGCGCGCGGGCATTCCGGTTTCCGGCGGCACGATCCCCATCGCCTTTTGCCGCGCCAGGCGCTGCTCGCGCTCGACGTCCCAGCCGTGCGCGAAAGCCCCGTCATAGCCCTTGATGATGTCGGCAGGCGCTTGATGCGGCGCATGGCAGGCGCCAAAGGCGAGCCAGGTCAGCCATGGCAAATCGGGGCGGTCGGCGATGTGATCGGCGATGAAGCGGATCGACTGATCGACCAGATCGGAGGTCAGATGATAGCCGTCGGCATAGCTCCCGGACGGATCGATGTGGGTGTTGTCGGACACCAGTTCCGGCGCGTACTGGTCGGTCTCGGCGTCCAGGAAGCCGTAGAACCGGTCGAACCCCCGGCCCAGCGGCCAGCCGTCGAACGGTCCGGTGGCGCCGCTTTCGGTCAGCGGCGTGACGTGCCATTTGCCGACCATGTAATTGCGGTAGGCGTGGGCTTTCAGCATTTCCGCCAGCGTGCCGGCCTCGCGCGCGATCTTGCCGCGATAGCCGGGATAACCGCTGTCGAAATTGGCGAGGCAGCCGACGCCGACGGAATGGTGATTGCGTCCGGTCAGCAGAGCTGCCCGGGTGGTCGAGCACATCGCCGTGGTATGGAAGCCGCTGTAGCGCAGGCCCTCGGCCGCCAGCCTGTCGATCACAGGCGTCTTGATCGGTGAGCCGTAACAGCCGAAATCGGAAAAGCCGACGTCGTCGAACAGTACGACGAGGATATTGGGCGCGCCGGACGGCGGCTTGAGCGTCGGCGGCCACCACGGCCTGGAGCCAGCAACGGTTTTGCCGATCGCGCCGCGAAATGGCGTCTCGCTGCCTGCGCCCATGTCTCCACTCCCTAAAGCCTGCGACCGCGGTTGATCCACGATTCGCTTTGATGCGGCTAAGCCGCGAAGATCATTGCAACGCCGCTGATCTCAGCCGGTGCCGAGATAGACCTTCTGCACCTGCGGATCGTTGGCAAGATCCGCCGCGGTGCCGGACAACACGCTTCTGCCGACCTGCAGCACAGTGGCAAAATCCGCGACCTCCAACGCCAGCTCGACCGATTGCTCCGCCAGCAGGATCGTCAGGCCTTCCCGGTGCAGCCGGCCAAAGGTCTCGTACATCGATTCCACCACCGCCGGCGCGAGGCCCAGCGAGGGTTCGTCCAGCATCAGGAGCTTTGGATCGCTCATCAGCGCACGGCCGACCGCCAGCATCTGGCGCTCGCCGCCGGACATGGTGCCGGCGCGCTGGCGGCGTCGCTCGGCAAGCTTTGGAAAAATCGCGTAGACTCGAGCGAGCAGGCTGGCCACGCGCGCCTTGTCGCGCAGCGGCGTCGCGCCGAGCAGCAAATTGTTCTCGACGCTTTGCTGCACGAACAGCCGCCAACCTTCCGGCGACAGCGCGAGGCCCTTGCGCACGATCGAAAACGCCGCCTGCCCGCCGATCTCCTGGCCGCGAAACTCGATCGACCCGCCATGCAACGGGATCAGGCCGGCGATGGCGTTGAGCACCGTGGTCTTGCCGCCGCCATTGGAGCCGAGCAGCGCGACCACGCTGCCCTCGGGCACGTCAAGCGAGACGTCGGCCACCCCGATCAGGTCGCCATAGCGCACTTCGAGGTGCTCGACCCTCAGCAAGGGTACGGTCATGTCGCGGGCCCGCTCATCAGTTCGATCGGCGTGTGGCCGGCGGCGGCCCTGGCTGCGCGCTTGCCAAGATAGGCTTCGATCACGACCGGGTTGCCGGTGACTTCGCGCGGGCTGCCGTGCGCGATCTCCCGGCCCTGGTGAAACACCACCACCCGCGTCGCCAGCGACATGATGACTTCCATGATGTGCTCGACAATCACAAGCGTGATGCCGGAACGGTGGATATCGCGCACCAGATCGATCGCGAGTTGCACCTCGCGCTGGGTGAGACCCGCCATCGCTTCATCGAGCAGCAGAATTTTGGGCTCGGTGGCGAGCGCGCGGGCGATTTCCAGCCGCTTGCGGCCCGGCGTACCCAGCGATCGCGCCGGCGCATCCGCAAGCCTGCTGAGACCGACGCGGTCCAGCACTTTTCGCGCGCTGGTTTCGGCCTCGAAGCGATGCGAGGTGCGGAGAAACGCGCCGATCATCACGTTCTCCAGCACCGACATGCCCTCGAAGGTCTGCGGCACCTGGAAGGTGCGGGCAATGCCGAGATGGGCGCGGGCTTCCGGCGTCAAGCGGGTGATGTCCTGGCCTTCGAACAGGACCTGGCCGGAGGTCGACAGCAGGTCGCCGGTGAGGCAATTGAACAGGGTGGATTTGCCGGCGCCGTTCGGCCCGATCAGGCCGAGAATATCACCCTGCTCCAGCGTCACCGAGGCCGCATCGACCGCCTTGAAGCTGCCGAAGGCTTTTGTGACGTTGCGGGCTTCAAGGAGCATGGGTGGCTCCTGCCGCAACCGGCGTCTCCTGCGGTTTGTTGCGCCGGGCCCAGAGCCGCTTGATCGGCGTCAGGATGCCGCCGGGCTGGAAGCGCGCAATCAGCACGATGATGGCGCCGTACACCACGAAGGTCAGGCCCGCGCCCTTGCCGCCGAGCAGGTTGTTGGAAATCTCCTCCAGCGGCACCAGGATCGCCGCCCCCACCAGCGGCCCGAACAGCAGGCCGGCGCCACCCAGCGCCGCCATGATCAGCATCTTCACCGAAATCAGGATACCGAGCCCGGATTCCGGATCGACGAATCCGAACATGGCCGCGTACAGCGCGCCGGCGACGCTGGTCAGACCCGCGCTGAGCATGAAGGCGTAAAGCTTGACCCGGCTGGCAGGGGCGCCCAGCGAACGCGCCGCCCGCTCGGAATCGCGGATCGCGCGCAGATAAAACCCCATCCGGCTTTCGGTCATCCACCAGGTGATGCCGAGCGTTATGACCAGAACCGTCAGGAACAAATAATAATACGGCAGCGCCGAAATGAACGACAGATCGAACAGGTTGCGCGGCACCGTGGGCCCGCTGAGACCGACCCCGGCGCCGAGATAATCGGTGTTGCTGACGATCAGCCGGACCAGTTCGGCCACCGCAATCGTCGCCATGCTGAAATAGTGGCCGGACAGCCGCAGCGTCGGCACGCCGACCACAGCGGCAATGGCTACGCTGACGACGATCCCGACGGGAATGCCGACCAGCGGCGACAGCCCGAAATGGGCATAGACCCCCATCGCCGCATAGGCGCCGCAGCCGAAGAACACCACATGCCCGACCGATACCTGGCCGGCATAGCCGCCGACAATATTCCAGGCCGAAGCAGCAATCGCATAGAGCAGCACCAGCGCGCCGAGCCGCTGCTGGAACGGCGTCGAGAACAACAGCGGATAGGCGATCATCAGCGCCAGCGCCACCGATGGCCACAGCAGGCGCCGCATCACATCTTCCCCATCAGGCCCTGAGGCCGAAACCACAGGAAGCAGAGGAACAGCGAATACACCACGATGTCCTTGTAGACGGCGCCGATCCAGTACGCCGACAGCGATTCGATCACCCCGATCAGGAGGCCGGCGACCAGCGCGCCAGGCACACTGCCGAAGCCGCCGAGCGACACCGTGACGAAGGCGACGATAGTGAGGGTCTCGCCCACCGTCGGCACGATGTAGAAGAAGGTCGCGATCAGGGCGCCGGCGATCCCGGTGACCCCGGCAGCGATCGCCCAGGCGATCGCCTGCATGCTGTCGGGCCGGATTCCCATCAACTGGGCGGCGGCGGAATCTTCGGCGACCGCCAGCATCCTGGAGCCCAGCGAGGTGCGTATCAGCAGGATATGCAATCCTCCGGTCACCACTAGCGCGATCACGCCGGCCAGCAGGCGGGAAGCCTCAATTCGAATGCCGAAAACATCGAAGGTGCCGCCGACGATATTTTCCGGCAACGACAGAAAATTGGCGCCGAACCACCAGAATGCCGAATAGCGCAGCAGCAGCGCGAGCCCGAAGGTCCCGAGAATCTGGGCCAGCATCGGACCCTTCATGATGCTGCGGATCAGGGCGAAATAGACCACGATGCCGAGCGTCGCCAGCATCAGGGCGGCGATCGGCACGCCGAGCAACGGGCCGGCGCCGAACAGCGTCCACACCACGAACGCGACATACATTCCGAGCATGACGAAATCGCCATGCGCGAAGTTGACGATATTCATCATGCCCCAGATCAGCGTGAGGCCGGCGGAAAACAGCGCGTAGACCGCGCCCAGCAAAAGTCCGCCGACGATGACCTGAACGAGGATAGTGGACATAAAGCCGCGCGTCTTTTCGATTGGACCGATACCACCGGCATCACCGATGGCGATCGATCGTCAAAGTCAGCCGATCGTCCAAACCAACGACAGCCTCGGCAAGCCTAAAACAGGGCGGGACCGATACCCGCCTGCTCTTTTCGTCACCAGCCCTTGTAGGGCATCACCGGCGCCTTCTCGGCGGTGGCTTTCGGCCAGACCCGGACGTAGTTCTCGCCGTCCTGCAACTGGATCATGACGCCGGAGGCGAGGATGTTTTGCCCCTTGTCGTCGAACTTGATGCCCTTGTAGCCCATCATCAGCTGATCGGGCTTCATGTCGGTGGCCTTCAGCGCCGCCTGGATCTTGGCGGGATCGGTGGAGCCGGCGCGGTCGATTGCATCGCAGAGAACGAAGAAGGCCTGCATCTGGCGTCCGGCGGTGTCGTCCATCTCGTCGCCGCTCTTCTTCTTGTACAGATCGGCGATGATCGCGGTCGGCGACCCCGGAGGGCCGACGCTCCAGGACGAGCGATTGAACACGCCCTGGGTGATCTTGCCGACCGACTTGATAAAGGACGGATCGGAGTAGCCGGAATCGTCGGCGATGATCATCGGCGGTTTGTAGTCGAGCGCCTGCATGGTCTTCGAATAGAGGATCGCATCCGAGGTGTAGGCGATCATGATCACGACGTCGGGCTTCTTCTCCTTCAGCTGCAGCACCTGGCTCTGCACGTCGGTGGCGTTGACGGCATAGGAGATGTCTTGCGCGATGGCCTGTCCCTTCGCCTTGAACGCGCTGGTGATCACGCTCGCGACCGAGGTGCCGTATTCGGTATTGTCGTGCACCAGCGCGATATTATCGGTCTTGGCGCCGGCCGCCTTCATGTCAGTGAGAAAGTCGTAATAGACCTTGGCGAAGTCGGATGCCACCGGCGTCACCCGGAAGAACCATTTGAAGCCGCGCTCGGTAAGATTGGCGGCAACCGACTCGCCGTTGACGAAGGGAATGCCGTATTTTTCCGCAATCGCGCTCGCGGTCAGCGTGATCCCCGACTGGTAGGCGCCGGTGAGCGCAACCACCTTTTCCTCGGTAATCAGGCGCAGCGTCTGGTTCTGCCCGGTGGCGGGGCTGCCCTGGTTGTCGGCGAACACCACATCGACCTTGGCGCCGCCGAGCCCCGCAAGCCCCGCGTTCTTGGCGAGCGGAAAATTGCCGAGCTCGGGATGGGCGTTATTGATGATGTCCATGGCGACTTCGAGCGCGGCCTTGGCATGAACGCCGGCGCTGGCGGCATTGCCGCTCAACGGAAACACCGCGCCGATCTTGACGGTTTTTTCCTGCGCCGCGGCCGCGCCGGCCAGCGCCATCGTAATCGAGGCGGCGCAAAGCAGCCCGAGGACATGCCGATATTTCATGTGATCCAACTCCCTAAGCGTTCCCAGATTGCCGGACCTTCGGGCCGCGACGCCCGGGCGTCAGCCTGCCCCGTTATTGTTTACCGGCTCCATCAGCATCGCATGCCCGTTTCGCAGGGGCAAGTTGCAGCGCCGAAGCTGCAGCGCCGAAGCGGCCGCGGGCGAGCGATCAATCGGCGGACGGAGCCGCCGCGACGATTGCCTACCCGGCAGGCAGATCGGCCTTGATCCCGATATAGACGGTATTGCTGGCTTCATGATGCCCCAGCGCGTTCGCGAAGGTCACGACATGCGCCGCCGAGGTTGCGAAGGCGCCGGCCAGCACGGCGTTGAACGCAGCATCCGGCGGGTCGTTAGACCAAAGTGCAAAGACGCCGCCGGGATGCAGATGTTCGGCCAGCCGGGCCAGCCCGTCCGGCGCGTAGAGCGCGGCGTGACGCGGATGCAGCAAGTTGGCCGGCGAGTGGTCGATGTCCACCAATACCGCATCGAAGCGGCGGCGCGGCGCATCCGGATCAAAACCATCGGCGGAATGCGACATCGCAAAGAAGTCGCCATGGACGAGGCGGCAGCGCGGATCGCTCGACAGTTGCCGGCCGAGCGGGATCAAACCCTGCTGGTGCCATTCGATCACTTCGGAAAGCGCATCGACCACGATCAGGGATCGCACGCCGGGGTTTTCGAGCACCGCCTGCGCGGTATAGCCGAGCCCGAGGCCACCGACGACGACGTCGAGATCGCTTCGCGCCAGTGCGGCGAGGCCAAGCCGCGCCAGCTCGATCTCGGCGACGGTGAAGGCGCTCGACATCAAAAACTCGTCGCCGAGCTTGATCTCGTAGATATCGACGCCGGTGGCGAGATGCCTCCGCCGCCGCAGGCTGAGAACGCCGATCGCGGTGGGGCGAAAATCCAGCTCTTCGAAATACACGCTCATGCGCCGATCCCCGTCCGGGGCGCCATCCGCGCCGCCCTGGCAGCAGGCCGCGCCGCCACTCGTCAGGAACAGCATCGCCGCGTGCTTGCCAAGGGCGGGAGGTAGCGGGTAGAACGGCGCCACGCTTGGGACGGATCGCATGATCCAACCGCGAGCAATTGCCCAACAGCGTCTTAAACTATTGAATATGTTCAGCAATTCTTGGGGAATGGTGTAACGGTAGCACAACAGACTCTGACTCTGTTTGTCTAGGTTCGAATCCTAGTTCCCCAGCCAGACTCGAATTTCCCGTCGCCAATCAAAGACTTCGAACCCGCAGCTTTTCGAAAAACCGCGGTGGTCCACAACAATGGTCCACACGAGGCTCGAATGGCGTCCGGTCGATACCTGCGGCGGCGGGGTTCTACATGGTTTTTTCGGTTCCGCTGGCCCGCGGCGCTTGCCGCCAGCCACGTCTCGGGCG
>Ga0208849_1000870_pt1 | contig 24683 bp, 19 predicted proteins | sample NGESurdeep072012_10_FD_184470 | JGI IMG/M metagenome (GOLD analysis project Ga0208849, IMG submission 184470) | Arctic peat soil microbial communities from Barrow, Alaska - NGEE Surface sample 53-3 deep-072012 (SPAdes) | ecosystem: Environmental > Terrestrial > Soil > Wetlands > Peat ... | reverse complement strand
CTGTGAGCATTTGCCCCATGACCTGCAACCCACCGAGAAATCGACCAAGGCGGTCACCTGGCTCCGGAACGTCGTCCGGCCACCGCTTCATCATTAGAAGGCTCGTGTCGACGCTTCCCAAGAATGTCTCGTAGGTCGTCGACCGACACTGCCGTACTTGATCGAGTCTGTCGGGGCCTCGACCTCGTCGGTGGCACACTGCTTGAGGCCGGCGCCTCCCCTGATGGGGGGGTAACCGACAAGCAATGGCAAGCGGTCGGTGACTGGCTGATGCTCGCAGAGCGCGTCGGGGCCGACCGCGTGTTCTTCGTCAACGACGATCCTGTCCTCGTGTTCTCGACTCTTGCAGCAGGCGCCACACAGGACGAAGTGCTCGACCTTTATCGGCGCACATGGTGCCTTGCGCGGCCGCGCTGTCTCTTCCTTGCGATAGGTGACGATCTCCACGTCTACGCACTCACTAGGCCACCTGGACGTACCGATGTGGAGGATCTCGTCGAGCCTGTGCGGGTGCTGACACGCACAGCCGACGTGACCGACGCCCTAACGGAGTTCCACCGTGAAAGGCTCGAATCGGGTGTCGCCTTCGAGACGGCACCGTTCACCACCCGTGATCAACGCGCCGACGCGCAGCTGCTTCGGGACGTAGGGACCGCCACTAACGCCCTCATCGCGAGCGGCCTCAGTCGGCGCACGGCGCATACGCTAATCGAGCGTGCTGTCCTTATCCGTTATCTTGAGGATCGAGAGGTGCTCACACCAGCTTACTTCGAGGATGTTGCCGCTAAGCGCGCAGCATGGAGAAGGCTTCTTGCTGCACATCGCAAGCCAGCCATGGGGCCGGACAGCCGGTTCCTGACTTGCCTCAATGATCGCTCACTGACCACTGCACTCTTCGCGCAACTAGCCAAGGACTTTAACGGAGATCTCTTTGTCGAGGAGGGGAAGGAGCTTTCTGCGATTAGTGCTCACCATCTCCGTTTGCTTCAGGGCATGCTTCAAGGAACCCAGAGCGCCACTCAAGAGCCACTATTCCTCTGGGCTTATGACTTCAGCATCGTCCCGACAAACCTCATTAGCACGATGTATGAACTGTTTCACCGTCAGGAGGTGGAGAACGAGGCTACCAACACCTACTACACGCCTCCACAACTTGTTGAGTTTATGCTTTCCGGACTTCTTACTGACAAGGTACTCGACGGCGAGCCGCGGGTCTGCGACCCTGCTTGCGGATCTGGTGTGTTCCTGGTCGAGGCATTCCGTCGCATAGTCCGACACGAGATGACGCGTACACGCAAGTCGCTAAGCCCGGAGCGTCTACGCGAGCTACTAATGACCCGCATCGTCGGTATCGATATCGATGAAGCTGCGATCCGCCTAGCTGCCTTTAGCCTCTACCTCGCGCTACTAAACTACCAGTCGCCAAAGGACATTCGAGCGGCTGGGGCGCTACCACCGTTGATCACCGATGCGAATGCGGTGAACGGTCCGCTCCCATTGACGGTGGGCAACGCGTTCAGCGTCGGGGCCGATATCCCCATTCAACACGACGCGGCCGATTCCGGCAACGTGTCATCCAGCGGCTTCGATATCGTGGTCGCAAATCCGCCTTGGACAGAGCCGCGCAAGGGACCAATGTCAATCGCGGAGTCATGGGCGAACGACCGCGGGCTCGCCACGGGCGACCATAGCCCGTCACAGCTCTTTCTATGGCGCGCCCTCGACTTGCTCCACAATGACGGCGCTGCTGCGCTGCTCGTACACGCTAAGTCGCTTCTGAACACACGCTCCACGTCACAGGCGTTTCGCCACCAGTGGCTTGCGAATGCGCGACTCGACCACATCGTGAACTTCACCGATGTTCGCGCAGACTATTTCAAAGGCGCGCGAGCTCCGTTTACATTGGTTCAGTTTGGTCATCGAGCGGAGGACCAGCCGGACAACCTCGTGATCTACGAGTCAGCACGTCGCGCTCGTGGCAACCAGGGCTCTATCACCTACGCTCGACTGGACCGCCGGGTGGTTCGTCAGTCAGCTCTGTATGCGCATGACTTCTTGTGGAAGACCTACTCCGTGGGCGGACACAGAGACGAGGCATTCATCCTTAGGCTCGGTGCGGAGGCTTGCCTGGGTGATCTCGTCTCTCCGGATGCGCCTCCGCGATTTGGATGGCAAAACCCGACCGGAAATCGCCCCTCTCAACCTCCGTCGCAAAAGCTGCAAGAAATGCCGTCAATTAAGCGGCTCATGGCTTGGGGACCGTTTGACGACAGCTGGTTCACCTCACTACCTAGAACAGTGAAGCATGAGCCGCATTCGCATGCATTCGACGGTCGTCGTCTCATTATTGGCATGGGTGTCGTTGGTCAGTTCGGGCTACATGCACGGATCGTGACGCGGCCGCTGGGATTCCAACACAGCATGCTTGGCTTCCCGCTGGCGCATCGCCCCGCATGGCAAGCTGACGTCGCGCTCGGCGTACTGCTGTCATCGGTCGGGCGCTATTGGCTCGCCATGGTGTCGGGTGGATGGGGGGTTTGGCGGGATCAGGTTAGAAAGGAGCAGCTCCTAAAGCTGCCGCTTCGCTTGACTAGTGCTCGTGATCCGCATGTGCGGCGCATCAGTGCCGCGGTCAAGGCGCTGCCCAATGCTGCGCCTAGCTCGAGCCAGACGGTAGGACTGTGGGATACGCCGGAGTCCTCGACGACGACAGTCGAGTCGATCCTCGCGACTCTCGACGAGACCGTGGCCGACCTATTCGACATGACGGCGGCCGAGCGGGCGCTCGTCGCCGACTTCTGGGCGGGGCAGCGCCCAGATGCAACCGCGCCGGTTCCGCGAACCGACCTCTCCGAAGGCCGCGCCGGCGATCTCGCCACCGAAGGGACCTTCGGATTGGCCGCCTACCTCAGGTCATTCCTTGACGCGTGGAACCCGCAGCTCGGGGAACGTGGGGAGTTCAGCTGGGCGGTCAGACGCGACACTGCGTCGCGAACCATTGCCGCGGTTTTTGAGACGCACCCTCGGACCGGCGCCGCGCAGAAACAGCGGAACGGCGTTGCCGACGAGACGTGGTCAGAGGTCCTCAAACGCATCGGCGGGGGACTGACGCGCGAGCGCAGCGCATCGCTCCGATCGCATGGGGTTCTTCGAGTGGTGACTGACACTGCGATCTTGATAGTCAAGCGCGACGAGCAACGACTATGGACCCCGACCGCCGCTCGCGACGATGCCGAGGCGACGACCCTCCAGGCGATGAATCTCGAACCGGCATGAGCGCTCAGCCCCGGCTCTCCAACCTGCGCCTGTGGGCAGTCAAAGAGCAAGAGTGTCTCGATGTGCTCGCGGAGGCGCTTTCCCGGCTGGCCGCCAACCCCGGTCCGGAGCCCGACGAGGACAGCATCAACCGCAGGCTAATGCGATTCCTCGATGCCGTGACACAGAGTCGAATGCATCGGTCGGGCGGCTCCACACTCCCGCCGGCTGTTTACGAGGGACGCAGTTCGCCAGCCCCGTCTGATCCGGCCCGCGCGTCGCGCGAGTTCAAGCGGCCGGACTTTGCATGGCTCTGGATAGATGATCTCGCCGCCGACCCCGCTCTATCGCGTCGGGAGTTTGTGGTCGAGTGCAAGCGGCTGGGCGCTGACCCATTCCCAGCCCGATACGTTGCCGACGGCATCCTGCGCTTCATCAGCAGGTCACATGAATACGGCAAGGATATGCGGAGTGGTGCGATGGTGGGCTATCTGCAATCGATCTTGGTTGATGTCGCGATCGAGAGGGTCAATGCAGCGGCTACCAGCGCCAATGTTCCGAGACTTCAGCTACGTGACAGGCGTGGCGACGACGCAGCCAAACTCGAGCATCGAGTGTGCCGGGGCTTTGCCATCAGCCCGTTCTCGCTGACGCATCTTTGGATCCGACTGACGTGAGTCCAGCTTCGTCTCGCGACGAGGCTGACCCGCATGTCTCGTGCTCATCCTGGGACGGGCGACTAGCGAGCAAATTTGGTCCCGAATTTGGTCCCAAGCTGAGGATTTCTGAGCCGCGCTGATGTCGCTTGAGAAGCCATAACAAACGGAGTAGCACGCCAGATGCCCCCGCACGGGCCCACTTTTAATCCGGTGGGGCGAGTTCGAGTCTCGCACGGGGCACATATGGAAGCGTTGCGGTCGCGTTTGACGGCGATAATGCGCCCATGGCCTACGACGAGGACCTCGCAAACCGGATTCGCGAGCTAGTCCTCAGCGAGCCGGGCGTCGTCGAGCAGCGCATGTTCGGCGGCCTGGCGTTCCTGATCAACGGCAACATGTCCGTCAGCGCGAGCGGTCAGGGCGGCGTGCTGCTGCGCGTCGACCCGGCGGAAACCGACGCGCTGCTCAGTAAGCGGCACGCGCAACCGTTCGAGATGCGCGGCCGCGTGATGCAGGGGTGGCTGCGCGTCGACGCCGAGGGACTCCAGACCAAGCGACAGCTCGAGCGGTGGGTCGCGTGTGGAGTCGCATACGCCCGCTCGCTGCCGAGCAAGCACTAACGCGGGCAGGTGGCCATGAGCGAAGAGGTCTCGACTCATCAGGCCAGCGAGCACGTCGCGCTCGTGGAGTTCAGCCGCCCTCCGCACAACTACTTCGACGGGGCGCTGATCGGTGCGATCGCCGACGCCTACGAACGGCTCGAGCGCGGCGGCTCATGCCGCGCGATCGTGTTGTGCTCAGAGGGCAAGCATTTCTGCGCCGGGGCCAACTTCGCCGCCGAGAACCCGGCCGAGGGTGATCTGTATGAGCAGGCGCTGAGGTTGTTCGCCGCCGGCCTGCCGGTGGTGGCGGCGGTCCAGGGCGCGGCGGTGGGCGGCGGCCTGGGTGTCGCGCTGTCAGCGGATTTCCGCGTGGCCAGCCCCGACTCGCGCTTCAGCGCCAACTTTGCCCGGCTGGGCATCCATCACGGGTTCGGGGTCACGGTGACGCTGCCGCTCGTCGTTGGTCCCCAGCGCGCACTTGAGCTGCTGTACACCGGCGAGCGAGTAGGCGGCGAGGCAGCCCACGCGATCGGCCTGTGCGACCGGCTGGTGAGCAGCGACCGGCTGCGCGAAGAGGCGGTGGCGCTGGCCGAGGAGATCGCCGCCTCCTCGCCACTGGCGGTCCGCGCCATCCGCCAGACGATGCGCGGGCATCTGGCCGACCGGGTCCGCGAGGCCACTGCGCACGAGGCTGCCGAGCAGGCCAAGCTGTTTGGGACCAGCGACTTCCGTGAGGGGGTAAGCGCCGCGGCCGAGCGACGGCCACCGCGGTTTACCGGCGGCTGACAACTTCCGCAGGCAGGCGCGTTTATCTGGGTGGTATGCCCCGGCTCGCGCGCTCCCGCGGCGCGCCGGCCCTAACGAGCGGCCTGCGCCAGCGGCGGCCGGCGCTCGGCCCACGGCCGCGCCTGCTCGAGCTGGCCGGCGAGCGCGAGCAGCGGGCCGTCCTGCCATGGCCCCGCCACGAGCTGGGCTCCGACCGGAAGGCCGTCGTCGTTCCAGTGCAGCGGCAGGCTCACGGCGGGCAGCCCGGTGACGTTGCCGAACGCGGTGAACGACACGCTCGCAACGACATCAAACACCGGCTGGTCGGGCGCCGCGTGCTGGGTCTCGAGCACCGAGCCCGCGAGCGGCGGCAGGATCGCCGAGGTGGGCGTCAGCAGGACATCGAAGTCGCGTCCCCAGCGGGTCAGCTCACGGCGGCTCAGCAGCTCGAGCGTGCGGCCCGCCAGCACGTAGTCGTAGGCGCCGAGCTCGCCGCTCGCCTTGCGCTGGTGGGCGATGTGCGGCTCGACGGCTGACCAGTCGACGCCCTCGTAGTCGGCGAGGCCTCCCTGAGTGAGGGCGATGAACGGCGGCACCATCTCTTCGGAGATCGTCGGCACCTCGACCTCGTGCACCTCGTGGCCGAGCTCCTCGAGCAGCGCCGCGGCCGCGTGCGCGGCGGCCGTGCACGACGCATCCGTCGGTATGCCCAGCGGCGCCTGCGCCATCAGCCCGATGCGCAGTGTCGGCGGCGTCGAGCCCGGCTCCTGCGCGAACGGACGCGCCGGCGCGGGAGCGTTGTACCACGCGAGCGGGTCCTGATAGGCGATCGCGTCGAGCACCGCGGCGGAGTCGGCGACCGTTCTTGCGACGACTCCCTCGACGATCGCGCCGAGCCAGCCCTGCGCCAGACGCGGTACGCGTCCGCGGCTCGGCTTGAAGCCGACGAGCCCGCAGTAGGAGGCGGGAATGCGAATCGAGCCGCCACCGTCGTTGGCGTGAGCGATCGGGAACATGCCGGCCGCGACCGCAGCGGCGGCGCCGCCGCTCGAGCCACCCGGCGTGCGGCTCGGATCCCACGGGTTGCGGCTGAGCCCGTAGCGACTGTTCTCCGCGGCGGTGATCACTCCGAACTCGGGGGTGTTGGTGCGTCCGCACAGCACGAAGCCGGCGTGCTCGAGCGCCTCGACGACCAGCTCGCTCTCCGTGCTCGCGCCCTCGGGCGCGCCGTGCGAGCCGTAGGTGACCGGCCACCCGGCGACAGGCGTGAGGTCCTTGATCGGCAGCGGCACGCCCAGGAAAGGCGCCTGCGTGCGCTCGTCAGAGTCCTCATCGGCCGCGAGGCGACGATCGGCGTCCGCGGCAGCCGCCCGCGCGTCATCGTCGTTGCGCCAGATCACCGCGTTCAGCTCCGGGTTGCGCTCCTCGACTGCAGCGACGCACGCGTCGAGTAGCTCCACAGCGGAGAGCTCGCGTCGGCGCAGCGCGTCAGCGAGCTCGCACGCCGGTGAGAACGGATCGAGCGACGCCATCGCGCCGACCCTACCAGGGTAGGCTTCGCGCGTGTCGAGGATCCCGCACCACCGCATCGCGATCGTCGGCTCTGGCTTCTCGGGCCTGGGCATGGCGGTCCGGCTCAAGCAGGAGGGCATCCACGACTTCGCGGTGCTCGAGCGCGCGCAGGATCTCGGCGGGACCTGGCGCGACAACACGTACCCGGGCTGCGCGTGCGACGTGCCCTCGAACCTGTACTCGTTCTCGTTTGCGCCCAACCCCAACTGGAGCCAGACGTTCTCGCCCCAACCGGAGATCTGGGATTACCTGCGACGGGTCTCCACAGAGCAGGGGATTGATCCGCACATTCGCTACGGCCACGAAGTCACGGCGGCGCACTGGGACGCAGAGGCCGAGCTGTGGATGATCGAGACCGCAGCAGGCGAGCTGACGGCTGACATGCTCGTCGCGGGCGCCGGGCCGTTGAGCGACCCGAAGCTGCCCGAGATCGACGGCATCGACAGCTTCGAGGGCACGATCTTCCACTCCGCCCGCTGGAACCATCAGCACCCGCTTGACGGCGAGCGCGTCGCGGTGCTCGGCACCGGCGCATCCTCGATCCAGATCGTTCCCCGCATCCAGCCGCTGGTTGAGAAGCTGCACGTCTTCCAGCGCACGCCACCGTGGGTGGTGCCCCACCGCAACAGGCCCACCTCGCGCTGGGAGCGCTCCCTCTTCCGCGCCGTCCCTGCCGCCCAGAAGCTCGTGCGTGGCGCCGTCTACTCCGCGCGTGAGCTGTTCGTGCTGCCAATGATGCACCCGCACAAGGGCTCGCTGCCAGAGCGGATGGCGCTCAAGCACCTGCGCGAGCAGGTACATGACCCGGCGCTGCGTGCACGCCTGACGCCGAACTACCGGATTGGCTGCAAGCGCATCCTCATCTCCGATGAGTATTACCCGGCGCTCGTGCAACCCAACGTCGAGGTCGTGACCGACTCGATCCGTGCGATCACGCCGCGTGGGATCGTCACGGCCGACGGCGTCGAGCGCGAGCTCGACACGATCATCCTCGGCACCGGCTTCCACGTGACCGACATGCCTTTCGCTCGCTGGGTCTACGGCGGCGACGGCCGCTCGCTCGCGGAGACCTGGAGCGGGAGCGCCCAGGCCTACGTCGGCTCTGCCGTGGCGGGCTTCCCCAACCTGTTCCTGCTCGTCGGGCCCAACACCGGCCTCGGGCACAACTCGATCGTGTTCATGATCGAGTCACAGCTGGACTACCTGATGCAGTGCCTGCGCTTCATGGAAGGCGGCGACATGGACGTGATCGAGGTGCGCGAGCCGGTTCAGCGCCGCTACAACGAGGAGCTGCAGCGTCGCCTGCAGAGCACCGTCTGGAACTCTGGCGGCTGCGCCAACTGGTACCTGGACGAGCACGGCAGGAACACCACCATCTGGCCGGGCTCGACGTGGCCGTTCCGGCGGCGCCTGCGGCGCTTCGAGCCTGCGGACTACGAGCTGCGCCGGCGCACGCTCGCACCTGTCTCTGGCGCGAGCGTACCGGCGCCTACTGTCTAGCTCGTCGTACCGGCATCCCCGCCGGCGTCCGGCCCGCCACCGGCGACAGGGTCATCGCCATCGGCGAGGATTCGATACAGCTCGCGGCGCGTTCCCGCGAGCACGGTACCCGCCTTGGCGATCTGAGCCTCACTGCCCGTTCGCATCACCTGCGCGAACGCCGAGGCGACCTCGCGTACCAGCTTTCCGAGCTCGTGCGCCCCGGCGGCGCCGCCTGTCTGCTCCCACGGAGCTGGCCGCTCGGCGCCGCGCTCCTCCAGCAGCGCGCGGCCCGCGTCGGTGATCGCGAACAGCTTGCGCCCATCGTCCTCCTGCGTGCGGATCAGGCCCTCGTCCTCGAGCTGCTGAAGCGCCGGATAGACCGAGCCTGGGCTCGGGCTCCAGATGCCACCGCTGCGCTCCTGCACCTCCTGCATGATCTGGTAGCCGTTGCGCGGCTCCTCCGCGAGCAGCAGCAGAGCCGCCGTGCGAATGTCGCCGCGGCGTGCCCTGCGACCACGACCGCGTGGGCCGCCGCCTGGACCGAACCCGCCGAACGGGCCACCGCCGAACTCGCCACGGGGACCGTGAGCGATGCCGGGACCATGGTGTCCGCCGTGGCGGGCTGACCTGCAGCCGGGCTTTGCGCCCGTTGAATAAATTGCATGACCAAACATATCTAATTCCTATCGTGAGCTGTCAAAGTAAGTACACGATATATCGTAACAGCATTCGTCCTAAGCTGCGGTCGCCGGCGCAGGCGTGTGCTCAGGCCCCGGCCGTGGGCTTCGCGGGCGTCCCGGCCTGCTCGGCGGCCTGCATGATCGGAAGCGTCACCGTGAACACCGCGCCACCGTCGGGCGCGTTGGCGGCATGCACCTCGCCGTGATGGGCAAGAACGATCGCCTTGACGATGGCGAGCCCCAGACCGGACCCGGCGCGCCCGCGGCTTCGCCCTCCCTCCGTACGCCAGAAGCGATCAAACACGTGCTCGCCGGCGTCATCCGGGAGACCCGGCCCGTGGTCGCGAACCTCCAGCACACCCAGATCACCGTCACGTCGGACATTGATCTCGATCGCGGTTTCCGCTGGCGTGTGAACAACGGCGTTGCGGGTCAGATTCGCGAGCACCTGACGCAGCTGCTCGGGATCTGCAAGCACGCGCACTTCGTCGTCCGCGGTGAGCCGAACCTCACGCCGGGGAGCGACCGCGCTCGTGTCCTGCGCCGCGTGCTCGGCAAGCTGACGCAGGTCAACCGGCACGAGTCGCATCTCAGGGAGTTCGTCCAATCGTGCGAGCAGCAGCAGGTTCTCAACCAGAACCCCCATCCTGGCGGCCTCGCTCTCGATCCGGGCCATCGCCCGTTCGAGCTCCTCGGGTTCGCGTGCCACGCCGAGGCGGAAAAGCTCGGCGTAGCCACGTATCGACGCGAGCGGGGTGCGCAGCTCATGCGAGGCATCGGACAGGAAGCGGCGCAAGCGGTCCTCGCTCTCGGCGCGATCGTCGAACGCCTGCTCGATCTGCATGAGCATCTCGTTCAGCGACGCTCCCAGCCGGCCGACCTCCGTTCGCTGGTTGTCGGGACTGACACGGCGCGTGAGATCCCCGTGCGCGATCTCGCTCGCGACCCGCCCCATTCGCTCCAGCGGCCGCAGGCCCAGGCGGATCACGACCCAACCGAGCGCCACCATCCCGAGGATCACGCCGCCGCCGACCAGCGCCTCTATGAGAATCAGCCGTTCGAGCGTCTGATCGACTTCCCTCAGCGGTACCGCGATCACCAGCACGCGTCCGCCTGAGATCGAGAACGCTGCCGCGCGGTAGCGCAGACCAGAACCGCTCTTGGAGTTGACCGTGAACAAGCGGAACCGCGTCGATTTGAATTGCGAGATCGGCAGCTTGGCCGGCAGAGCCGGAGGTGAGGGCGCGGCCTCGCCATAGGTGAACGAGTGGATCTCGATCACCTTGGCGCTCGCGTTCAGCAGCTCGCCGTAGGTCCCGGAGGTCTGAAGCGTGGTCGGCGCCCTACCTGAAGCGGCGATTGAGCCCACGCGCCCGCTTTCAGGTTTCCCTGGATGCACGAGACCGAGCGCGACGGACACCGGAAGCCTGGAATCGGCCACCTGCTGATCGACCCTCGTGAGCAGAAACGAACGCTGCTCCTCGTAGGTCACGATCGCGGCGGCGCCCAGTCCGACTGCAACCAGCGCAACGAGACCGAGCAGCAGCCGCGCACGCAGCGACAAGCGCCTCGCCCTTTGGCATGCGCAGGGCGTAGCCGACGCCGCGCACCGTGTGCAGCAGCGGCGGCCCGTCGGCGTCGATCTTCTTGCGCAGATAGCTGATGTAGGTCTCCAGGACGCGCGCGTCGCCGCCGAAGTCATAGCTCCACACGTGATCGAGCAGCTGGCCCCGCGTGAGCACCCGCCGGGGATTGAGCATGAGGTAGCGCAGCAGGCGGAACTCGGTCGCCGTCAGCTCGATCGGCCTGCCGGCGCGTGAAACCTCGAAGGTGTCCTCGTCGAGCTCGAGATCGGAGAAGGTCAAGCGGCTCGAGGACTCGCCGAGGGCGCCCGTACGACGAAGGATGTTTCGCAGGCGCGCGACCAGCTCCTCGAGGCTGAACGGCTTGGTGACGTAGTCATCGCCGCCGGTGGTCAGACCGCGCACCTTGTCCGCCGTGGTGTCCCGCGCGCTGAGGAACAGAATCGGGATCTCGGCGTGCTCGGCCGACAGCCTCTGTGCAACCTCAAAACCCTCCATGTCGGGCAGCATCACGTCGAGCACCATCACGTTCGGGCGCCAACGGCGCACCTGATCGAGCGCCTCCCGGCCACTGCCGGCCGCCTCCACGCTGAATCCATGATGGCGCAGCGCCATCGAGATCACATCGACGATGCCCGGCTCATCGTCCACCACAAGGATACGTGCGTTCTCCTCACGGTCTGTCATGCGTTGATTATCAACCGTGCTGCTGAGAGAAACCTGAGAGAACGCGCAGAAGCAGCTGAGAAACGTCTCGCCGACTCTGGGCGATCTCTCAGCTTCCTCCGGGGTGAGGCTCAGGACGGCGAGCGACATTTGCTCGCATGATCAATCGCGCGTCCGACATCCAAAACCAGCAGAGCCCGTCGCAAGAGCCGCCGTATGCAGCAGAGGAGGCTCGCCCCAGCGGTCCAAGACGTCGTCCGTGGCACCTCTACTCGTTCGCAGCGGTGGCCGTCGTTTGAGCAGTGCATGAAAGAACACGGCGTCACCATCACGCCACACGCCGGTGCCAACGGCGCGCCACGGGCCCACACGGGAACGCCGCCGGCGGGCATCGGATCAGGCAGCGCCAGCCCAACGCGCGAAGCCGCATTCAAGGCATGCGGCGCACCCGGACAGCACACTGGAGCTAGCCACCCATAAGGGAACGTCGGTCGTGCAGCGGGGCGAGCTGCGGGCGCGGCGGTCGGTGCTTCGATCGACGCCGCGTCCGGCTACTGGCAGTCCGGCTTGGGGAGCGGTGGAAGCCATGCTCAGGGTCATCGACCAGCAGCTCGCGATCCGCCGCACCGAAACGAGAGGGACGAGCTCGGCGCCTAGCCCGAACCTCTCTCAGGAATGTCCCAGCCTCCTCCCAGGGGAGCCCCAGCGTGAATTGCGAGGCTCGATGTATCACCCCGAACGAAAGGAAGGGATCAGTCCATGTTCTCCCGGAGACTTACCAGATCCATCGCCATCGGCGCCACGGCCCTCGCGATCGGGGGCGGCGCCTACGGCATCGTCAGCGCGACCGCCAGCACCAGCTCGGGCACCGCGACCGCAGTGTCGTCGACCTCGGCAATATCAGCGCAACGCGGCCCCGTCAGCGGGGGATCCAACGCACGGTCTGGACCGGCCGCAGGGGGATCATCCGGCACGGTCGACAGCGTTTCCAAGTCGAGCTTCACAATCTCGACCTCAGCCGGCCAGAAGGTGACCATCGAGAAGGCAGCCTCCACGAAATACCGCAAGGGGACAAGCTCGAGCTCAGCCAGTGCCGTCAAGAAAGGCGTCAGCGTCCTCGTCCTTGGGAGGACCAGCGGAACGACCATCACGGCTAGCCAGGTCATCGTGCAACCGACCGGCAGCACCGGAGCTATAACTCCCTCCTCAGCCGGGGTGGTCCCCTTCCAGCGCGGCGCACAGTCCACCTCGAAGCAGGTCGGTGAAATCCCAGCCAGCTACAGCCAGGGGTCGGGTACGATCGTCAGCGGAACGACAGCCAACAAAGCAACCGAAGCCGCGCTGGCCGCCTACCCCGGGGGCATCGTCGACCGCGTTGTGAAGCTGAGCAACGGCGAGTACGAGGTCCACAACATCGGCGTCAACTGGCCGCACCACATCTTCGTCAACCCAGGCTTCACAGTCGTCGGCGCCAATTAGTGCGGTTGATCGGGGGCGAATCCGACGGGGGCGAGACCCCGTCGGATTCGCCCTTTTTGACAGCTGGAGGACGTGCTGCGGCCGTGCTCGACGCGGCGCCCGCATGATCGCGACTGGCTCCCTTGAACCCTTCAGCGTCGCTGATGCGATCTGTGCAGGCGTCGCCGGTATCGCCCATCCTCGGCGTCCTCATAGCCGTCATCGGCAGGCGAGATCAGATACTGGCAAAACTGCAAGGAGTAGGATTGATCGATCGACGTCGAGAGTCAGGGAGAGGCATGCCGCGCTATCTGATCGAGAGGGCCTGGACCGAGTTGGAGGAGGAGAAGATGGCGAGCAAGGGCCCTCTCTCAAAGCGCATCCTGAGCGAGAACGCGCAGTTCTCCCCGATCACATGGGAGCACAGTCACATGGTCATGGACGAGGACGGTCAACTGAAGTCCTTCTGCGTCTATTCCTCGCCCAACACCGCGCTCATTCGGGAGCACGCCGAGCTGCTCGGCGACCACACGGTCAAGGGGATCTACGAGATCGGTGGCGACATCTCACCCGAGGACTTCGACTGATCGGTCGCCGAAGCGAGGTCGAAGCGCGCGTGGAAGTCGGCCTGCGCGGCCATGGCCCGTTGCAGCCGGGCGCGGCGCCGGCGCGCCTCATCTCCCTGCGGAATCAGCTCGAGCGCCTGGTTGCAGAGATCGACGGCCTCGTGGTGGGCCCATCCGAGGTTGGCCTGCTGGGCGGCGATCAGCAGGTAATCGACCGCGCGCGCGGGGTCGCCGGCCTCGCGCCAGTGGTGCGCGAGGATCGCAGCGTAGGCCGCCGGATCGCCCGCGGCGTTCTCGATGAAACGCGCGACGACCCCGTGGCGCTCGCGACGGACGGCCTTCGGCAGGGTCGCGTACGCGACCTCGCGGATCAGCCCGTGCTTGAATGCCAGCTCCCGGTCGCCCGCGATCCGCGATGACGGGCTGAGGCGGAGCAGGTCACGGCGTTCGAGCGACTGCAGCGTGCTCGCGAGCGAGCCGTTGCCGCCGAGCGCCTGCAGGCTGCCGAGCCAAAAGAAGTCGCCGACCACGGATGCGTCGAGGATCACCTGCCGCTCAGGCGCAGGCAGCTGATCGACACGCGCGGCGATGATCGCCTTGAGGTTCGCCGGGAGCCCGCCGGCGTCCGCGGCGGCGCCCTCCGACAGCCACCCGGCCAGTTCCTCGATGAACAGCGGATTGCCTCCTGCAGCCTGCTCTACGCGCCTGGCGACCGTCTCCTGATCCTGCGCGTCGGCGAGCAGCACGCGCACCAGATCGTGCGCGCAGGAGCCGGTCAGAGCCTGAACCTGGACGGTGACATTGGTCGGGATGCGCGCCCAGATTGGCCGCGCATCGAGGAACTCGGGCCTGGCGATCGCGAGCAGCAGCAGGGGCACTCCCGCAAGGCGCACCGAGAGCGTCTCGATCAGCTCCACGAGGCTGTCGTCGGCCCAATGCAGGTCCTCGAGCACCACCAGGGTGGGCTGCTCGCGGGCAAGCGCCTCGAGGAATCGCTGAGCGGATGCGAACAGAGCCTGCCTGTCATCGACCGTGTCCTCGGCGAGGCGCGCGAGGATCGAAAGGTTGCTCGCGAGCTCGCGTGCTTCGGAGGACGCCAGCAGCGATGCCGTGCGCTCGCCGAGCTTGTGAGCTGCGACGTCAGCCGAGTCGGTCGCGAGAATCCCGCACGCCTCCCGGATGACGCCTCCAAAGGCCCAGTATGCAGCCCGTTCCCCATATGGAAGCGGGCGGCCGTGCAAGGTCCGCCCTCCCTCTGCATCCACGCGGGCGGTGAACTCCCGCGCCAACCGCGTCTTGCCGATCCCGGGGGGTCCCACGAGCGTGACGAGCTGGGGGTGAAGCTCGCCGGAGGTTCGCGCCCACGCCCGCACCAGCAGCTCGAGCTCGGCATCGCGGCCGATGAACGGCGCCGCGGAGAGGGGACGGTCCGCCGGAGCCGACGTGACCCCACGAGCGAGCCACCCGCGCAGCGGCTGCGCCTTGCCCTTCGCGACGATCGGCTCGATCGCCTCGCACGCGATCGCGTGCGCGCAGGCGGCGTGGGTGTGCTCGCCGAGCAGCACCCCGCGCGGCGGCGCGGCGGCCTGCAGCCTGGCGGCGGTGTTGACCGTGTCTCCCATCACCGTGAGCACTCGATGTCGATCTGGGCCCACCGGGGCGAAGATGACCTCGCCCGTGTTGACGCCGACGCGGACGCAGAGCCCGCCGAAGAGAGCGGCCCGCTCAGACGCGCGCCGCTGGATCTCGAGCGCCGCCCGCACGGCCCGCTCGGGGTCGTCCTCGTGGGCGAGCGGCGCCCCGAACACCGCCATCAGCGCGTCGCCGATGACCTTGTCGACGGAGCCGCCATGCCTCTGCACGACCGCCCCCATCTCCCGCATGCAGCCGTCCACCATCGAGCGGATCTCCTCCGGGTCGGTCCGCTCCGAGAGCGCTGTGAACCCCGACAGATCGGCGAACAGGACGGTCACCCAGCGCCGCTCCCCATCCTCGCCTTCCCGCGCGCCCGCGGCGCCGGACGCTGACGGGCGATCGCTCTCGCACGGCGCGCCACACGACCCGCAGAAGCGAAAACCGGGCGGATTGTCCTCGCCGCACGCGGCGCACTTGTGGCTTAGAGCGACTCCGCAATGACCGCAGAAGCTCTGCGCGGCGTCGTTGAACTCGCCGCAGCTTGGGCAGGCGGTTCTCCCAGCCAAGGCTAACCCCTACACGTACATGTCCGCGGAGATGCGATTGACCTCGACCACGGCGTCGGCGGGAATGCCGACGCGCTTGGCGGCGGCGACGATCAGGTCGGGTGACGGCGCCTCATACAGGCAATAGGAGCGACGCCTGTCGGCGCTGAGGAACGAGAACAGCCAGCGCACGCCCTCGTCCGCATTGACCTCCTCGATCAGCTTGACGTCGTCGCTCGTGAGGTCGAGCTGCTCGGCGAATGCTCGCTCGATCACGTACATCGGCATGTGTTGGATGCTACGCCATCGCTCAGCTCTCAGCCAGGCCGCGTCGATAGGCGTACGCCGTCGCCTGGGTGCGGTTCGCGCACGCTGTCTTGCGGAGAATGCCGCGCACGTGGTTCGCGGCGGTGTGCTCGCTGATGAACAGTGTGGCCCCGATCTCACGATTCGAGAGACCGCGAGCCATCAGCCGAAGCACGTCGAGCTCGCGAACGGAAAGGCCGTCCGGCAGCGGCGAGCTCGACACCGGCGCGAGGGTACGGACACGCGCGAGCAGCGTGGGCATCCCCACCGTCTCGGCCAGGAGTGCGGCCTCGGCGAGCAGCTGTTCCCCGCGATCGGAGTCTCCGTGAGCGAGCAGCATGCGCCCGTACCCGTAGGCGGTATGGGCGAGCCACGTGTCCGCGCCCATCTGCCTGTTGAGGTGCAGGGCCGCCTCGAAGTGGCTGGCCGCGTCGTCGGTGTCGCCGAGCGTCGCGGCGAGCATTCCCAGGTAGCGGTCGGCGGCGCCGTAGCAGGCGACGCCGTGACCGATCATCACGTTTCTGCCGGCAAGCGGCGCGAGCAGCGGATAGACGAGCGAGGCGACCCCCTGGTGCGCGACGGCGCTGGCGGCATCGGCGAGGTAGGTGAGCGACGCCAGCCAAAGCCCCTCGCGCAGCGGGTCGAGGCCCTCAGCTTGCACGCGGTCGAGCTCGCGGCGAACCTGCTCCTCCATCGCGAGCTCGGCGAGCATCGCCGCGAGTCCTGGTCGCCAGGCCCCGCCATCTCGATCGCCGGCGGCGAGGACGCGGATCACCGGGGCAAGCTCGGCAAGGCGGCCCTGCTCGCGCCGGACTCCGAACATCTGGATGCCGTAGACGCCGGAGGCGTCGCGACCGACGAGCAGTTGGCCCCATTCGCGCGAGCGCTCCGCTGCCGCGTCGGCCTCTGCGAGATGACCCTCGAGCAGCGCCAGCGCCGATCGGTAGTGCTCTGTCACGTGGAGCATGAAGGGCTGACGTGTGCTCTTGGCCATGTCGAGGGCGATCGCGAGCTCCTCGCGTGCCGGCACGATCTCCCCGAGTGCCATCAGCGCGGAGACCCGCCACTGGGTCGCTTCCGCCTGGCCCTCGACGTCGCCCATCTCCTCGGCCAGATCGCGTGCCTCGCCAAGCATCTCGAGAGCTTCCGCGAGGCTTGTGGTCGCGCGCGCCCAGTAGATCCCCACGAGCACCGTTGCCAGCCCGGGCCGGTCGTCGATTCGGCGTGCCATCGCAATCGCCTCTGCGCGCGCGAGGGCCGCCTGATCGGAGTCTCCCTCGAGCTCGAGTGCGCGCGCGAGGCTGGCGAGCAGGCCGACACGCAGCGTTGAGTCCTCCCGCGCGAGCGCGGCTGAGGCTTCCTGCAGGAGCTCGCGGGCGCCCTCGTCAGTGAGTCCCGGCCGCCAGCAGCTCGTCTCGAACCCAACCGCCGCGAGGGCGAGCAGCTCTCCCGCCTCGAGGTTTCGCGCGATCTCGGCTGCATGGCGAAAGGACTGCAGCGAGTCGAGCGAGCGGCCCGCGCGGAACAGCGCCGTGCCCTCCTCGAGCAGGATCTCAGCGCGCCGGCGCTCGTCCTCGATCCCCATCTCCAGAGCCGTGCGAAGCCTGGCCGTGGCCTCGTCATAGGCCAATGCGGCCGACGCCGCACTCGCGGCGAGGAGGTTGTACTCCACCGCTCGGGCCGCCACGCCGATCGGCGCCGCCGCAGCGAAATGATGGGCCAGGCCGGCGAGCAGGCGTCCCTGTCGCGGTCGATCGAGGCTCTCCAGCGCCTCGGCGATACGCAGGTGCAGCTCGGCTCGGCGCAGCACGCTCAGCCGGTCGTACAGTGCGCGGCGCACGAGCTCGTGCGTGAAGCGATAGGCCAGCGCTGGAAAGGGCAGCTCCTCGATCACCCCGCTGCGCATCGCCGGTTCCAGCGCGCCGATCTGCTCCAGCTCGACGGGGGCCGCTCGGCGCAGAACGTCGAGCTCGAACTCGGGGCCGGCGACGGCGGCCAGCTCGAGCAGGTCTCTGCTCGCCGGATCGAGTCTGCTGAGGCGCTGGCTGACGACCTCGCGGACACTTTGAGGCGTCGCGATCTCCCGCAGGGGCCGAGTCAATCGCAGCGTGCCGTTCTCGATCGCAAACGCATCGGTCTCGACCAGCGCTCGCCAGAGCTCGCAGAGCAGGAAGGCGTTGCCCTCGGTGAGCTCGCGGAGCGCGCGGGAGAGCTCGGGCTCGGCGGGGTCGATCTCGCCACCGCCGGCTCGGCGCACGAACTCCCCGACCTCGTCCTCGCTCAGGCCCCCCAGATGGAGGCGCACGACGTGCTCTGAACGACGCAGGTCGGCAAGCGCATCGGCCAGCTCAGCCGGGATGTCGGCCTCGGTGTCGCGAAATGTCGTGAGCACGAGGACGCGGGCCTCGCTGCTCGCGCGGGCGAGGTGGCGCAAGAGCACGAGCGTGGGTGTGTCCGCCCAGTGCCCGTCCTCGAGCACGAGCAGCAGCGGCCGGCGGCGACCGGCGGCTGCAAGGAGGTCAGCCACCGCTGTGTGCAGGCGATGGCGCTCGGTGTCGGAGTCGGCGGCTACGGGCGGTGGCAGCCCAGCGACGCGAGCGGGAAGGTCGGGCAGCAGCCGGGTCAGCTCGCCGCCGGCGCTGCCGAGGTCCGCACGGAGCATCTCGGGATCGATGCTCCGCGTGAGCTGGTCGAGCGCCTCGGCGAACGGCCGATATGGCGTTTGCACGACGGCGTCGCAGGCGCCGTAGAGCACGAGCACCCCTTCACGGGCGACCTCGTGCGCCAACTCTCGCACGAGGCGGCTCTTGCCCGCCCCGGCCTCGCCGCCCACCAGCGCAAGGCGGCCGCGCTCTCCGGCCTCACGCGGAACGAGGACCCGCAGCGCGGCGAGCTCGCTCGAGCGTCCGACGAACGGAGAGGGCGGGGGAAGCCCGAGAGGGCCGGGAAGCTGTTGCACGGGCAGGAGTTGGGTGCGACATGAGTCGGGCGCTAGTCAGATCTGATTATCGCTCCGATGGGCCGTGCTGCGATCCACGCGTGAACTGTGTCAATCCAGGTCATGACAGCGGGCGTCGACGCGGTTACTGTCGCAGTGTGATCGGGCGCAGTTCCCGGACGCCGACGGAGTCCACGGAGTCGAACGAAGCGGAGGCACACATGAGCACAACCACGAATGCGGCACAGGCAGCACGAACAGAGCTCGGGGGAAAGTTCGCGGGTGAGCTGGTCGGCCCCGAGGACCCAAGCTATGAGCAGGCGCGCGCTGTCTATAACGCGATGATCGACCGCCGGCCCGCGCTGATCGCTCGCTGCACGAGCACCGCCGACGTGGCGGAGACGATCGCCTTCGCGCGCCGCCACGACCTCCTGCTCGCCGTTCGCGGAGGCAGCCACAACGGGGGAGGACTGGGGGTCTGCGACGACGGGGTCGTCCTCGACCTGTCCCTCATGCATGCCGTCGAGGTCGATCCGAGTGCGCGCACGGTCCGGGTCGGGGGCGGCTGCACGTGGGCTCAGGTCGATGCCGCGACGCACGAGGTCGGGCTGGCCACGCCTTCGGGGATCGTCGGCACCACCGGCGTCGGCGGCCTCACGCTGGGGGGCGGCATCGGCTACCTCTCACGTAAGCACGGGCTCACGATCGACAACCTGATCGAGGCCGATGTCGTCCTCGCCGATGGCACGCAGGCGCGCGCAAGCGCCGAGGAGAACCCCGAGCTGTTCTGGGCGCTGCGCGGCGGCGGCGGCAACTTCGGTGTCGTCACCTCGTTCAGCTTCAGAACGCACCCGGTCTCTACCGTGCTCGCCGGACCGACGCTCTGGCCGCTGGAGCAGACCGCCGAAGTGATGCGGTTCTACCGCGAGTTCCTGCCCGCGGCGCCCCGTGAGCTGAACGGGTTCTTCGCGACCATGACGGTGCCCCCCGCGGACATGTTCCCCGTCGAGCTGCACCTGCGCAAAGTGTGTGGCGTGGTGTGGTGCTACACCGGCGCGCCAGATGCGGCCGACGAGCTGTTCGCGCCCGTGCAGGCGCTCGGCACGCCGCTGCTGCACGGGGTGGCACCGATGCCGTTCCCGGTGCTGCAGAGCCTCTTCGACGGACTCTATGTCCCGGGCCTGCAGTGGTACTGGCGCGCGGACTTCGTTCGTGAGCTCCCGGACGCGGCGATCGAGCAGCACGTCGCGTTCGCGCAGAAGCTCCCGACGATGCACTCGACCATGCACCTCTACCCGATCGACGGAGCCGTGCACGACGTCGGCGAGGCCGACACGCCGTTCAGCTACCGTGACTGCAACTGGGCCGAGGTGATCATCGGCGTGGACCCCGATCCCGCCAATGCCGGTCCCATCCGCGACTGGACCGTCGACTACTGGGAGGCCACACACCCCTACTCGGCGGGCGGCGCGTACGTGAACTTCATGATGGACGAGGGACACGAGCGGGTGCGCGCAACCTACGGCGAGAACTACGACCGCCTCGCCACTGCCAAGGCGACCTACGACCCGACGAACACTTTTCGCGTCAACCAGAACATCGAGCCGTCGGTCGGGGGGTGAGTGAAGCGCGAGCGATGGACCGACGATTCCCGCGCGAGAACGAAGGCCCAACAGACGCCATCCGGTAGCCCTGGAGGTGCACGCCTCGCCGACGCGCCGGCGCCTACGCGGCGTAGCGCTGAGCGGAGCGAGCGCGGGCCTTGGCGGCCTCGACCTCGCGGTCCTTCGGCGGCGCGTTGGTGACCAGCTCGTCCAGCAGGCCCGCCGAGATCTCCGTCACGGCGTCAACCGCGCGCTCGAAGGCCTCGACGTTGGCCTGCGAGGGCTTGGTGAAACCGCTGATCTTGCGCACGTACTGCAGCGCAGACGCGCGTATCTCATCGTCGGAGGCGGGCGGCTCGAAGTTATGGAGGTTGCGGATGTTTCTGCACATGCTCCGATGGTACACCTGACATATGGATGTTGACCAGGCCGCATGCGGCCTGGTCAGGGGCCGCACATGTGCGGCCCCTGCGACGGGCGCATGCGCCCGTCGTCCAACGGCGCATGCGCCGTTGGCACAGCTCTGGCGCTGGCTGGGGGCGCGCCTGGCGTGACCGGCCCGACCGGCTCGACCGGCCCGACGATCAGTGTCGGAAGTGACGCACTCCGGTGGCGACCATCGCGGCGCCCGCTGCGTCGACCGCCGCCACGACCTCCTCGTCGCGTACCGAGCCGCCTGGCTGGATGATCGCGCTGACGCCGGCGTCGAGCGCGAGCTGCGGGCCGTCGGCGAAGGGGAAGTACGCGTCGGAGGCGAGCACGGAGCCGGCGAGCTGATCGGGCCGAAAAGCCTGCGCCTTCTCGATCGCGATCCGCACGGCGTCCACGCGGCTCATCTGGCCGGCGCCGATGCCGATCGTCGCGCCGGCGGCGGCGATGACGATCGCGTTGGAGCGCACGTGCCGGCAGACGACCCACGCGAACAGCATGTCGCGCCACTCCTGCTCGCTCGGTTGGCGGGCGCTGATCGTGCGCATCTGCTCGCGCGTCTCCGCGACGACGTCGTGTGTCTGCACGAGCTGGCCGCCGATCACGGGCTTGGATTCGACCTCGCGCAGCGGTGGCGGCCAGTCGCTGAGCTCGAGCAGCCGCACGTTTTTCTTCACCTGCAGCGCCTCCAGCGCGGCGGCGTCGTAGCCGGGCGCGAGCAGCACCTCGATGAACTGCTTGCCGAGCTCCTCAGCGAACGCGCCGTCGACCGGGCGGTTGACCGCGATCACTCCGCCGTAGGCGCTCTGCGGGTCGCACGCGAAGGCGCGTTCGTAGGCCTCGCGGCCACTGGCGGCGACGGCGCAGCCGCAGGGATTGTTGTGCTTGACGATCACGCACGCCGGCTCGTCGCCTATGCCCGAATGGGTGAACTCCTCGACGAGCTCGCGCGCGGAGCTGAGGTCGAGCAGGTTGTTGAACGACAGCTCCTTGCCATGCAACTGCTGCACGCCGGCGAGCAGGTGCGTGGGCGAGCCGGCGCGTGCGTAGAAAGCCGCCTGCTGGTGCGGGTTCTCGCCGTAGCGCAGGTCCATGACCTTCTCGTAGGACTCGCGCCAACTCGGCGGGAACGCGCCGTCGCCGCCACGCGTCGCAAACCACGTCGAGATCGCCGCGTCATAGCGCGTGGTCGTCGCGAACGCCTTGCCGGCGAGCTCTTTGCGGGTCTGCAGCGACAGCTTGGCGCCCGACTCGCGCAGCTCGCCCAGCACGCGCTCGTAGTCCTCCGGGTCGACGAGCACCGCGGCAAACGCGCTGTTCTTGGCGGCGGCGCGGATCATCGTCGGACCACCGATGTCGATGTTCTCGATGACCTCCTCATCGGTGGCGTCGCCGCGGGCGACTGTCTGCTCGAACGGATACAGGTTCACGCACACGAGGTCCACCTGCTCGATCTCCTGCTCGGCGGCGGCGCGCAGGTGAGCGTCCTGGTCTCGGCGCGCGAGCAGTCCCGCGTACAGGCGCGGATGCAGCGTCTTCACGCGCCCGTCCATGATCTCGGGGAAGCCGGTGAAGTCCTCGATCGCCCGCACCGCGATCCCCGCACCCGTGAGCTCCCGCGAGGTGCCGCCGGTCGAGACGAGCTCCACGCCCAGCTCCGCCAGGCCCTGGGCGAACTCCACGATTCCCTGCTTGTCCGATACCGACAGCAGCGCCCTGCGCACGCGCACCTCGCCCGGCTCGGCGCGCTCGATCCCGGACGCTCGATCGGTCATGACATCGCCTTCGCCGGCCATTGCCAGGAGCCTACCCCTCGCCGTCGACGATCGTCCGGCGGGGATTCTCAGGGTCTACGTCGAGCGCGCCGGCGGCGAACAGGGCGACAGCGCGCGGAAGCAGCTCGTGCTCGAGCGGGCGCAACGCCGCGAGTACCTCGTCGGGCTCGCGCGCGTCTGGGAGCTCGACCGCACGCTGCAGGATCACCGCGCCCGTGTCGACGCCGGCGTCGACGAAATGCACGGTCACGCCGAACACCTTCACCCCGTAGGCGAGCGCCTGCTCGATCGCGCCGAGGCCCGGGAACGCCGGCAGCAACGACGGGTGGACGTTGATGACCGCGCGCGGGAAGCGCAACAGGAACGATTCGCCGAGCAGCTCCATGTAGCCGGCGAGGACAACCAAGCGCACGCCCAGCTCGGCCAGCCAGTCGCCCAGTGCCGCGTCGCGGGCGGCGCGATCGCCGCCATAGGAGGCGCGCGCGAACACCGCCGTGGGAACGCCGCGCTGGGCGGCTCGCTCCAGCGCCGGCGCGTCCGCGACGCTCGAGGCAACCGCCACCACCTGCGCCTCGCGACCATGCACCGTGTCCAGCAGCGCCTGCAGGTTGGTGCCCGTACCGGACACCAGCACCGCTATGGGAAGTCCGTCGCTCACGGGCCGGTCACGATAGCTGTGACCAACTTCACAGAGTCAGCCGCCGCGATCTCCTTCAATGGGTCACGGTCGAACAGGCCGCCACAACGCCACACCGCCAGAAAGGGGACGCCATGCTTACCGCAGTCATCGTCACGTTCATCCTCGTCGGCTCGCTCGGCTGCGCGCTGCGCTCCGGGCGTGGCGGCGCACTGATCGCACGCCGGCCGTACAACAACCGCTACAACGACGCCACGGGAGCGCGTGAGGACAACCTGAGCTAGCTGGCTCAGGCGCGTACGAGCGGCAGCGGCGGCGTGTCGCCGTCCTGCTCGGCGGAGGAGCTCTCCTCGAGCGAGTACTTCCCCGCGGCGCCGTCGCTCCCCGCGAGCGGGTACTCGCCGGTGAAGCACGCGTCGCAGTGGGTCGCACGCGTGGCGCCGATCGCCTCGTAGACGCCCTCCAGCGAGAGGTAGTGCAACGAGTCGCAGCCCAACTCGGCGGCGACCTCCTCGGTGCTGCGCCCGTGGGCGATCATCTCCTCGCGCGTGGACATGTCGATGCCGTAGTGGCAGGGATGCTTGATCGGGGGCGCGGAGATGCGCATGTGGATCTCGGCGGCGCCGGCGTCGCGCAGCATCTGCACGATCTGGCGCGTGGTGTTGCCGCGCACGATCGAATCGTCGACCACGACCAGGCGCTGGCCGGCGATCACCTCGGGGAGCGGGTTGAACTTGAGCCGCAGCCCGTGCTTGCGCAGCTCCTGTCCGGGCTGGATGAATGTGCGCGCGACGTAGCGGTTCTTGACGAAGCCGTCGTCCTGCGGGAGCCCGGCGGCGCGCGCGAGGCCGCGGGCGGCGGGATTGCCCGAGTCGGGGACGGCGATCACGAGGTCGGCCTCAACGGGCGCCTCGCGCCACAGGATCTCGCCCATGCGTCCCCGCGCCACCTGCAGGACCTTGCCGTTCATGCGCGAGTCCGGGCGCGCGAAGTAGATGTACTCGAACACGCACAGGGCATGCCTGCCGCCGGTAGCCACGTGGCGGCTCTCCAGGCCGTTCTCGCCGAGCGTCACGAGCTCCCCCGGCTCCACGTCGCGGAGGAATTTCGCGCCGATGATGTCGAACGCGCACGACTCGCTCGCCACGCAGTAGCGAGGACCGCCCTCGCCGCCGTCGGGCGCTTCGGGGCCGGGGTCGAGCACGCCGAGCGCGAGCGGGCGCAGGCCGTGCGGGTCGCGGAAGGCGACGACGCGGTCCTTGGTCATGGCGACGATCGAGAACGCCCCGCGCAGGCGCGGCAGCACGTCGGCGATCGCGTCCTCGACGAGCTCGGCGGGGTGCGTGGCGATCATCGCGGCGATGATCTCCGAGTCCGAGGTCGAGCTGAACGTGACGCCCCGCTCGAGCAGCTCCTCGTGCAGCTCCAGCGCGTTGATCAGGTTGCCGTTGTGCGCTAGCGCGAGCTCACGGCGCGAGCCGTTGGTGCCCTCCGAGCGCTGCACCGGCTGCGAGTTCTCCCACGCG
>Ga0208849_1000869_pt1 | contig 24717 bp, 25 predicted proteins | sample NGESurdeep072012_10_FD_184470 | JGI IMG/M metagenome (GOLD analysis project Ga0208849, IMG submission 184470) | Arctic peat soil microbial communities from Barrow, Alaska - NGEE Surface sample 53-3 deep-072012 (SPAdes) | ecosystem: Environmental > Terrestrial > Soil > Wetlands > Peat ... | reverse complement strand
CGCAACGTCCGCTTCCTGCCCTACGCCTTCACCGAAAACGGCGCGATCATGGCGGCCAATGTTCTCAACAGTCCCGAAGCCGTGCGGATGAGCGTGTTCGTGGTGCGCGCGTTTGTGCAGATGCGCGAACTGCTCGGCAGCACGAAGGAACTGGCGAAGCAACTGGCCGCGTTGGAAAAGAAATTGACCGACCGGCTCGACGGGCATGAGGTCGCCATCATCGAAGTGCTGCGGCGCGTGATGGACATTCTTGATCCGCCGCCACCGCCGCCCGGACCGCCACGGCGCGAAATCGGTTTTCACGTCGGCATGGCGGAACAAAAATCCAAAGCCAGACGGAAGAAAAAGACGTGAACTCTGCGCCCGCACGATTATGATTGCCACGATGGAAGCCGACCCGACCAAGGCCTACAACCAGGACGACGCCACCGGCTTCATCCGGCTCAACGCCCTGCGCCTGAAAGTCGCGGCGAAGGTGCAAAAGAAAAAATAAAAATGTGAAAATAATTTTTGCAGCAATGGTCGCAATTTGTGGATGCAATTTAATTGCGTCTCCAATTGACGACCTTGCATCACCGTCGCAAGAAACGAGAGATGCGGCTGCAAAAATACTTCGAGCAACTTACACGCCTTCGTCACGCACAAATTGGGATTCGTTGATTGCTTCAATCAAAATTGGTGACAACAAGACAAACGTCATCGAGATGCTCCGCCGTCTTAAAATCAAAGGCGGTGGTGGCGCGGGAACTGGAACTTATGAAAGCCGACTTTTTCAATTGGATGATTCATGGCAATTGGAATTGGCTTCGGAAGGAGATCATGTAGTTGGTTGTAAACTGCGTGAACAAATGCGTGATCTCTGGGTTTTACCTCCAACTAATTTTACAGGGGTGTGGACTATCTATTGGGTTAATGGACAAAGAACCGCTGAGATTCATGTCAAAGATGGTAAGAATTTCGGAGAGTTCACGGGTTTCTATTCAGATGGGAAAAAGGCATACGTTCAACATTTCGATGAACAAGGTGTTAACGGTGAAGACACCGGTTTCTTCAGATCTGGTAAGATTAATTATCACGGACAATATAAAGCAGGCACTCAAATCGGAACGTGGATTTGGTATAACGAAGACGGTTCTACTAACTCCATCAAAGATTTTTCCAAGCCGTGACTATGCCCACCTCGCTCATCCATCGAATCGGCATCGCTGCGCCGGCGGTGATGTAACCGGGTTTGGCGGTCGCTTTCACCGCAAGAAATCCATTTTCTCTCATTGCGCCGCTTGCAAAAATCCCTTTTATTAGCAGCATACAGCCCGTTCATCCAGCATTCCAATTCAACCAATGTAGCCGTCATGAAAAAAACCCGTCTCGCCATGTTCCTCCTCAATGCGGCGCTCTTGTTCACCATTGCCGCCGCGCCCGCGCCCGCGCCCGCTGGCAAGATCAAAGTCCTCATCGTGGACGGCTACAGCAACCACGCCTGGAAATACAACACCGCCCTGCTCCGGGGCATTCTCGAACCCACCGGCTTGTTCGACGTGTTGGTTTCCACCACGCCGCCGCCCACGTCCACGAACGGATGGGATCAGTGGCGTCCGAAATTCAAGGACTACGACGTGGTGATCCAGACCTGCAACGACATCAACCACAGCGGCCCGGCGTGGCCGAAGCAGGTGCAGGAGGACTTCGTAAATTATGTGCGCGACGGCGGCGGCGTTTATATTTACCACTCGGCGCAAAATGCTTTTGCGAACTGGCCGGAATACAATGAAATCATCGGCCTCGGCTGGCGTCCGAAATCCTACGGCACGGCTATTTCCATCAGCGACGATGAAAAACTCGTCACGCATCCGCCCGGCGAAGGCATGGACACCGGCCACGCGCCGAATGGCGACGTGCTGGTGCATCTGCTCGGCGAACATCCGATTCACGATGGCGTGCCGAAAACCTGGCTTACGCCGCATCTCGAAGTTTATTATTTCGCGCGCGGCCCGGCCACGAATGTGCAGGTGTTGTCCTACGCCCGCGACCCGCAATTCGGCCTGAACTGGCCGGTTGAGTGGACGGTGAAATACGGCAAAGGCCGCGCCTACATCGCCACGTTCGGCCACGTCTGGAGAGGCGATGTGCAGCCCGAAAGCCTGCGCTGCGCCGGCGTCCAGACGATGATCGTGCGCGCCTTGCAATGGCTCGCCAACCGTCCCGTCACTTATCCCGTGCCGAAGGATTTTCCAACGGCGGATAAAACTTCCATCCGTCCAGAAATTCCCATTCCAGCATCAGCCGCGCGGTGAATTCAATCCCAACCCTTGAATAAATGAACGCGATGGAAGCCGTCCCGACCAAGGCCTGCAACCAGGACGACGCTACCGGCTTCATCCGGCTCAACGCGCTGCGATTGAAAGTCGCGGCGAAGGTGCAGAAAAGGAAATGAGTATTGCGCGGTCAATCTATCCGCAGTTTGAAGTTCAATTTTTGGAATTCTTAAAAGAGCTTCAACCTCTTTTAATGGATGCAATTGATTCGTTAAAAGGCAAGAAGCCATCTAATTTTGGTTCATCGTATTTAGGAAGAATTGCACCAACCGTAAATAGAGCAGGAGATGGTTACTTATGGCTTCGCGAATCTGGCCGAATGGATGCGTCAAAATTATTGATTCGTCCAGCACTAGAAGCCGTATTTTGTGGAACTGCAGCCATGAACAATAAAGAATTTGTTTTCCGAAAAGCATATTCTGAATGGGAAGAGCACAAAAAGCTATTTGCGCATGATGCTGCCAGCAAAAAAAAAGCTGATGAATATCTTCTTAAACTAAAGCGAAGATTTCATGAAGAAGCTCCAGACTATCCAATAAAATGTAAAACCATCAAGGTTAGGGAAATCGCAGAAATGGCAGGTTTAGTATCAGCATACGAAGATTATTATCGAATCTATTGCAGATTTACTCACAGTGCATTGATGGCAGTTTCGGGAAATTTGAACCAAGCAACAGATTCCAAGGATACTCATGTAGTCGTTTGGTGTGTATTAATGATGTTGAACCAATTAAAACAATTTACGCCAGCAGATATTCCCGACCTGATGCCTTTCCATGAAAAACTCTTGGCACTAAATCGTCTTATTCCGCAGAATCCGACCACGACTCGACATATCATTTCATAAAACCATGCCCACCTCGTTCATCCATCGCCTCGGCATCGCCGCGCCGGCGGAAACGATTTATCGCGCCCTCACCACCGAGGACGGCATCCGCGCGTGGTGGATGACGGACGTGAAGATGTCTTTATTTGCATTTTTTCCGGATTGAAATATGGTTGCGACATTATGAGCGACCCGATCATTGCCCAAAAATCTCCGTTTGTCCAAAAGGCCGAACCCGGCACCTATTTCTGGTGTGCGTGCGGCCGGTCCAAGTCGCAGCCGTTCTGTGACGGCTCGCACAAAGGCACCGGCTTCGCGCCCAAGAAACAGGAAATCGCCGAGGCCAGGACGGTCGCTTGGTGCGGCTGCAAGCATACGCAGAGCGGCTGTTTCTGCGACGGCAGCCATGCGAAGCTGCCGTGAGGCGTTGAATCGTTAATTCGCGGCGAACGTCCAAACGGCAATTCACGTTGCCTTGGTTTTGCCGGCGTGGATGCTATTGCCGTTGAAATCCCAACTGGTTTTCCGCTTTCACCCAGGCTGGCCAAACTCGGTTGCGACTTTGGCTGGCGAAGGCAGCGGAAAGATTTATCCTGCGAAGCATGGCCGATGCGCGCAAAGAACTGCCGGATGACTTGCTCAAGGCGACGTCGCGCTCGTTTTATCTGACGTTGCGCGTGCTGCCGGCGCGCGTGCGCCCGCAAATCGGCCTGGCGTATCTGCTCGCGCGCACGACCGACACCATCGCCGACACGGAACTTGTCCCGCTGGCGCAACGGTTCGACGCGCTCCAAAAACTCCGCGAACGGATGCTCGGCCAGTCTTCCGCCCCGCTGAATTTTGGCGAACTTGCCCGGCAGCAAGCCTCGTCCGCCGAACGCCTGCTGTTGGAAAAAGTCGAGGACAGCCACGCACTGCTGCAAACGCTTTCGCCCGCCGATCTCAAACTGGTTCGCGATGTCCTCGTGACCATCACCAGCGGACAGGAGCTGGACTTGCGACGTTTCGCCACCGGTTCCGCCGGAAAAATCGTCGCCCTCGAAACCACAGCCGAACTGGACGATTACATCTATCGTGTCGCCGGCTGCGTCGGCGAATTTTGGACGAAGATCTGCCGGGCGCATCTTTTTCCCGACGCGCGGCTGGATGAAAAGCAGCTCATCGCCGACGGCATCCGGTTCGGCAAAGGTCTGCAACTGGTGAACATTCTGCGCGATTTGCCGGCGGATTTGAAACAGGGCCGCTGCTATCTGCCAACGCAACGGCTGGATGAGGCGAAGCTGTTTCCGGAGGTTTTGTTTTCGCCGGTGAACGCGGAAAAGTTTCTCAAACTTTACCACGAACATCTCGACCAGGCGGAGTCGCATCTGGCGGCGGGCTGGCGTTACACCAACGCCCTGCCGTTCGGACAATTCCGCATGCGGCTGGGGTGCGCGTGGACCATTCTCTTTGGTTTGCGGACGATTGAAAAGCTGCGCACGGCCGGCGTGGTTGAGCTGCGGCAGCGCGTGAAAATTTCGCGCGGCGAGGTCTGGCGGATTATTTTCGTTTCGTTGCTGGCGTGTCCGCTGCCATTCGTCTGGCGGAAATTGTATTCGCCGGTTCGAAAAGCAGTTGCTTCCGGCGACGAATTGGCGTAAGAAAGCGTCATGCAGATCCCCAAAGTTACCCTTTTAATTTGCGCCCTGGCGCTCGGCGTCACCTTGGCCGTCCGTGCCGAGGACACTCCGGCCCAGGCTGCCGCACGCGCGGCGCTGGCGGCGAAAATGTCAGAATTGGGCGAACAGCCGCCGGCAGCCAATGCCGCCACGCCCGCTGAACAACCGGCAATGGTGCCGGTCGGCAAAGACGCCAAGGCGAAAGCCAAAGCGGAAAAGGAAGCCGCCAAACAAGCCGACGCGCAAAAAGCGGCCGACGAGGCAGCCGCCAAAGCCAGGGCGAAAGCTGATCAGGCAGCCGCCAAAAAACAGGCGGCGGAGCAGGCCGCAGCGGCCAAGTCCAGCATGGAAGCCCTGGTCGCTGCGCCAGTCGCGGCACCGGTTGCGGCGGAGAATGGCGACAATCCCGCCCAGGCCAAGGCGCGCGAAGCGCTTGCCCAGGCAATGATGATGAACCCGCCTCCCAGCCAGCCCGCGCCGCCGCCCGCGCCAAAACCCATTTCAAAACCCACGCCAAAGCCTGCACCGCAGCCTGTGCAAAAGCCTGCGCCGGTTGTCGCGTCGCCGCCAATGGAGGTCAAAACCGTCCAGCCAGTCGCACCGGTCTATTCAGGACCTCCGTTGCCAATTTCGCAGACGAAGGAGCAGAAACTTCAGGAGCTGCTTGAAAAATACAAGACCAACCAGATCACGCCGGAAGAATATCACAAACAACGGGCGGCCATCATCTCCGGGCAGTAAGTCAGACTTTTTCCGCACCCGCCGGAATTTTTTTCCGGCGGGTTTTTTCATTTCACAACCTTGAACTTTGTCATCCAAACTTTAGACTGAAGGTTTATGCATGATTTCCGTTACGTCGGTGACAGGCTGTTTTGCGAAGGCGTGAGCGTCGCATCGCTCGCCCGCAAATTCGGCACGCCGCTTTATGTTTATTCGCAGCACACGCTGGAAGCTCATTATCAGAAGCTCGATGCCGCGCTCGCGCCGCTCGACCACCTGATTTGTTTCGCCATGAAGGCGAACTCGAACCTGTCGGTCATGCGTGTGCTGGCAAACCTCGGCAGCGGCTTCGACGTGGTGAGCGCGGGCGAATTGCAACGCGTCATCGCGGCGGGCGGTGATCCGGGGAAATGCGTTTTCGCCGGCGTAGGCAAAACGGAAAACGAAATTGAATTCGCGCTGCGGCAAAATGTTTATTCATTCAACGCCGAAAGCGAACCGGAAATCGAACGCGTCAATCGCATCGCCGCGCGTTTGAAAAAAATCGCGCCCATCGCCGTGCGCGTGAATCCTGGCGTGGACGCATACACGCACGCGAAAATTACGACCGGCACTTACGAGAATAAATTTGGCATTCAATTCGAGCACGTTGAAGGCATTTATGCCCGCGCCCGCAAGTTAAAAAACATTCGTTTGCGCGGATTGCAGATGCACATCGGTTCGCAAGTCACCAAAACAGATCCGTTTGAGCAGGCGGTTCACAAAGTTTTGCCGCTCGTTGAAAAATTGAAGGTGAAATACGCGCTGGAATTTTTCAGCATCGGCGGCGGACTTGGAATCGTTTACCAACCCGCGCTGGCCAGCGGTTCGGAAAGTTGGTGGAAAACCGCAGCGGCAAAAGACATTTTGACGCCGGAAAAATATGCCACACGGTTGCTGCCGTTGTTACAGCCGCTTGGCTTGAAAATTTTGCTTGAACCCGGGCGTTATATTGTCGGCAACGCGGGCATTTTGACCACACGCGTTGAATACATAAAAAAAACCGGCCGCAAAAATTTCGTTATTGTGGACGCTGCGATGAACGATTTGATTCGTCCTGCATTTTACGATGCTTATCACGAAATCGTTCCGCTCGTTTGCAAAAATGTCGCGACAATTTCTTCGGATGTTGTCGGCGGCATTTGCGAATCCAGCGACTTTTTTTGCAAGGACCGCCCGTTGTCAAAAGTTGTCGAAGGCGATCACCTCGCGCTTTTGAGCGCGGGCGCTTACAGTTCTGCACAGTCGTCGAATTACAACACTCGCCCGCTCGCCGCTGAAATTTTGGTGAGCGGCAAAAAATTGGCCGTGGCGCGCGAACGGCAGGCGGTGGAAAAAATCTGGTCGGATGAAAAAATTGTGGCATGGTTGAAGTGAAATTGTGAGCAACGAATTTTCCATAGCGGCCTACTGGTCGGACGGCATGGACGAAAACGGCCTCGCCGACTGGGCGCGGCGGCTGCGCGCGCGGCTGCCCGCGCCGGAGGTTTCACTCGGCCTGGTTTTCATGGCGCCGAAATTTTTTCCGCACGCGGGGCAGGTGTTGGAAATTTTACGCGTCCACGCCCGCGTGCCGCTGCTGGCGGGCTGTTCGAGCAGCAGCCTCGTCGCCGGCGCGGAAGAAATTGAGGGCGCGGGCGGCCTGGTGCTGGCGTTGTATTCCCTGCCCGGCGCGAATCTGAAAGGCGTCCGTTTCACGCAGGAACAGGTCGAGCAGGCGGACAATGAAAATTTCTGGCCGGTCGAGTTCGGCGTTCCAAAAAATAATGTGAACGGCTGGCTCGCGTTCATTGACCCGTTTCATCTCGACGCGGAGGCGTGGCTGCGTTCGTGGAATCAAAACTATTCCGCGCTGCCGGTCTATGGCGGGCTGGCGAGCGGAGTTTTCCCCGAACCGCTCACGCAAGTTTATCTCGACGGCGAAGTTTTTGAGGACGGCGGCGTGGCGGTGGCCGTCGGCGGTGAGGTTGCGCTCGCGGGCGTCGTCGCGCAAGGCTGCACGCCCATCGGCGAGGCCTGGACGCTGACGCGCGTGGAACAAAATCTAATTCAGCACATCGGCAACCGCCCGGCTTATACGGTGCTGTCCGAGACGGTCAGCCAGTTGACGCCGGCCGAGCAGGTGAAGGCGCGCGGGAATCTGTTCATCGGTCTGGTCGTGAACGAATACCTGGACGAATTTCATCGCGGCGATTTTCTCGTGCGGAACCTGATCGGCGGCGATCCGAATTCCGGCGTGCTGGCCGTCGGCGCGCTGCCGCGACCGGGACAGACCATCCAGTTCCAGCGCCGCGACGCCGCCGCCGCGTCGGAGGACATGACGGCCCTGCTCGATTCCGCCAAAATCAAACTTGCCGGACAGACGATCTATGGCGGCTGCCTGTTTTGCTGCAACGGACGCGGGAAAAATCTTTTTGGCCGCACCAGCCATGACGCCGGCCTGGTGCAGGAAAATTTCGGACCGCTCGGCCTCGCCGGATTTTTCTGCAACGGCGAGATCGGCCCGCTTGGCGGAAAAAATTTCCTGCACAGCCACACCGCCGCGCTCGCGCTGTTTGTAAAAAAGTAGGCGCAGTTCGCCATTGCTTTTGCCCGCCGGACAGCCATCCTCCCGAAAGAATTGTGCCTGACGAACATTCCAATTTGAACCTGCCCGCGTCCGCGCGCCGTCCCAGCGGACGCCGCCGTGGCCGTCGCGGCGGCCGTGGCCGCAGTCCGCGTCCAGCAGCCGGAAAAGTTCCGGTGGGCACCGCCGAAGAAATTTCAGCCGCGCCGGAAACCGTGGAAGAAACCACCGTTCACTCCGAAGCTGCGGAAAATGAAGCGGACACCTCCGGCGATTTCCGCGAACCACATCCCGAAGAGCACGCTGAAGCCGCGTTGCCGGAAGAAACAACGACCACCGCCGAAAATGCGCCCGAACCGGAAGCGGTTCGTCCGTCCCCCGCTCAACCGCGCGAATTTCACCCGCGCGAACGCCGCCCGGAACCACAACGCCCGAAACCCTGGGTCAAGCCCGCCGATTTTCGCCCGGCGGAAACCTCGGCCATCAGCCAGGCCGTTGCGCACGCCACGGAAATCGCCGAGTCGCTCAAGCACACGATTGACCAGTTGGATGAAATTCTTGAACTCGTCGAACTCGCCGAGCGCCAGAAAATCGCCGACGAGCGCGAGATTGACGAACTCCGCCGCGCGCTCCGCCGCATCCAGCCGCCGCGCCACCAGCCGCCTTCGCGCGGCCCGCGACGCGAGGAACCGCATCGCGGCCGTCACGAATCCCCCGAAACCATCCAGCGACACGAGGAGCCGCCGCGTCCGCCGGAAGCGGAAGAGCCGCCCGCCCAAGCTGATTGAGAATTTTTCCGCGCCATGAACCTCGCGGAAAAACAGGTTGAACTCGCCGCGCTGAAATACGGACAAGACCGGCTCGCGTTCCTCGTTGAAAAGGCAAAGCGCCGTCCGCCGCCTGCACCGGAATTGCGCGTGGAGGAAAATTTGATTCCCGGCTGCCTTGCCAAACTGTGGTTCGTTGCCGAATTCTGCGACGGCAAATGTTTTTTCGACTGCGATTCGGATTCGCTCGTCGTCAAGGCCGTCGCCGGCCTGCTCTGCGAATTTTACAGCGGTCACGCGCCGGCGGAAATTGTCGCGCACGATCCCAAATTTCTTGCGCCGTTCGGCATCACGCAGCATCTCACGCCCAACCGCCGCAACGCGCTTTCAAAAGTCTGGGAACGCATCCGGCAATTTGCGGAAGCCAATGCGTAATGAAATTTTACGACGCGCACAATCATTTGCAGGATGACCGTTTTGCCGGACGCCAGACGGAACTGCTCGCCGCGTGCGAAAAATCCGGCGTCGCGCGCATGGTCGTCAACGGCGCGTGCGAAAGCGACTGGCCGCTGGTGCTTGCGCTCGCGCGGGAAAACAGAATGGTGCTGCCGAGCTTCGGTTGTCATCCGTGGCATCTGCGCGAGCGGACGCCGGCCTGGCTGGAAAATCTGGAAAAATTTCTCGATGAAATTCCCAGCGCGGTCGGGGAAATCGGCCTCGACCGCTGGAAGCCGGATTTGAGTTACGACGACCAGGAGAAAGTTTTTCGGGCGCAACTCCGCGTCGCCGCCGGACGCAATCTGCCCGTGAGCATTCATTGTTTGCAGGCGTGGGGACGATTGCATGAATTGCTGCGCGACAATCCGCGTCCGGCGTGCGGTTTTGTGCTGCACAGTTTTGGCGGGCCAACGGAGATGATTTCCACCCTGACGAAGCTTGGTGCGTATTTCAGTTTCCCCGGCTATTTTTTGCACGCGCGAAAATTGCGCCAGCGCGAAACTTTCAAACAAGTTCCGCCGGACCGTTTGCTCATTGAAACCGACGCGCCGGACCAGCTTTTGCCGGAGCAGAAAAACCGGCATCCGCTTGCCGGCGCCGGTGGCCAGCCTTTGAATCATCCGGCAAATCTCGTCGCGATTTATGACGGTCTGGCGGAATTTCTCGGCGAGAAAATGGAACCGTTTGCCGCGCGCGTTGAGGAAAATTTCCGGCGCGTCTTCGGTGGTATTTGAAACTGGCCGGCTGGCACATTCCGCCTTGGATTTTATTCACCGATTTTGTTTGGGATTATGCAGATCACAAACCATCAAGGCAGGGACAGTGCGCTGCGCGTCCCCGTCGCCGAGCGCAGCATCGGGCGACGGAATGGGGCTGACAGACGCGTCTGTTTCCAAGCGTTCCGGCCCTGCACGGGCCGGGAACGCCGCAGCGCGGCGTCCCTGCCCATTTAACTTCCGTCAAATACATCATCCCGAAAAAAGTTGCGCTTGCCATTCCATCCTTATCATCTAATGTGGCATTGCGATTGTTTCCTTTGGAAAATCCTGTCGGTGTGATTGGGAACGCATCTGTCTGGCAAATCCTGTTTTCAACCGCAACGGCCCGGTTCACGGGCGGTCATTGGTTGAATTATCATGTCACATCCACAGATCATCCAAGGCGGCATGGGCGCGGGCGTCTCCGACTGGCGGCTGGCCCGCGCGGTTTCGCAGACCGGCCAGCTCGGCGTCGTTTCCGGCACCGCCCTTGCCGCCATTCTCGCCCGGCGGCTGCAAATCGGCGACCTCGACGGCCAGATGCGCCGCGCGCTCGAAAAATTTCCCGTGCCCGGCATTGCCGCCAAAATTCTCGCGGATTATTTCATTCCGGGAGGCAAGCCCGCCGCCGCGCCTTTCAAACTCACGCCGCTGCCCTCCCTGAATCCCGGCCCGGATTATGTGGCGCTGACCGTCGCGGCCAATTTCGCGGAAGTTTTTCTCGCGAAGGAAAATCACGACGGCGTGGTGGGCATCAACTTTTTGGAAAAAATCCAGTTTCCCACATTGCCTTCGATTTTTGGCGCGATGCTCGCGGGCGTGGATTATGTGCTGATGGGCGCGGGCATTCCGCGCTCGATCCCCGGCGTGCTGGACCGGCTGGCGCGAGGCGAAGCCGTCCAAATGAAAATTGACATCGAAGGCGCGCTGCCCGGCGAGGAATTTCATTCCACGTTCGATCCGGCGGCTTTTTGCGGCGGGACGGCCCCCGTGTTGAAGCGCCCGGATTTCATCGGCATCGTCGCCTCGGCCACGCTGGCGATGACGCTCGCGCGCAAATCCAACGGCCAGGTCAACGGCTTTGTTGTCGAAGGCGAAACCGCCGGCGGCCACAACGCGCCGCCGCGCGGCGCGCAGCAGTTGAATCCCGAAGGCGAACCGGTTTACGGGCCGCGCGACGTGGTGGACCTGGAAAAAATCCGCGAATTGAAACTGCCCTTCTGGCTCGCCGGTTCCTACGGCAGCCCCGGCAAACTCGCCGAAGCCTTGCGCCTCGGCGCCGCCGGAATTCAAGTTGGCACCGCGTTTGCGTTCTGCGAGGAATCCGGCATCCGTCCTGATCTCAAGCGGCAGGTTTTTGAATTGAGCCGCGCCGGCACGCTGCGCGTGTTCACCGATCCGCTGGCGTCGCCCACCGGATTTCCGTTCAAGGTTGTGCAATTGCCCGGCACGCTGTCGGACGCCAAATCGCTGCCGCCGCGCGAACGCCAATGCGATCTGGGGTTTCTCCGGCATGCCTATCGCAAGCCGGACGGCACAACCGGCTATCGCTGTCCCGCCGAGCCGGTGAAGGATTACGTCCGCAAAGGCGGCACGGAGGCGGACACGCACGGACGGGAATGTGTCTGCAACGGACTGGTGGCGACCATCAGCCTGGCCCAGCTGGATTCGGAAAATGGTTCCGGCCTGCCGCTCGTCACCGCCGGCAATGAAGTCGCGCACATCGCCCAGTTTCTGCAACCCGGACGCGATTCCTACACTGCCGCCGAATTCGTCTGTTGTTTGCTGGGCAACGAAGATGCAGCCATTGTTTCACCTGTAGATAATTCTCAACGTGAATTGATCAGTTCCGCCTGTTCTTCCGCCGGATAAGTCCAGATTTCCGCACAATTTCCTGTCACCTCTTCGCGCTTTCCCGCCACTTAAGCGACGATATGATGACAACCAGAATGATGTCCGTGGCGGCAACCAACGATGCGGAACTGGTCAACGAAAGCCTTTCCGGCAACCGCGACGCCTTCGGCCAGATTGTTTCGCGTTATCAATCGCTCATCTGCTCGCTCGCGTTCAGCGCCACCGGCAGCTTGAGCCAGAGCGAGGACCTGGCGCAGGAAACGTTTGTCACCGCCTGGAAACAGCTTTCTGATTTGCGCGAACGGGAAAAATTGCGCGCGTGGCTGTGCGGCATTGCGAGGAATCTCATCAACAATTCACTCCGCAAGCAAGGACGCGAACCGAGCCACCGTGCCGGATCATTGGAGGAAATTTCCGAAGCGCCCTCACCCGAACCGCAACCCGTCGAGCAAACCATCAGCAACGAGGAGCAGGCGATCCTCTGGCGCTCGCTCGAACGCATCCCGGAAATATACCGTGAACCGCTGGTCTTGTTTTACCGTGAACATCAATCCATCGAGACCGTCGCGCAAAACTTGGAATTGAGCGAGGACACCGTGAAACAACGCCTTTCGCGCGGACGAAAATTGTTGCATGAAGAAGTTTTGGCCTTTGTCGAAGGCGCGCTGGAAAAAACTTCGCCTGGGAAAACTTTTACGCTAGGCGTGCTGGCGGCATTGTCATTGACAACAAATTCGGCCAAAGCAGCCACAGTTGGAGTTACGGCTGCAAAAGCCGGTGCGGCAACTAAAACCGGAGCAACTCTCGGATCGGCTGGCGGATTTCTGCCGGTATTGGGCAGCCTTTACTTCATTTTTAAATCCAATCTTGAATATGCAAAATCACCGCGAGAGCGGGAATTCATGATGTGGTTTTTTTGGATTCAAATTGGCTCTCTTTTAATATTGATGGCGTTGTTAAGTAAACTGGTTTTCAGTCATTCATGGGTGCATGATAAAAAAATGATGTGGGTTATATTTTTCTTTGCCCCGCTCGCCCTTCTGTTCGCGTTGGGCAAATATGCCAGGCATCATCGGCGTCAAATTCAAATTGAAGACGGCACTTGGGTGGAACCCATGACTCATGAACAACGCAAAGAACACTTTGATAAACTGCGCCGCAATGGTTCCAAGGGACGTATGTATCTTTATTTAGGTCTGGCTTGTAATATGGGTGGCCTAGCAATCATTCAACTCGCGCACACATGGAACGGAGACCGGAGCCATCTTTTATTTTTGGAATTTTTATCAGGTTTTACTCTGTATCTCGCCGTTTGTGCTTGGCGTAATCGCCCGCGTTAATTTGCTTCGCCAGTTCCCGCGCCGGACATGTCCGAAATTCCTCCGCCGCGAAAATAAACTTGTCACCTTTTCCCAATCAGCGGCATTTACAGGCAGATGCAGGAACTGGATGACAACGCCCTTTTGCGCGAATACGTCGAGCGCGGCTCCGACGAGGCCTTTGCCGCGCTCGTCACGCGGCACGTTCACAAGGTCTATTCCGTCGCGTTGCGGCACACCGGCAACCCGCATTCCGCCGGGGAAATCACGCAGGCCGTCTTCGTCATTCTCGCGCGGAAATCCCGGCGTCTGGGCCGGCGCGTCATCCTTTCCGGCTGGCTCTATCAAACCGCGCGGCTGACGGCGGTGACTTTTATCCGCAGCGAAATCCGCCGCGCCCGCCGCGAACAGGAGGCTCAAATGCAAACCGCATTGAACGAAAATGAATCCGCCCTGTGGACGCAAATCGCGCCGCTGCTGGACGCGGCGATGGCCGGATTGAATGAAGCCGACCGCACCGCCGTCGTGCTGCGGTTTTTCGACGGCAAAAGCATGGCGGAAATCGGCGCGGCGCTGGGCGCGAACGAAAACGCCGCCAAAAAACGCGTGAACCGCGCGGTGGAAAAATTGCGGAAATACTTTTCGAAACGCGGCGTGACTTCGACGGCAGAGACGCTGGCCGGAACCATTTCCGCCAACTCGGTTCAAGCCGCGCCGGCGCTGCTGGCAAAAACTGTGACTGCTGTGGCGATTGCCAAAGGCGTGGCGGCCAGCGGTTCAACTTTAACCCTCATCAAAGGAGCATTGAAAATTATGGCATGGACAAAAACACAAACGGTAATTGTGGCGGGTGTAGTCGTTTTACTCGCGGTGGGAACGGCTATGGTCATCGTAAGAGCAGTCTCGGTGACTGATCCAATTTACGATGGAAAGCCATTAAGTTATTGGCTTACTCAATTCGACCCGTTGCCGAATCCTGAACCAGCCACTCCAAATAAGGCAAACGAAGCAGTTCGTGAACTGGGAGCTAAAGCCATTCCAACAATGTTGAGAATGCTCCAGAAAAAAAAACAACCCACGCATGTGGTTCATGCGTTTTATGTTCTGGGACCAATGGCAAAGCCAGCTATTCCAGCACTTACTAAACTCCTTGACCGTGACGACAGAGCTACGGAAGCGGTAGATATTCTCGGTTTCGAAGGTTACTACTCTTCTGTGGGCGATATTGCTTTGGAGCCAGAAGTCACGTTGCCCCTGCTAAAGGCACTGACGAACCAGAATAGTTATGTCCGTTTGGTAGCGGCCAACCGTCTTGGCTTAATGAAAATTAAGCTTGAGCCAAATCTTGTGATTCCCGCGTTGATTCGCGCCTTAAAAGATTCGGATGCGGGAGTCCGGCAGAGTGCAGCCAGCGCCTTAAATTTCAACGTGGATGCTTCCGCGATTGTCCCCGCATTAATTGAGGCTTTAGGTGATAGCGAGCCCAGCGTTCGCGGAGCCGCTGCGTGGAGATTGGCACATTTGCATTTCACCACTCCTCAAGCATCTGCATCCGTCCCGAAACTGTTGACGCTTCTAAATGATCCAGTTGTTGAGGTTCGTATGGAAGCCACAAACGCCCTCAAGACAATCAGTCCTGAAGCTTCCGCAAAAGCGGGCGTTGGCGCTTGGAATTCTGGAGGATATTTCCATGGCGAAACCCATCCAAATTGATCTGTTAAACGTTTTTTAACTATCAAATCCCGTGCCATTGCCCGCGCCCAACAAACCTTTGCCGCGAACCGCGCTCGAACCCGTGTGCGAGGCGCTGGCCAATGTCATCCGGCAACGGCGCATCGCCTGCGGCCTATCGCTGAACCGACTGGCGGAATTGACGCGGCTCTCGCGCCCCGTGATCCGGTTCATTGAATCCAGCGGGCGCATCTCATATGAAAAGATTGTTGCCTTTATTGGCGGCATAGTTGAGTGGAGGAATAAACTTGCGACCCCGGTTGAAAACCAAAAATTGAAAAAATTATTGCAAACTGGCAATTAAAATGGGAATGGATTATCTATTGAGATTATGAGTGCGAAGGACATCTTGTTGGAGGTGGCGGACAAACTGCCGCCGGACGCCACGCTCGTTGATGCCATTTACGAGTTGGAATTCCGGCAGGCGGTTGAGGAGGGATTGGCATCGCTGGATCGCGGCGAGCGTGTTCCATTGGAAGAAGCCCGCAAACGCATCCCGCAATGGATTTCAAAGTATTCCTCTCCGACGATGCGTTGAGCGATCTGGAGCGCATCGTCGCTTACATCACGCCCCACAACGCCGTTGCCGCCGGGCGCATTGGCAATCAATTGCTCGGCGCGGCGTTGTCGCTCCGCACATTCCCGGAACGCGGACGCATGGTGCCGGAGTTTCGGCGTCCGGAGTTGCGCGAAATCATCTTCCGTTCTTATCGGATCATTTACCGGATGAATGACTCGGATCAAAGTTTGGAAATTGTCCGTTTCTGGCATGGGGCGCGCGGGTTTCCCCACATCCCCGGCGAAGACCAAAATGCGTGAATCGCCGGCACTTTCGATGTTGGACGATTTTCCCACTGCAATCGCCGGGCGGCGTTGAAGACAGAGTCCCATCGCTGAACCGGCTGGCGGAATTGACACGCCTCTCGCACCAGATGATCAGCTTCATCGAAACCAACTGGCGCATTCCTAAAATGATAAAATAAATTGGCACTTTTTCGCGCCAGCGTAAATGTATAGGCAGATGATGACCGACGACATGGCGTTGCTGCGGGAATATGCCCGGCACAATTCCGAGGAGGCGTTTTCCACGCTGGTGTCATCGCACGTCAATCTCGTCTATTCCGTGGCGTTGCAGGAGGTGCATGACCCGCATCTGGCCGAGGAAATCACGCAGGCGGTTTTCATCATTCTGGCGCGCAAGGCGGATTCGCTCGGCGACAAGACCATTTTATCCGGCTGGCTTTGCCGCACCGCACGCTACGCGAGCGCCAATGCGCTGACCATTCAACGGCGGCGGCAATGGCGTGAACAGGAGGCTTGTATGCAATCCATCTTGAATGAATCCGAACCCGGTGTCTGGACGCAAATCGCCCCGCTGCTGAGCGGCGCGATGAAACAACTTGGACAAAAAGATCACGACGCCGTCGTGCTGCGGTTCTTTGAAGGCAAAAGTTTTCAGGAAATCGGCATGGCCTTTGGCGCGAGCGAAAACGCGGCCAAGAAGCGCGTCGCCTACGCGCTGGAAAAACTGCGGAAATACTTTTCCAAACGCGGCGTGACCTCAACGGCGGAGACGCTGGCCGGAACCATTTCCGCCCACTCGGTTCAAACCGCGCCGGCGCTGCTGGCAAAAACCGCAACTGCCGTCGCGCTGGCCAAAGGCGCGGCGGCTTCAACTTCAACCCTGACCCTCATCAAAGGAGCATTGAAAATTATGGCATGGACAAAAGCAAAAACGTCAATCGTGGTGGGTGCGACCAGTTTATTCGTGGTTGTGATTACGTCTATAACTGTGACGATGGTTTATCCCGGCGAACCGCGTTATCAAGGCAAGCTACTCAATGAGTGGTTGAAGTCGTATCAGTCCATTTCTGAATCTGCCTCGCCAGTGTATTCCAGTGAAATGGATAGACGGCTCGCCACGCAAAAGCGGATTGCAATGCAAAACCAAGCTGAAGAAGCTGTCCGTCACATAGGGGCTAAAGCGCTTCCAACTCTATTAAAGTGGGCAAACACCACTAATGCTATTGGCCGAAATGAACCTTTCATTCCCGGCTATACACTTGGACGGGTTGGCTTTTCAGTTCTTGGGCCGATGGCCAAATCAGCCGTGCCTACTTTGACCGAGATACTTACAAACGAGGACTTTAATTTACGCGGGGATGCTTTGCTTGATTTGGGTGAGATCGGGACGAACGCGGCGGATGCTCTTCCCGCCGTGATTGAACAGATGAAAAATGACCAAGTTTATTTCATTCGTGACTGGGCCGCAGCCGTTGTCGGGGATATTGGAGCAAATGACCCGGATCGAATCGTTCCACTCCTGATTGAATCACTGAATGCCACGAACGATTCAGCCATGCACGCTAACAGCTTGAAGAGTCTGGCTAAATTTGGCGAACAAGCCAAAGCGGCCATTCCGTTCATTGTTCCATATTTGAAAGATGAAAATTCGGAGGTTAGCACAGCCGCTGCCTATGCTCTTCGTCGAATAGACCGCGAAGCGACTGCTGCGGCAGGAGTGCAATTGCGGCAACCGCGCGCGGTGCAGCGGCCAGCAGTTCAACCTTAACCGCATTGGCGGAGTCATAAAATTTTTGCCGCCAGTTCCTCCGCCGGACACGTCCAGATTTCCGCGAGCGTTGGATGATCATGCGTCGCCGCCGCGTGTTCTTGAACGGTCATCCGTTTTGGTCTTTGCGCCGGCCTGTGCCAAACCCGGCGAGACCAGTTCTGAACGTGGACGATAGGAGGCTTTTGGCCGATGGAATTCAGGCGTTGATTTCTGTCCGCAAATAATCCGTAACATTCGCCGCTTGACCTTTGGCTTGGCGGGGTTTTAACTGTGGGCGATTAGGCACATTCATGCTTGAGCAATTCAAAAGCCTGTTCTCCAATGATATTGGCATAGATTTAGGGACCGCAAATTCCCTCGTCTATGTGCGGGACCGTGGCATCGTCCTGCGCGAACCTTCGGTGGTGGCCATCCAGGCCGGCACAACCAATGTGCTGGCCGTCGGTGACGAAGCAAAAAGAATGCTGGGCCGCACGCCCGGCAACATCGTGGCCATCCGCCCGATGAAAGACGGCGTGATCGCCGACTTCGAGATCACCGAGGCGATGTTGCGCCACTTCATCCAAAAGGTTCACCATCGGAAACTCATTGCGCCACGTGTCGTGGTCGCCGTGCCTTCGGGAATCACGGAAGTGGAGAAACGGGCCGTGAAAGATTCCGCCACGCACGCGGGAGCGCGCGAGGTTTATCTGATCGAGCAGCCGATGGCTTCGGCCATTGGCGTCGGTCTGCCGGTGCATGAACCGGCGGGCAACATGATCGTGGACATCGGCGGCGGGACTTGCGAAATCGCAATCATCTCGCTCGCCGGCATCGTCTTCAGCCGCAGCCTGCGGGTGGGCGGGGACGAAATGGATGCCACGATCATCGCCCACATGAAGCGTGCCTACAACATGATGATCGGTGAACGCACCGCAGAAGAAATCAAGATTAGAATTGGCTCCGCGTTTCCGTTGGAACAGGAATTAACCATGGATGTCAAAGGCCGCGACCTCGGTTCCGGCCTGCCAAAAACTTTGAACATCCGTTCCGAGGAAGTCCGCGAAGCTTTGCAGGAACCGCTTTCGAGCATTCTCGAATCCATCCGGATCACGCTGGAACGCTGCCCGCCCGAACTCGCCGCCGATCTCGTGGATCGCGGCCTGGTCATGGCCGGCGGCGGCTCGCTGATCCGGGGCATTGACAAGCTCGTGGCCGGCGAAACCGGCCTGCCCGTGCATCTCGCCGACGATCCGATGAGCGCCGTCGCCGAGGGCACCGGGCGCGTGTTGCAGGAAATCGAATTCCTGAAACGCGTCGCGACCAACGCCAAATACTGATTCTTCCGGGAGTTCACCGCACGGCGGCTGCAAGGCCGTTACGCGGATGTTCAAACAAAAAAATTATCTCGCGCTCGGCGCGGTGGTGCTGGTGGCAATCATTCTTTTGAGCCTGCCAACGCGCGCAACCTCGCGCCTGAAACTGGCCGTCGGAAGCTGGTTTCTCCCGCTGTTCGGCCTGGCCGGCGCCGGCCAGCAACTGCCCGCCGACCTGGCCGATTCCGTTCTCCCGCGCCGCGAACTGCTCAAGGAAATTGACACCCTCCGCCGCGACAACCAGCAGCTCAAAGAACAGCAGGTTCAGTCCGTCGCCATCGCCCGTGAAAACGACCAGCTCCGCGCGCTGTTCAACTGGCAGAAACAGGCGCCTTGGAAATTGAAGCTCGCCAACGTCGTGATGCGCGACCCGGCCAACTGGTGGCGCACGGTGCAAATTGATCTGGGCAGCCGCGACGGAATTCAAACCAACCTGCCCGTGCTGACCGCCGCCGGCCTGGTCGGCCGGGTTTCCACCGTCAGCTATGTGAGTTCGCAGGTCACGCTGATTGGCGACCCGAACTGCCGCGTTTCCGCGCTCGTCGAAAACGCCACGCACGACATGGGCGTCCTCATCGCCAGCGGCCCGCTTGACAATTCGCTCGTTCAGATGAATTACCTTTCCAGCAGCGCCAATCTGAAGGCCGGCCAAGCCGTCGTCACCAGCGGACTCGGCGACATTTTCCCGCGCGGCATCCCGATTGGAAAAATCGTGGACGCGGAATCCATCGAATACGGCGTGGCCACTGAAGCACGCGTGAAACTCGACGCCAACCTCGGCGCGCTCGAACAAGTCTGGGTGTTGTTCAAATGAATCTATTCAAACCAGCCCTGATTTTGAGCTGCGCGTTTCTCGCGGTGTTCGGCGAGGCCACGCTTTCCGCGCCACGCCATCTGCTCGGCGCGCAAATTGACCTGCTGCCGGCGCTGATGGTTTATTCCGCGCTGAATGCGGACATCGTGACGCTGGCGCTGCTCGCCGTGCTGGGCGGAATGTGGTTCGACTCGCTTTCGGAAAATCCGCTCGGCGTGACCATCCTGCCGCTGATGGCCGCCGGTTTTCCCATTTATCTGCGTCGCGATCTGATTCTGCGCGACGCGCCGTTCGCGCAACTGGTGCTCGGCGCGGGGGCGAGCGCGCTGGTGCCGGCGCTGACGCTGTTGCTGCTGTTGAACAGCGGCAGGCTGCCGCTGCTCGGCTGGGGTTCGCTCTGGCAATGGCTGGTGATGACCGCTGGCGGCGCGGCGGCCACGCCCGTCGCTTTTGCGCTGTTTGCCTGGTGCAGCCACGCGTTTGGCTACCGGTTGCGCACCGAATCGAGTTTCCGTCCCGACCGCGAAATCCATCGCGGCAGAAAATAAAATGCTCATCCTTGACGAACTGAAAAAGAACGACCCGCACCTCCGCCTGGTGGCGCTGGTGCTGGCGGGCGGGCTGTTCATTCTGCTGGCGGGCTTGTGGTGGGTGCAGGTCGTCTCGGCGCATGATTATCAAGTCCATCTCGAAACGCAGTCCTATCGCACGATCCGAGTTCCCGCCGTGCGCGGGAAAATTCTCGACCGCGACGGCCACGTGCTGGCGGAGAATGTTCCGCGCTACAACTTGAGCCTTTATTTGGACGATCTGCGAAGCCAGTTCAGCGCCGCCTACGACGTTGAATATGCGCGGGCCACAAACTCGCGGGCGCACTACATCGCCGCGCAGGAGAAAAAACTGGGGCGCGCGCTGACGAAGGCGGAGCGGAAACAGTTTGCGTTCTCCCGGGGCCAGTTGCGGCAGCTTGGCGTGCAGGCGCGCGCGCGCGCGGCCGCCGGCGTGGTCGCGCGGCTGGGCGAAATCATGGGCCAGCCGCTGGCCTTCAGCCCGAAGGATTTTGAGAACGCCTACCAAAAAGCCCGCGCGATGCCTTATCCGATTTTGAAAAATCTGGACGCCGCGCAGATCGCGCGTTTTGAGGAGAATTATCCCGACGGCCTGGGCGCGGATTTGGATTTGCAATCGGTGCGCAGTTATCCGTTCGGCACGACGGCGGCGCATTTGCTGGGCGAGCTGCACCGGGACAACGATTCCGTGCCGGGCGAGGAGGCGTATTTTTCCTACCGGCTGCCGGATTATCGCGGCGTAACTGGAGTCGAAGGCAAATACGATTCTGTGCTGCACGGACGCGCGGGCGTGGAATCCGTGCTGGTGAACAATTATGGCTACCGCCAGACGAACGATATGGACAGCGCGCCGCAGCCCGGAGAAACCATCGTGCTGACGCTGGACCTCGACATCCAGCGCAGTGTCGAGGAATCGCTCGTGCGCCGGCAGGGCGCGGAAGCGCGCGCGGCGGTCGTCGTGATGAACGTGCGCAACGGCGACGTGCTGGCGATGGCGTCGTCGCCGACGTTCGACCCGAATGATTTTGCGCAGGGCTGGCCGCCCGGAAAATACCAGCAGTTTCAGGAGAGCGGCGCTGAAAAAAATCGCGCAACCTACGAGAATTACGCGCCCGGCTCGATTTTCAAACCGATTGTCGCCCTGGCCGCGCTCGAAGCCGGCCTGAACCCGGACGCCACGGTGGACAATCCGGGTTATGTCATGGTTGGCCGGCGGCGGATCGGGGACGAAGCGCCAGTCGGCAAATACAATTTACGGAAAGCCATCATTGAGTCCTGCAACACCTATTTCGTCACCATCGGCCTGCGCGCGGACATCACAAACATCGTTCAGATGGCCGAAAAATTCCACTTTGGCGAAAGCACGGAAATTTTCGCGGGGCAGGAAACGCCCGGCATTTTCCCGACCTTGAAACAGGTGCAAAGCCCCGGCTGGCGCGACGGCGACTCGGCGAATATTTGCATCGGGCAGGGCAAAATGGCCGTCACGCCGATGCAAATGGCCGTCGCCTATGCCGCCATCGCCAACGGCGGCACGGTCCTGTGGCCGCGTCTCGTCGAGCGCATCGAACCGCAGGACGCCGCGCCGGATGAAACCGCGACGAATTTTCCGGCCGGTCTGGTGCGCGATCATCTCGGTGTCAGCGCCCGCAATTTGCAAATTTTGCACGACGCAATGCTGGCGGAAACCGTAGAAGGCACCGGGCGGCCCGCGCAAGTGCCGGGTCTCCAGATTTGTGGAAAGACCGGCACGGCGCAGGTGATGAACTCGCGGAACCAGGAGACTGGCCGCACCACCTGGTTTGCCTCGTTTGCACCTTACGAACATCCGCGCTACTGCGTGGTGGTCATGGTCGAAAATGGCACTTACGGCGGCCCGACCTGCGCGCCGATTGCGCACGACATTTACGAAACCATTTTACAGAAAGAAACGACGAGGGCGAAAACGCTCGCAACCGTGAAATGAAATGAGCAACGATCCGCTCAACGAGAAATACCCCAGGCTCGACCGGCTGCAACTGGTCGCGCTGGCGGGGCTGATGATCGTCGGCACGCTTTTTGTGTTCAGCGCGACGATGGTGAATCCGGTGGAGACGGGGAAGGCCTGGTTCGCCCAGTTGTGGTTCAAGCAGGTCATCTGGTATGGTCTGGGCATTGGCGCGGGCGCGGCGGTGTGCCTCGTGGATTATCACACGCTCGCGCGCTGGTCATTCGTGGCGTATTGGGCGATGATTCTCTGCCTGGTCGCCGTTTTGATTCCGCACATTGGCTCAATACACAACGGCGCGCGGCGCTGGTTTGACTTTCCCGTTTTCCAATTCCAGCCGAGCGAATTTGCGAAGGTGGTGTTCATTCTCGCGGTGGCAAATTTTTTAAGCCGGCCGCCGGATGAATTGAAGTGGTCGGAAGTTTTCTGGCAGGGCATCGGTTTGGTGGTGCTGCCGTTCCCGTTGATTTTGGAGGAGCCGGACATGGGTTCGGCGCTCGTGCTGCTGCCGACGGGTCTGGTGATGATGTTTGTCGCCGGGACGCCGAAAAAATATCTGCTCACGCTGGGCGCAATCGTGGGAATTCTTGGCGTCGTGCTGGTCGCGGACATTTTATTCGCGCCGCCAGCGTTGCGGATCAAGATCCTCCAGGATTATCAGCGGCAGAGGCTGCTGGTTTATTTCGGCGCAAATTTTGCGGACGCAAATGCGACGCCGGAACAAAAAAAAGCCGCGCAGGAGACGCAGCGCGAAAGTTCGTATCAGGGCAAGCAGTCGCTGATTTCCGTCGGGTCGGGAGGTTTCTGGGGTGCGGGCTGGTGCAACGGCAAGCAGACGTCCCTGCAATTCATGCCGTCCGGCGCGGCGCACAATGATTTCATTTTCTCCGTCATTGCCGAGGAGGAAGGATTCGTCGGCTCCGTAATGGTGCTGACGCTGTATGCGGTGGTTCTCTTCACGGGATTGAGAATCGCCGTCCAGGCGCGCGATCGCCTGGGCAAACTCGTGGCCGTGGGCGTCGTGACGCTCCTGTTCAGCCACGTTTTCATCAATATCGGCATGAACATTCGCATCGTCCCGGTTACGGGCATTCCATTGCCGCTGTTAAGTTACGGCGGATCATCAGTGTTGTGCTCGTTGATCGCGCTGGGTTTGATGCAAAACGTCTACATGAATCGAAGAGGATACTGATTATGAGCAACAACAACTTCTCGCGGCGACGCCGCGGAATGCGGTTCAAGCCCAAGGGCGGCTTGAACCCCGCTCACCAAAAAACCGACCGCGACGCCATTGAAGCCCGCGCCGACGTGGTGAGCGAACAGGGCGGTTCCGACCGCCTGTTTGAAAAACGCCATCTGCACGAAATCGAACGCGCCGAAAACATCGCCGCCGGTTTGCCGCCCGAAGGCCGGCCCGAAACGCCCGCCGGTGAAAATGCGCAGCCGGCGCACACGCCCGAAACGCCCGCGCCCGCGCCGGAAGCGGAGGAAAAATTCGCGCCGGTGAAAATTCCCGAGCAGCCGAAGGGTTTGATCGAAACCATCCGGACGGCTGCGACGAACATCGTTAAAAAAGTCCAGCGGCTCATCCGCCCGGAAAAGAAGCTCCACAAGGAGGTCATCATCAACGCCGAGACGCTCGAAACGCGCGTCGCCGTCACCGAGGATGGCAAGCTGGAGGAATTCAACATCGAGCGCACGACCGAGGAACGCCTCGTCGGCAGCATCTTCAAGGGCAAGGTGCGCAACCTCGAAGATGGACTCAAAGCCGCGTTCGTGGACATCGGCTTCGAGAAAAACGCCTTCCTGCATTATTGGGACATCGTGCCGAACCAGTTTGACTCCGGTGTGGAAATCGTCGAGCGCGAAGGCGCCAGGCGCCGCGAGCGTCCGAAGATCACACAGAAGGACATTCCGCGACTCTATTCGCCCGGCTCGGACATCATTGTGCAAGTCACGAAAGGGCCGATCGGCACCAAAGGTCCGCGCGTCACGACGAACATCGTGCTGCCGGGACGTTTTCTCGTCCTGCTGCCGAACTCGGATCAATCCGGCATCTCCCGCAAGATCGAAAATCCCGAGGAGCGCAAGCGCCTCAAGAAAATCCTGCGCGAACTGCACATTCCCGACGGCATGGGCGTCATCATGCGCACGGCCGGCGAAGGCCAGCAGTTGCGTTACTTTGTGCGCGACCTTGCATTGCTGCTCGAAGAATGGAACGGCGTTTCCGAAAAGATCAAAAAGCAGCCGATGGCGACCTGCGTGTTTCAGGAGCCTGACTTGATCGAACGCACCGTGCGCGATTTTCTCACCGAGGACGTCGAGCGCATCGTGGTGGATCACCAGAAGGCGCATGACCGGATGCG
>Ga0208849_1000868_pt1 | contig 24730 bp, 13 predicted proteins | sample NGESurdeep072012_10_FD_184470 | JGI IMG/M metagenome (GOLD analysis project Ga0208849, IMG submission 184470) | Arctic peat soil microbial communities from Barrow, Alaska - NGEE Surface sample 53-3 deep-072012 (SPAdes) | ecosystem: Environmental > Terrestrial > Soil > Wetlands > Peat ... | reverse complement strand
CAGGCGCTCGGCCAGCGACGATTTGCCGCCACCCACCGGCCCCAGCAGATAGAGCACCTGCTTGCGCTCTTCGAGACCTTGCGCGGCATGACGGAAGAACCCGACAATGCGCTCGATCGTTTCCTCCATGCCATGGAAGTTGGCGAAGGCCGGATAGACGCGCATGGTCCGGTTCAAAAAAATACGGCCAAGGCGGGGGTCCCTGGCCGTGTCAATCATTTGCGGTTCACCGATCGCGGCCAGCAGCCGCTCGGCCGCATTGGCATATCGCATCGGATCGTCTCGACACGATTCCAGGTATTCCGCCATCGACATGTCGGTCTCGCTTCGCGCTTCGAACGACCGGGCGAAAGCGTTGAACAGAGAATCGTTGTACATGAAACCTTCTCCTCATCAGTTCCGCTGCACTGCTGGACACGCGCTGCAAATATCTAACACCTGGAACATCGTCCGGTTCAGAACACGAATCAGCCTCAGCACATGAGGCGATTGAACACGTCGTGAAGGATATCGCGCAATCCACGACGCAGGCAGCAGACGAATCATAAACAAGCAATTGCTGATTTGTTAGGCGAAAGGGGCGCCATGGCGATGATTTTTGGCCAGTTGTAACCGGACCGCAACATCCGGCCTTTCGCGGCGGGGGTGCGCCCGGCGAGGTTTTCCGGTAAAAACACACCCCACTAGGGATATTTCGGACAACCCGGCTTTCCGCCAGGCACCAGACGTCCCTTTCGCATTCCCAGTCGGCGGAACGATCGAAAAACCGAATGGACCGATCTTGCCTCCGCTGCAAGCTGCGCAGACGAGGCCTGCGCCGCAGAGGACCTCCAGGCACGATCGCCGCCAAACCGCCATTTCGGATCGATAGGGTGTGAATGGCGTTATAGTACGAAGCCAGTCATATTCCCTTGTCACGACCACGATCTTCCACGGACTTTGATAACAAGCTCCGGCCGCCGGAAAAGTTCCCAAAGCCGCCCGCCCATCGAGCAACCCGGACAGAAGCAGGCATCATGAACCCCGTCAAAGCACTCGAAAGTCACGGCCAGGCCGTCTGGCTGGATTTCCTGGCCCGCGGCTTCGTCGCCAAGGGCGATCTGAAGAAGCTGATCGATACCGACGGCGTCAAGGGCGTCACCTCGAACCCCTCGATCTTCGAAAAGGCGATCGACAGCTCGGACGAATATGACGGCGCGATCGGCCAGGCGCTGAAAAGCGGCGATCGCCCGGTTTCGGAATTGTTCGAACATCTTGCGATCGAGGACATCCAGCATGCGGCGGACGTGCTGCGCCCGGTCTATGATCGTCTCGACGGCCATGACGGATTCGTCAGCCTCGAAGTGTCGCCCTATCTGGCGATAGACACCAAGGCCTCGATTGCCGAGGCTGAGCGGCTTTGGAAGGAAGCCGGCCGCAAGAACCTGATGATCAAGGTGCCGGCGACCCCGCAGGGCCTGCCGGCGATCCAGCATTTGATCGCCGAGGGCATCAGCATCAACATCACGCTGCTGTTTTCGCAAAAGGTCTATGTCAAGGTCGCCGAGGCCTATCTTTCCGGCCTGGAAAAATATGTCGCGGGCGGCGGTGACCCTTCCCATGTCGCGAGCGTGGCAAGCTTTTTCGTCAGCCGCATCGACAGCGCGGTGGACAAGCAGCTCGATGAGCGGATCGCAAAGGCCAATGACCCGAACGAGAAGGAGCGGCTGGCCGCACTGAAGGGCAAGGTGGCGATCGCCAACGCCAAGCTCGCCTATCGGGAATACAAGCGGCTGTTTTCCGGCGCACGCTGGGACCGTCTTGCCGCCAGGGGCGCAAGGCCGCAGCGATTGCTGTGGGCTTCCACCGGCACGAAAAACAAGGACTATAGCGATGTGCTTTATGTCGAGGAGCTGATCGGTCCGAACACCATCAATACCGTGCCGCCGGCCACGCTCGACGCCTTCCGCGACCATGGCAGGCTGCGCGACAGCCTTGAGGAAAATGTCGAGGATGCCAGGCACGTGCTGGCCGAGCTTGACCAATCCGGCATCTCGCTCGATGCCATCACCGCCGATCTGGTCAAGGACGGCGTCAAACTGTTCGCCGACGCCGCCGACAAGCTTTATGGGGCGGTAGCGCACAAGCGCGCGGCGGTACTCGGCGCCGGCATCGACCGGCAGCAACTGGCACTTGGCGGCAAGCTCGGCAAGGCGGTGGAAGCGAGCACCGAGGACTGGCGGGCGTCGGGCAAGATACGCCGGCTCTGGCAACACGACAAATCGGTCTGGACCGGGCACGACGAGAACAAATGGCTCGGCTGGCTGAGCAGCGCCGCCACCGCGGACATCGCCGACTACGAGGATTTTGCCCACCGCGTCAAGGGACAGCATTTTACCGATGCGGTGGTGCTCGGGATGGGCGGATCGAGCCTCGGGCCGGAAGTGCTGGCGCAGACCTTCGACAAGCAGCCCGGTTTTCCGAAACTGCATGTGCTGGACTCAACCGATCCGGCGCAGGTCCGCACCATGCAGGCCTCGATCAACCTCGCCGACACCCTGTTCATCGTTTCCAGCAAGTCCGGCGGCACCACCGAACCGAACGTGATGAAGGACTATTTCTTCGAACGGGTGTCGGAGACGATCGGGGCGGAGAAGGCCGGCCATCGCTTCATCGCCGTGACCGATCCCGGCTCGTCGCTGGAAAAAGCTGCGAAGAAGCAGGGCTTCGCCCGCATTTTTTACGGCGATCCCACCATTGGCGGACGCTACTCGGTGCTGTCGCCGTTCGGGCTCGTGCCGGGTGCGGCCGCGGGCCTCGACCTTCGTACCCTTCTGACCCATACGCTGGCGATGGTGCGTTCCTGTGGGCCCGATGTGCCGCCGCAGCAGAATCCGGGCGTGCAACTCGGTCTCGCCATGGGCCTCGCCGGCCTCAAGGGCCGCGACAAGGTGACGATCCTGTCGTCGAACAAGATCGCTGATTTCGGCGCCTGGGCCGAACAATTGATCGCCGAATCCACCGGCAAGGACGGCAAGGGGCTGATCCCGATCGATGGCGAGACACTGGGGGATGCGGCACTCTATGGCAACGACCGCTTCTTCATCGATATCCGCACCGAAGGCGAAGGCGATGCCGCCCATGACGGCAGGCTCGCCGAGCTCGAACAGGCCGGACACCCGGTCGTCCGCATTGTGATGAAATCGATCGAGCATATCGGCCAGGAATTCTTCCGCTTCGAGATGGCGGTTGCGGTCGCGGGCGCGGTGCTCGGCATCAATCCGTTCAACCAGCCCGACGTCGAGACCGCCAAGGTCAAGACCCGGGAATTGACCGCGGCATTCGAGAAGACGGGGTCGTTGCCCGCGGAACAGCCGGTGGTTTCGACCGACACGGTCGATCTCTATACCGACGACAACAATGCGGCGGCCTTGCGCAAGGCGGGGGCCGACGGCGACCTCGGTTCCTGGCTGAAAGCCCATCTCGCCCGCGCCGGCGCCGACGATTACGTGGCATTGCTCGCCTATATCGAGCGCAACGCCGCCCATATCGACAGCCTGCAGCAGATGCGGATCGAGGTGCGCGACCGCCGCCATGTCGCTACCTGCGCCGAATTCGGCCCGCGCTTCCTACATTCCACCGGGCAGGCCTACAAGGGCGGCCCCGACAGCGGCGTGTTTCTGCAGATCACCGCCGATGACGGCCGGGATCTCGCGGTGCCCGGCCAGAAGGCGAGCTTTGGCGTGATCAAGGCCGCCCAGGCCCGCGGCGATTTCGGCGTGCTGACCGAACGCGGCCGGCGCGCGCTCCGCGTCCATCTCAAGGGCGATCTCGCATCCGGACTGAAGATGCTCGATCGCGCCATCCTGAATGCGTTGAACTAGGGAACATCGGATGCAACTCGGCATGATCGGCCTCGGCCGGATGGGCGGCAACATCGTCCGCCGCCTGATGAAGCACGGCCACACCAGTGTCGTTTACGACAAGGATCCGAAGGCCGTCGCCGCCATTGGCGCCGACGGCGCGGTCGGCGCCGCCGCGCTGGAGGATTTTGTCAGCAAGCTCGAAAAGCCGCGGACTGCCTGGGTGATGCTGCCGGCGGGCAAGATCACGGAAGCGACCATCGAGGCGTTGTCGAAACTGATGCAGCAGGGCGACGTCATCATCGATGGTGGCAACACCTTCTGGCAGGACGACGTCCGCCGCGGCCAGGCACTGAAACAGCGCGGCATCCACTATCTCGATGTCGGCACCTCGGGCGGCGTCTGGGGCATCGACCGCGGCTATTGCATGATGATCGGCGGCGACAAGGCGGTGGTCGATCGCCTCGATCCGATCTTCTCGACCTTGGCGCCGGGCATCGGCGATATCGAGCGCACCCAAGGACGCGACGGGCGCGATGCCAGGATCGAGCAGGGCTATATCCATGCCGGTCCCGTCGGCGCCGGCCATTTCGTCAAGATGGTTCACAACGGCATCGAATACGGACTGATGCAGGCCTATGCCGAAGGGTTCGACATCCTGAAGAATGCCGATATCGACGCGCTGCCGCCGGAGCACCGGTTCGACCTCAACATTGCCGATATCGCCGAGGTGTGGCGGCGCGGCAGCGTGATCCCGTCGTGGCTGCTCGATCTCACGGCTTCCGCGCTCGCCAGCAACGACACGCTCGACAACTACTCCGGCTTTGTCGAGGATTCCGGCGAAGGCCGCTGGACCGTCAACGCCGCCATCGACGAGGCGGTCCCGGCCGAAGTTCTGACCGCGGCGCTATATGCGCGCTTTCGCTCGCGCCAGCAGCACACCTTCGCCGAGAAGATCCTTTCCGCCATGCGTCACGGCTTCGGCGGCCACAAGGAACCGCAGCAGTCTGCTGGTTCGGGCGCGCCGCAGCCCGCCAAGCCGAAGGCCGGCCGTTCGTGACAGACCAACCCACCCATCGGAAGCAACCCGATCCCTGCTGCTTCGTCATCTTCGGCGCCACCGGCGACCTAACGCACCGGCTGGTGGTCCCTGCGCTCTACAACCTCGCCGCGGGCGGACTGTTGCCCGACAATTTCTGCGTCGTCGGCGTGGCCCGCAAGGCGATGTCGAACGATGCGATGCGCGACAGCCTGATGAAGGGCCTGCAGCAATTTGCAACCCGCCGCGTTGACGATGCCATCGCCAAACGCTTGCTGGAATGCGTGACCTGCATTGCCGCCGACCCCAAGGAGCCGGACTCCTTCGACAAGATGCGCGAGCAACTTGAAAAACTGGAAGCCGCCCGCAAGACCGGCGGCAACCGGCTGTTCTATCTGGCGACGCCGCCGAATGCGTTTGCGCCGATCAGCCGTGAACTCGGCCGCACCGGCCTGCTGCGCGAGGACAAGGGCGCATGGCGGCGGCTGGTGGTGGAAAAGCCGTTCGGAACCGACCTCGCCTCGGCCAAGGCGCTGAACGGTGAACTGCTGAAGATCGTCGACGAGCATCAGATCTACCGGATCGATCATTACCTCGGCAAGGAAACCGTCCAGAACATCCTGGTGCTGCGTTTCGCCAACGGCATGTTCGAGCCGATCTGGAATCGCAATCACATCGATCACGTCCAGATCACGGTCGATGAGACGCTCGGCGTCGGTCATCGCGGCAGCTTCTATGACGCCACCGGCGCCCTGCGCGACATGGTGCCGAACCACCTGTTCCAGTTGCTGTCGCTGGTGGCGATGGAGCCGCCAGCGCGATTTGACGCCCATGCGGTGCGCTCGGAGAAGGCCGAGGTGCTGGCGGCGATCCAGACCCAGAGCGAGGCCGATGCGCTGCAGAACTCCGTGCGCGGCCAGTACCTGGGCGGCAAGGTCGGCGATACCGAGGTCGAGGACTACCGCAGGACCGAGGATGTCAAGTCCGACAGCAGCACCGAAACCTATGCCGCGCTGAAACTGACCATCGACAACTGGCGCTGGGCCGGGGTTCCGTTTTACCTGCGCACCGGCAAGGCACTCGGCGTCAAGCGCACCGAGGTCGCGATCAAGTTCAAGCAGGCGCCGTTTGCGATGTTCCGCGACACGCCGGTGGACCGGCTGTCGCAGAACTATCTTGTCATCAGCATCGAACCGACCGAAGGCATCACGCTGCAGTTCAACACCAAGGTGCCGGGGCCGACGATTTCGATCGACGGCGTCGAGATGAAATTCCGCTACAAGGATTACTTCAAGGCCGAGCCGAGCACCGGCTATGAGACGCTGATCTACGACTGCATGATCGGCGACAACATCCTGTTTCAGCGCGCCGACAGCGTCGAGGCCGGCTGGCAGGCGGTGCAGCCATTCCTCGATGCGTGGAAAAAGGCCGGCGCCAACGGCCTCGAGCGCTATCCGGCCGGCAGCGAGGGTCCGACCGAGGCTAACGCGCTGCTGGCGCGCGACGGCCGAAGCTGGCGAAAGCTGGGTTAGCATGGCTGCCGACCAATCTCGGACGAAGTTCAAGGTGATCGCGGCGACCGACCCGGCCGCGCTGGCGAAGACGGCCGCGGATCACGTTCTGGCGCGGATCGTCGCCAATGGCGAGCGGGTAGCGATTTGCCTCGCCGGCGGATCGAGCCCGAAGCAGCTATTCGAATTGCTCGCAACAGACGCCTATCGAAGCCAGATCCCCTGGGAACGCGTGCAATGGTTCATCGGCGACGAGCGCTTGGTCCCGGCCAACGATCCGCTGAACAACATGGCGATGGCTCGGCGGACCTTTCTCGACCGCAGCGCGCCGGCCGCCAACGTTCATCCGATCGCGACCGAGGGGATCGATGCCGGGGAGAGCGCCCGCCGCTACGAGGCTGAACTGCAATCGTTCTATGGCGCGGACCGGCTCGATCCAGTCCGGCCGCTGTTCGACCTGGTGTTGCTCGGCGTCGGGCCCGATGGTCATACCGCCTCGCTGTTTCCAGGTTATCCTGCCGCCGAAGAGACCAGCCGCTGGGCGGTGGACGTGCCCGAGGCCCATGTCGAGCCGTTCGTACCGCGGGTCACACTGACCTTGCCGGCGCTCGGCTCCTGCCGCGAAATGCTGTTCGAAGCGAGCGGTGCCGGCAAGCGCGCGATCCTGACCCGCGTGTTTGACGGCGAAGACCTGCCCGCGGGCCGCGCGCGCTCCAAGGGCGAAACCATCTGGCTGGTCGATCAGGCCGCGCTTCCGGAGAACTTTCGTGCCTGAGACAGCAAGCGTGGTCCCGTGCGCGCTGGTGGTGATGGGCGTATCCGGCTCGGGCAAGAGCACCATTGCCGACAAATTGGCCGAACGCACCGGCTGGAAATACGAGGATGGCGACAGGTTTCATCCGCCGAGCAATGTCGCGAAGATGAGCGCCGGCCATGCCCTCACCGACGAAGACCGCTGGCCCTGGCTGCAGGCGATCGCCGCCGAGATCGACCGGGCCTGCGGCGCCGGCGAACATGCCGTGATCGCCTGCTCCGCGCTGAAGCGCGTCTATCGCGACATTCTGGTTCATGGCCGCAGCGATGTCCGCATCATCTATCTCGAGGGCAGCCAGCAACTGATCGCCGAGCGGCTGGCGAGCCGCAAGCATCATTTCATGCCGCCGGACCTGCTAGACAGCCAGTTCAAGGCGCTGGAGCCGCCGGAGGCGAGCGAGAACGCGGTGACAGTTTCGATCGACGCTCCAGTCGAGGCCATCGTTGACGATATCGTCCGACAGCTCAAGCTCGCGCCGGTGGACCAGGCCTCGAACGGCAGGAACCGCCGATGACGCGGATCGCGCTCGTCGTCTCCGATGTCGACGGCACGCTCTTGACCGGCGACAAAGTCCTGACCGAGGCTGCGATTCGCGCCGCACGACGGCTGGAGGATAGCGGGGTCGGCTTCACCATCACCTCCAGCCGCCCGGCCATCGGCATGCGGTTCTTGATCGACCCGCTCCGGATCAAATTGCCGGTCGGGCCTTTCAACGGCAGCTCGATCTGCGACCCGCAGATGAATCCAGTCGAGCAGCATGTGATTCCCGCCTCCGCGGTGCAACAGAGCCTCGACATCCTGAACCGGTTCGGCGTCGACATCTGGCTGTTCACCAACGATCGATGGCTTGCCCGCAATGGCGAGGGCAAATACGTCGAATTTGAACAGCGCACCATCCGGGCCAATCCGACCATCGTGGATGATTTCGCGCCCTATTTGTCGGCCGCCTGCAAGATCGTCGGATCGAGCACCGATGCGGCGCTGCTGCAGGCCTGCGAGGCCGCAACCAGAGACGCGCTGGGGACGCAAGCCACGGCGGCCCGCTCGCAGAGCTACTATCTCGACGTGACCCCGCCCGGCCATGACAAGGGCACCTTCGTGCAGGCGATCGCGAAGCGGCTGGGTATCTCGACCGACGCGGTTGCCACCATCGGCGACATGCATAACGATGTCGCGATGTTTCGAGTGAGCGGCATGTCGATCGCGATGGGCAACGCCACCGACGAAATCAAGCAAAAGGCGACGCATGTCACGGCGTCGAACGCAGACGAGGGATTTGCCGGCGCGATCGAGATGATTTTGCAGCATAACGCCGGTTCAGCAAATGGGATGTCGCCTCATTGAGCTTTGGAGGCGGCGCGCCGACGAGGTGACCGAATAAGGCAGCGCCACTGCCACAAACGGACTTTCAATTTCCGAAAAAGATTTCCAGGAATGTTTGGCGCAAGCTGGGGTTTACACCTTCGGCTGGAGGGATCGCCATTGTGACAAGCGGGAGACATGCATGATCAACTCTGCGATCAGGTTTTTGACACTGGCAATGTTTCTGGCCGCGCCGATCACGGCGACCCAATTTGCTCTGGCCGCCGGAGGCGGTGGAGGCGGTGGAGGTGGTGGTGGAGATCCGTACGGCGGTACTCCTTACACTTCGACGACACCGCCGCCGGCTGCCAAGGCCACCCGCGCCCATCACAAGGCCAAAAGCAAGCCTGCCACGCAGTCGCTGTTCGACGATCCCACTTTCGCCAAGGGTTATCGCGCGGCCTATGCCACAATCTACGATCGCCACGAATTTGCTTCCGCGATCGAGCAGCTCAAGGCGCTCGGTCACGACGATCACCCGAACGTGGCCAATCTGATCGGCTATTCCTACCGTAAACTTGGTGACTACAAGCTCTCGCAAGTTTGGCACGAGCGTGCGCTGAAAGCCGATCCGAACCATGTGCTGACGTGGAATTATTACGGCCTGTGGCAGATCGAACAGGGCAACCGCGACCAGGCACAATACCACCTGAGCCGGATCGCTGCGATTTGCGGAACGGACTGCGCGGAGTACCGGTCATTGGCAGAAGCGCTGGAAAAACCGCCGGGCACAGCTCTCGTTTATTGAGCAAAACAGCCGTCCCCGTCATTGCGAGCGCAAGCGAAGCAATCCATGGCGCGGCAGGCGGAAGCATGGATTGCTTCGTCGCTTCCGCTCCTCGCAATGACGGCTGAAAACATCCGTAGCCCGGATAGAGCGCAGCGCAATCCGGGAATCGCAGCGCAGGCGAGACGGCCCCGGATTTCAGCTTCGCTGGCCGGGATGGCCCCTACTTCGAGCGCTGCACCACCGGCTTGTCCCTGGCAGCCATGGCGTCGCTGAGGTTGTGGGCGGTGTTGATCAGCGCGATGTGGGTCAGCGCCTGCGGGAAGTTGCCGGTCTGGCGCCGTTCGCCGGAATCGTACTCCTCGGCCAGGAGGCCGAGATCATTTGCCACCGCGACCACGCGGTCGAACATCGTCTGCGCCTTGGCAATCTCGCCTGCAAGCACATAGGCGTCGGCGAGCCAGAGGCTGCAGGCGAGAAACGCGCCCTCGATCGGCTGCCGTTGATCGGTTTCTTCCGTGATCGCGCGCGGATCGTGCCGCAGCACGAAGCCGTCCCGCATCATGTATTTTTCGATCGCCTCGAGCGTGCCGCGAACGCGCGGATCGGATGCCGGCAGGAAGCCTACCGACGGTAGCAGCAGGATGCTGGCGTCGAGCAGCCGCGATCCGTAGGATTCGACGAACGCATTGCTGCCGGGATCGAAGCCTTTTTCACAGACCTCGCGATGGATGGTATCGCGCAGCTTCCGCCATTGCTCGAGCGGCGCCTTGAAGCCGAACATTTCGGCGCTCTTGATGGCGCGATCGAAAGCGACCCATGACATGATCTTCGACGATACATAGTGCGCGCCATCGCCGCGCAGCTCCCAGATGCCGTGGTCGGGCTGGTCCCATACCTTCGCGAGATGCTCGATCACCGAGCATTCCACGTCCCAGGTCCCTTCGTCGAGCTTCAGTTTGGCCACGCGCGACTGATGAAAGGCGTCGATCAGTTCGCCGTAGACGTCGAGCTGCAACTGGGCATGCGCGGCGTTGCCAATCCGGACCGGCTGCGCGCCTTCGTAGCCGGGCAGCCAGTCCGCTTCCCATTCGAGCAGGCGGCGCTGGCCCATGATGCCGTACATGATCTGCATGCTGGCCGGCGCCCCCGCCACCGCGCGCCGCAACCAACTGTGCCAGCACGACGCTTCCTCGGTATAACCCGAATTCATCAGCGCCAGCAGCGTGAAGGTGGCATCGCGCAACCAGCAGAATCGATAGTCCCAATTTCTGGCGCCGCCGAGCTTTTCCGGCAGCGACGTGGTCGGCGCCGCGACAATGCCGCCGGTCGGCGCATAGGTCAGCGCCTTCAGCGTGATCAGTGAGCGCATCACCAGATCACGGCTCTCGCCCTCGTAACTGCATTGGCTGCACCATTTAGTCCAGAAATCTTCGGTTTCCTGCAGCGCTTGCGCCGGATTGATCGGCTCGGGTACCGCCAGATGCGACGGCCCATAGGTGAGAACGAAGGGAACGGTCTCGCCCTCGCCCACCTCGAAATCGGCGACCGTGGTCATGTTCTCGCCACGCGTCTTGACCGGGGTCCGCAGCACGGTCATGTCCTGACCACAGATCGCGAGCAGCGCCGAACCATCCTCGCTTTTTTTGACCCAGGGAATATCAGTACCGAATCCGAAACGGATGACGAGCTCCATCCGCAGCTTGACCCGCCCGGTCACGCCGCGCACCAGCCTGACGACATCGGACGCGTTGGCGCGCGGCGGCATGAAATCGATCACCGCGACGGTGCCGCCTGCCGTTTCAAATCGTGTCTCCAGGATCAGCGTATTGTCCCAGTACCGGCGCGAGGTCTCTCTTATTTCCTCCGCAGGCGCGATCCGCCATCGACCCTGCCTGGGCGTTCCCAGCAAGCTTGCAAAACAGGCATCGGAATCGAACGCGGGCCAGCACAGCCAGTCGATCGAACCATCGCGGCCGACCAATGCCGCGGTTTCGCAATCGCCGATCAATCCATAGTCTTCAATTTTTGAAGGCAAGACAGCTCCGTTCCAGGCGCGGTTAATCACAGGGCCACTCAAGTCCGCTCGCCAGTCGCGTGTTTGAGGGCGGCCACGTCGATCGCGGCGGCAATCGCGTCGATCGCCAGCGGCAACCGCCGCCGCCAGTTCGGGTGTTCGTCGACGGTGCCGGGAATGTTGGGCTGGTCGATCACACCGAGCAGGTCCTCGAGCGAGATCGCCAGCAGGCGGGATTTGGTCCGCGCCAGAAATCCTGCCACCGCATAGAGATCGTCGCGGTCGATGGCGTGATGACGCAGCACGTCGGTCAGCATGGCAAGCGCGTGCCAGCGCGCATCGTCGCTTTCCCCGGGATCGATCCCGAGCGAACGTTTCAGCGCGAGATCGCTGAAGCCGCGCCAGCCCGCATAGGTCGAGAGATCATGGGTATTGAAGGTGACAAGGGCGTTCGACGTATAGTGGTCGACGCCCCGGAACCGGCCATGGTCGTCGCGCTCGAACATCATGACCTGATACGACCAGATGCCCCAATCGGCGATCTGGGCGCGGAATCCTTCCGGCACGGTGCCGAGGTCTTCGCCGATCACCACGCAACGATGCGCCATGCTCTCCTGCGCGGTTGCCGCCAACAGCGCCTCGAACGGCATTTGCACATAGACGCCGTTGCTGGCGGCAAATCCATGCGGCACGAGATAGAGCCGCTTCAGGCCGAGCACATGATCGAGCCGGATTGCGCCAGCATAGCGCATCGAAGCCCGCAGCATCTGGCGATACGGCTCGAACGACGAAATCTCCAGACCGGCGGCGTTGAACCCGGCCAGCCCCCAGTTTTGGCCCGACGTGTTCAACGGGTCCGGCGGCGCGCCGACCGCGAGATGGCGCGAGATGGCGACCTGCTCGTTCCAGGCATCGAAACCGTCGGACTGCACGCCGACCGCGACGTCGAGATAGAGGCCAACCTTGAGGCCTCGCTTGCGGGCGAGATCCCGGCACGCCAGCAATTGCCGGTCGGCGATCCATTGCACGAACTCCACGAACTCGATCTCCGCCGCGTCGGGGCCCTTGCGCAGCGAGGCACAGGCGGCATCACTGGGCCGCCGCCACGGTTCGGGCCATTCCCACCACGGTTTGTTGAATTTGTGCCGCAGCACCTCGAAACAGGCGAAGCGCGCCAGCAGCAGTTTGCGTTCGGCACGGAATTTCGCGAAATCCCGCCGGCGGCCGCCGCCCGGTTCGGCCCTGAACGTCTTGAAAGCCGCCCGCAGCGCCTGCCATTTCTGTTCGGTTACGGTGGCATAATCCACGATGTCGCCCGCCCGCAGCCGATCAATGCTGCCGGCGTCCCCGGGAGTACCGCCCGGCAGCTTGGCAACGTCGATATATAGCGCGTTGAGAAACAGCCGGCTGTTCGGCGAATAGGGGCTGCAACTGCCGGGGCGGTCGTCGAACAGCGCGTGGAGCGGGTTGAGGCCGACCCCATCGGCGCCCAAATGGTTCGCCAGTTCGATCAGCACTTCGAGATCGGTAAAATCCCCGATCCCCCAATTACGTGCCGAACGGACGCCATAGAGCTGGACCGCGAGCAGCCAGCAACGCTCGAAATCGCCCCCGAACGCCCGCGGCGAGGCCACGATCAGCGGTACCTCTTCGGCGGATGCGGCTGCGTCGGTCAGGTGCAGCCGGTAGCTGCCATCGGGCAGATTGTCCGGCCAGGCGACGAGGCGGTCGTTAACCCTGCCTTCCGCGATAAGCTCAAGGCCCGCAACGATTTTCCAGTCGACCGGGAGCCTCGCGGCGGAGCCAAGTTCGGTCCGTGCCGGCCGGCCCGATCGGACCACGACCGCCTGGCCGAGAATCCGGCGTGGCGGTTCGGCCGGCAGGGCATCGAGGATGATTTTCAGCGCCGCCGCATCGGTGACATGCCGGCGGCCCTGACCGTCCACGAATTCGGTCTCAATTCCCAGCTCTCTGGCTTTGGCAAAAAGGTCCATTCGGCACGCTGCCTGCACGCGACAATCCCGCTGGGCGTCGCAAAATTCTCTAAATGTAGGAAGAGGATAGCAATGATTAACGCTACTTCGCCTCCCCCGTTCCCCGGGAACCAATATCTAACGAGCGGCTTTGTATATATGTCCGGAAGCGTCTCTTTCCCGCAAACGAAACGGGGCGTATTCTCCAAGTCAATGGCATCACCGTGAATAGAACAGCTCAGACCGTCGCGAGCGCCGCAGCCGGCGGCACATTCCATATCGAAGATGTTTACCCGCTGATCGATGGCGGTCGGTTTCCCGTGAAGCGTATCGTCGGCGAGCGTGTCGAAGTGTGGGCGGACGTCTATCGTGACGGCCATGATGTAGTTGCCGTGGCGCTGGTCTGGCGTCGCGAACAGGACCGCGAGTGGCAGCGTGCGGCCATGTCCCATCACAGCAATGACCGCTGGGTCGGATCGTTTGTGCCGGATCAGCCTGGCCGTTATGTCTACGCCATCGAGGCCTGGACCGACGAATTCGCCACATGGCGGCATGGCTTCGAGCTCAAGCAGAAGGCCGGTGCCGACCTCAGCCTCGACGCGATCGAGGGCGCGGGCATGCTGACCAAGGCACAGTCCGGCGGCCACGCCGCCGCCGCGGTGATCTTGCGCCAATGCGAGGATTTTCTGCAGACCGGCGAAGCCGCGCCGCTATTGACCGACAAACTGAAAGACGCGATGGCCGAGAGCCAGTTGCGGCACGACCTGACGCGATCGCCGCTGTTTCCCCTGGTGGCGGACCGGCCACGGGCGAGAAACGTCGCGTGGTACGAAATGGTGCCGCGCAGTCAGGGCAAGACGCCGGGCCAGCACGGCACGTTCAAGGATTGCATCGCGCGCTTGCCCGACATTGCGGCGATGGGGTTCGACGTGGTGTATCTGACCCCGATCCACCCGATCGGCCATACCAACCGCAAGGGCCGCAACAACGCGGTGACGGCGGCCGAGGGCGATCCCGGCAGCCTATATGCCATCGGCGCCGCCGAAGGCGGCCACGATGCGGTGCATCCGGAATTGGGCACGCTGGAGGATTTCCGCGAGTTGGTCGCGGCCTGCAGGCTGCTCAAGATGGAAGTCGCGCTCGATTTTGCCGTGCAGTGCTCGCCGGACCATCCCTGGCTCAAACAGCATCCGCAATGGTTCAGGCGGCGGCCGGACGGCTCGATGTGCTATGCCGAGAATCCGCCGAAGAAATACGAGGACATCGTCAACCCCGATTTTTCATCCGAGGATGCCGGCGCGCTATGGAACGCCTTGCGCGACGTCGTGCTGTTCTGGGTAGAACAGGGCGTGAAAATCTTCCGCGTCGACAATCCCCACACCAAGCCATTTCCATTCTGGGAATGGCTGATCCGGGAAGTCCAGCTCCGCCATCCCGACGTGATCTTCCTCGCCGAGGCGTTCACGCGGCCGAAACTGATGAAGGGGCTTGCCAAGCTCGGCTTCACCCAATCCTATACCTACTTCACCTGGCGGACCCAGAAGTGGGAGCTGGAGCAGTATCTCACCGAGCTCACCGCCTATCCGGAGCGCGACTTCTATCGTCCGAACTTTTTCGTCAATACACCCGACATCCTGCCCTTTCATCTGCAAAGCGGCGAGAGCTGGATGTTCAAGTCCCGCGTCGCGCTCGCCGCCACGCTGTCGGGCAGCTACGGCATCTATAACGGGTTCGAGCTGCTGGAGCACGACCCGATACCAGGCCGGGAGGAATATCTGAATTCCGAAAAATACGAGATCAAGGTGCGCGACTGGGACAGGCCTGACAACATCAAGCCCTATATCTGCGAGCTCAACCGCGCTCGCCGCGAAAACGCGGCGCTGCAGCAGACCGGCCAGTTGCGCTTCATTGCGATCGAAGACGGCAACGTCACCGCCTTCGTCAAGGAATCGATCGATCAGACCAACAGCGTCGTTACGGCGATCGCCTTGACGCGTGATCCGCACGAATTCTGGCTTCCGCTCGGCGACATCCAGGTCGGCCTGCCCGGCGACCGCCGCAACGTCGCCGCGGTCGAGAATCTGATGACCGGCGAGCGCCACCCTGTCGAGTGGGGCGGCATTCGGCTGCGGGTCGATCCGGTCCGCGATCCCGCGTTGCTGTTCCGCTGTCTGGCGTGAGCGGCGCCATGAACGTGATGCCCGCCATCGATGCCAAGAAACAGCCGGCCGGCGACACCGGCGACGAGCTCTGGTACAAGGACGCCATCATCTACCAGCTCCACGTCAAGGCCTTCGCCGACAGCAATAATGACGGCATCGGCGATTTTGCCGGACTGACCGAAAAACTCGGCTACCTGCAGGACCTCGGCGTCACCACGCTGTGGCTGTTGCCGTTCTACCCCTCTCCCGGCCGCGACGACGGCTACGACATCGCCGACTATGGCGACATCAATCGCGATTTCGGCACGATGAAGGATTTCCGGCGCTTCATCGTCGAGGCCAAGCGGCGCGGTCTGCGCGTCATCACCGAGCTGGTGGTCAATCATACCTCCGACCAGCACGACTGGTTCAAGCGCGCCCGCCGCAGCGATCCGAAATCGAGCGCGCGCAACTGGTATGTGTGGAGCGATACAGACCAGAAATATCTGGGCACGCGGATCATCTTCACCGACACCGAGAAATCGAACTGGACCTGGGATCCGGAAGCCGGCCAGTTCTACTGGCACCGCTTCTTCTCGCACCAGCCCGATCTCAATTTCGACAATCCGCGGGTCGTCAGCGCGCTCATCCAGGTAATGAAGCGCTGGCTCGACGCCGGCGTCGACGGTTTCCGGCTCGATGCCATTCCCTATCTGTGCGAACGCGACGGCACCAACAACGAGAACCTGCCGGAGACGCACGCCATTATCAAACGGCTACGCGCCGAACTCGATGCCTATGCGAAGGGCAAGGTGCTGCTGGCGGAGGCCAACCAATGGCCGGAGGACGTCCAGGAATATTTCGGCCGCGGCGACGAATGCCACATGGCCTATCATTTCCCGCTGATGCCGCGGATCTACATGGCGATCGCGCAGGAGGACCGGTTTCCGATCACCGACATCCTGCGTCAGACGCCGGATATTCCGAACACCTGCCAGTGGGCTCTGTTTCTGCGCAACCATGACGAGCTGACGCTCGAAATGGTCACCGACGTCGAGCGCGATTATCTGTGGTCGACCTACGCCAACGACCCCCGCGCCCGCATCAATGTCGGGATCCGCCGCCGCCTCGCGCCGCTGATGGACAACGACCGCCGCAAGATCGAGCTGATGAATTCGCTGCTGCTGTCATTCCCCGGTACGCCGATCATCTACTATGGCGACGAAATCGGCATGGGCGACAACATCTACCTCGGCGACCGCAACGGCGTTCGCACCCCGATGCAATGGTCGCCGGACCGCAATGGCGGTTTCTCCCGCGCCGACCCGGCCCGGCTGTACGCCCCGACCATCATGGATCCGGTCTATGGCTACGAGGCGGTCAATGTCGAGGCGCAGTCGCGCAGCCTGTCGTCGCTGCTGAGCGCGACCAAGCGGCTGATCTCGGTGCGGAAGTCGACGCTGGCGTTCGGCCGCGGCACCATGACCTTCATCCGTCCGGTCAACCGTTGCGTGCTGGCTTATGTCCGGCAATATGGCCAGGAGGTGATCCTCTGCGTCGCCAATCTGTCGCGCTCGGCGCAGGCGACCGAACTCGATCTGTCGGCGTGGAAGGATCGTATCCCGCTCGAAATGCTCGGGCGCACCCGCTTTCCGCCGATCGGCGAATTGCCCTACATGATAACGCTGGCGCCGTATGGCTTCTACTGGTTCGAACTGCGGGAGCCCGACAAGTCGGAACACGTCGCGCCATCGGTCGTTCCCGAGTTCGAGACCCTTGTCGTGCCGGTCGGCGCCACCTGGGTATCGCTCGCCCGCACCAGGGGCGTATTCGAACGCGACGTGCTGCCCGGCTACCTGTCGCGCACGCGCTGGTATCCGGAGCGATCGCCGAAAGCCATCCAGCCGACCCTGACCTCGGCGATCCCGTTCTGCGACATCGGCGACAACCGCCCGTGGCTGGCGTTCTTCGAGGCCACGCAACGCGGCGTCACCACGCGCTACGTGCTGCCGATGCAGATCGAATGGATGCGGTTCGATCGCGAGCGCTACAACCCCCGTGCCTTTGCCGCCGTACGCCAGGGTGCGCGCGAGGGCACCCTGCTCGACGTCGCCACCGACCAGATCTTCATCGCGCTGTTGCTGCGCAACTTGCGCGAATCCCTGACCGTGGAAGAAAACGACCTGCGGCTTGAATTCAGGCCGACCAGCCGGTTTGCCGACAAGCCGATTCGGCAGCCCAACCACATTCGCGCTGTCGAAACCGAGCAATCCAACAGCACCGCGCTGGTCGACAACGACTATGTGGTCAAGGTGTATCGCAAGCTCGAGCCCGGCATCAATCCCGAGATCGAGGTCGGCCGCTTCCTGACCGAAGTCGCGGGCTTTGCCAACACGCCGGCGCTGCTCGGCAGCGTCGAACTGGTCGAAGGCGACAACAAGAGCAAAAGCGCGGTCGCGGTCGTCCAAACCTTTGTCGAGAACCAGGGTGACGGCTGGGCCGTGACATCGGCCTATCTCGATCGCTTCGTCGACGAACAGCGCCTGCTGGCGAAGAGCGAGCATCCCGGCGAGAGCGAGGAACAGGTGCCCTATCTGCGCTACATGTCGCAGACCGGAAGACGCGTCGCCGAAATGCATCTCGCGCTCGCAAGCCGCGACGACCTCCCGGAATTTGCGCCGGAGCAGATCAAGCCCGACGACGTCAAGCGCCGGATCGACGAGGTCATGACCCGCGCCGAGCGCGTGTTCGACACGCTGAAGCAGCGGCGCGACAGCCTGAGGGAAGCCGATCGCCAGTTGGTCGACCAGCTGCTGGCCGAACACGCCACCTTGCGCGACCGCCTGAGCGCGTTGCTTCCGCCCGGCATCGACGGCCTGAACATCCGCCATCACGGCGATTTCCATCTCGGCCAGATGCTGATCGTCAAGGACGATATCTTCATCATCGACTTCGAGGGCGAGCCGCGCCGGCCACATGAGGAACGGCGACGCAAGGCGCCGGCGGCGCGCGACGTCGCTGGCCTGATCCGTTCGATCGACTACTCGGCCACCGCGGCACTGGAGCGTGCGGCGAAGGTGGCACCCGACGAACAGGGCAAGCTTGGTGCGGCCCTTGCGGAATGGCGGGAACGCGCGGTTGCAGCATTCCTCGCCGCCTATCGCGAAACCATGATCAGCCAGCATCTGTGGCCGACCGATCCGCTTGCCGCGCGACAGATGCTGGATTTCTTCGTGCTTGAGAAAGCGTTCTACGAGATCGAATACGAGCTGGCCTACCGGCCGGATTGGCTGCGCCTGCCGCTGACCGGGGCTCTCCGAATCCTGTCCGAGCATGGCAGCGAGGCCCCATGACGAAGCTTTCCGCGGAGGCCTATGCGATCGTGGAAGGCCGCCACGCCGACCCGTTCCGCTATCTCGGACTTCACGCCGAGGGCGACCATCATGTCGTGCGCGCGTTCCTGCCGGAGGCTTCCAATGTCGAGGCCGTCGGCGAGCACGGGGAAACCGCGCCGCTTGCCCGCATCCACGATGCCGGCCTGTTCGCCGGCGCAATGCCGAACGGATCGAAGCGCTACCAGCTGCGGGCCCGCTTCGGCGACCATGTCGTCGACCTCGACGACCCCTACCGGTTTCCGCCGGTGCTGTCGGACTTCGACCTGTATCTGCTGGGTGAAGGTACCCATCAGCGGATCTACGACAAGCTTGGCGCGCATCCGATGCAGATCGACGGCGTCGACGGCGTGGCGTTTGTGGTGCTCGCACCCAACGCGCGGCGGGTCAGCGTGGTTGGCGACTTCAACTTCTGGGATGCGCGGCGGCACCCGATGCGGGTTCGCGGCGTCGGCTATTGGGAGCTGTTCGTGCCCCACGCCAGGGCCGGCGATCACTACAAGTTCGATATCATCGGCCCACAGGGTCAGCGCCTCGCGCTGAAATCCGATCCGGTGGCGTTTGCCGCCGAGGTGCGGCCCAGCACCGCCTCGATCGTTTTCGACGAAGCCAGGCTACCGCGGCCGCGCCCGGCGCCGGCCAATGTCAACGCGTTGAACGCGCCGATCTCGATCTATGAAGTTCACCTCGGCTCGTGGCGGCGCAAGGGCCCTAACGAATGGCTGAGCTATCGCGATCTCGCCGAGCAGTTGCCGGCCTACGCCCGCGATCTCGGCTTCACCCATATCGAGTTCCTGCCGGTCAACGAGCATCCCTTCGACGGCTCATGGGGATACCAGCCGACCGGCCTGTTTGCGCCGACCAGCCGGTTCGGCCCGCCGCAGGATTTCGCCGCGCTGGTCGACGCCTGCCATCGCGAGGGCCTCGGCGTGATGCTGGACTGGGTGCCCGGGCATTTCCCGGACGATCCGCACGGCCTCGGCCATTTCGACGGCACCGCGCTCTATGAACACGCCAACCCGCTGCAGGGCCGCCACCTCGACTGGGGCACGCTGATCTATAATTATGGCCGCACCGAAGTCGTCAATTTCCTGGTCTCGAACGCGTTGTTCTGGCTGGAGCGCTATGCCATCGACGGCCTGCGCGTCGATGCCGTGGCTTCCATGCTGTACCTCGACTACAGCCGGCCCGCCGGCGGCTGGATTCCGAACAAATATGGCGGCCGGGAAAATCTCGAAGCCATCGATTTCCTGCGCCGGTTCAATACCGAGGTGTTCGCGCGTTTTCCGCAAGCCACTACGGCAGCCGAGGAATCCACGGCGTGGCCGCAAGTCTCGCGCCCGGTCGAATATGGCGGGCTCGGATTCGGCTACAAATGGAATATGGGCTGGATGCACGACACGCTGAGTTACATCGGCAAGGATCCGATCCACCGCAAATACCACCATGGCGACGTGTTGTTCGGGCTGCAATATGCGTTTTCGGAAAACTTCATCCTGCCGCTGTCGCACGACGAAGTCGTTCACGGCAAGCGATCGATCCTGGGGCGGATGCCCGGCGACGACTGGCAGCGCTTCGCCAATCTGCGGGCCTATTATTCCTTCATGTTCGCCCACCCCGGCAAGAAGCTGATGTTCATGGGCTGCGAGTTCGGCCAGGAGCGCGAATGGAGCCACGATCGTGCGCTCGACTGGCATTTGCTGGAGCAGAGCCGGCACGGCGGCATCCAGTCCCTGATCCGCGATCTGAACCGGCTCTACCGCACACTGCCGGCGCTGCACGAGCTGGACTGCGACCCATCCGGATTTGAATGGGTCGTCACCGAGGATGCCAACCGCAACTTATTCGCCTGGATCCGCAAGGGCAGCGATGCCCGCGCGCGATGCCTCGTGGTCATGAATTTTTCGCCGAACGTCTATCACAATTATCGCGTCCGGGTGCCGTTCGCCGGCAGATGGCGCGAGGTGCTCAATTCGGACTCGGCGCATTATGGCGGCAGCAATGTCGGGAATGTCGGTGAAGTCCAGACGCTGGACGGCCTCGTTCCCGAGCTCAATCTCACCGTCCCGCCGCTGGCCGCCATATTTCTCGTACCGGAAAGCTGAGCATGCGACTCTCCGCAGGAACGTCCTCGCGCCTCGGTGCAAGCTGGGACGGCCGGGGAACCAATTTCGCGCTGTTTTCCGCCAATGCGAAAAGGGTCGAGCTCTGCCTGTTCGACAATCAGGGCCGCCGCGAACTCGAACGCATCGAATTGCCCGAGCGCAGCGAAGATGTCTGGCACGGCTACCTCAACGACGTATCGCCCGGGCAACTCTACGGCTATCGCGTTCATGGACCCTACGAGCCGGAACACGGTCACCGCTTCAACCCCAACAAGCTGCTGCTCGATCCCTATGCCAGGCGGCTTGCCGGACGCCTGGTATGGAGCGATGCGCATTTCGCCTACCGCACCGGCAGCGCGCGCGAGGACCTCTCGTTCGACCGGCGCGACAACGCGCGCGGCATGCCGAAGGCGGTGGTCGTCGACGAGACCTTCAACTGGGGACGGCGCGAGATACGTCCCAACATCCCCTGGGAAGACACCATCATCTATGAGGCGCATGTCAAGGGCCTGACGCAGCAGCGCGAGGACGTGCCGCCCAATTTGCGCGGCACCTATGGCGGCCTGTCGTCGCCCGCGATGATCGATCACCTCAAGCGGCTCGGCGTCACCACCATCGAGCTGCTGCCGGTCCACGGCTTCGTCGACGACCGCATCCTGGTGGAACGGAAGCTGTCGAACTACTGGGGCTACAACACGCTGTCGTTTTTTGCGCCCGAGCCGCGCTACTCGCAGGACAACCCGCTCAACGCCTTCCGTACCGCGGTGGCACGGCTGCACGACGCCGGCATCGAGGTGATGCTCGACGTCGTCTACAACCACACCGCCGAGGGCAACCATATGGGCCCGACGCTGTCGTTCCGCGGCATCGACAACGCTTCCTACTACTGGCTGAAGCCGGACAATCCGCGGTATTATGACGATTTCACCGGCTGCGGCAGCTCGCTCAACCTGACCCATCCGCGGGTTCTGCAGATGGTGATGGATTCGCTGCGTTACTGGGTCGAAGTCTGCCACGTCGACGGCTTTCGCTTCGACCTCGCCACCACGCTGGCACGCGGGCCGAACGGGTTCGACCGCAACGGTCCGTTTCTTACCGCGGTCCGGCAGGACCCGGTGCTGTCAACGGTGAAGCTGGTGGCCGAGCCGTGGGACCTCGGGCTCGGCGGTTATCAGGTCGGCGCGTTTCCCTCGCAATGGTCGGAGTGGAACGACCGCTATCGCAGCGCGATGCGGCGCTACTGGAGCGGCGAAGGCAGCCTGATTGGCGAAGTATCGGGCCGCATGACCGGATCGTCCGACCTGTTCAACCACGACGGCCGCGCCCACCGCGCCGCGGTCAATCACATCGCCGTGCATGACGGTTTTACGCTGGCCGACCTGTTCAGCTATAATGAAAAGCACAACGAGGCCAACGGCGAAGACAACCGTGACGGCTCCAGCGACAATCTCAGCAACAATTGCGGCCATGAGGGCCCGACCGACGATCCGACCATCGTCGCATTGCGCCGTCAGTTGCGGAAAAACCAGCTCGCCTGCCTCATGCTCGCACAAGGACTGCCGCTGATCCTGGCCGGCGATGAAGTCGGCAACACCCAGAACGGCAACAACAACGCCTATTGCCAGGACAACGTGATCGGCTGGGTCGGCTGGGAAAACCTCGGCCACGAGGACGACCTCACCGATTTCATCGGCCACATGACCGAGTTGCGCAGACGGTTTCCGCAGATCCGGTCGCGCCAATGGCTCGATGGGCGACGCGCCGACGGATCGTACGGCGTGTTGTGGCTGACACCGGCGGCGGTGGAGATGACCGAGCAGGACTGGAATTTCCCGGAGGGCCGGTTTCTCGCCTACGTGCTCGGGCCCGACCAGCAGGGGCAGGCGCCGATCTTCATCGTGCTGAACGCGGCAACGGAGCCGGTCGCATTCAAGCTGCCGGGCATGGCTGAATACAAAACCTGGAAGCGGGTGCTCAATACCGTGGACCGCGAACAGCCGGCCACGGATTTCGAATCGGGAAGCGAAACCGAGGCGCCTCCCCGCTCGGTGCTTGCCTTTGCGGGTTCGGCATGAATGCGCGGCAGTTCGGCCCAAGGCTGACGTCGGATGGAACCCTATTCCGTCTGTGGGCGCCGGCGGCCCAAGATGTCGATCTGCTGCTGGAAAAGCCGTGCCCCCTGCACGGCCGCGGCGACGGCTGGTTTTCCGCCGACATCCCGGGCGTGGCGGCCGGTGCGCGCTACAGGTTCCGGATCGACGGCGAGGTCGATGTGCCCGACCCGGCGTCGGCGTTTCAGCCCGACGACGTGTTCGGCGCGAGCGAGGTGATCGACCCCGCGAGCTATGCCTGGCGCGCCCGGGACTGGCAGGGGCGCCCATGGCACGAGGCTGTCGTGATCGAAACTCATGTCGGCAGCTTCACGCCCGAGGGCACCTACCGCGCCATGACCGCCAAGCTCGATCATCTCGTCGCGACCGGCATCACGGCGCTGGAACTGATGCCGCTGGTGGATTTCGCAGGGCAGCGCAACTGGGGCTATGACGGGGTGCTGTGGTATGCGCCCGACAGCGCGTATGGACGGCCCGACGATCTCAAGGCCCTGATCGATGAAGCGCATCTGCGCGGACTGATGGTGTTGCTCGATGTCGTCTACAATCATTTCGGGCCTGAGGGAAACTACCTCGGCCGATACGCCCCCGCCTTCTTTATCAAGGCGCAGACCCCGTGGGGCAGCGCGATCGATTATCGGGTGCGCGAAGTGCGTGCCTTCGCCATCGAGAACGCGCTGTATTGGCTCGACGAATACCGGTTCGACGGACTGCGGCTGGACGCGGTCCACGCCATTGCCGAACCGGGCGAGATTTCGATGCTGCAGGAGCTTAGCGACGCGGCCGGCGAACTCGCCAGCGCCACAGGCCGGCATATTCATCTGGTGCTGGAGAACGACGACAACGCCGCGAGCCTGCTCGATGCCGGCGAAGGACCGCCGCGTGGCAAATACCGCGCGCAGTGGAACGATGACTATCACCACGCCTGGCATGTGCTGCTGACCGGGGAAAGCCACGGCTACTACCGCGACTACCAACGCGCCCCGCTTCACGACATCGCGCGGGCGCTCGGCTCCGGCTTTGTCTATCAGGGCGAGGCCTCCGCGCATCGCGGCGGGGTGTTGCGTGGCGAGCCGAGCCGCCAGCTAGCCCCCATCGCCTTTGTCAACTTCCTGCAGAACCACGACCAGATCGGCAACCGCGCGCTCGGCGACCGGCTCGCAAGCCATGCCAGCGAGCCGGCGATCGAAGCCGCGCTGGCGATCACCCTGCTGGCGCCGGCGATCCCGATGCTGTTCATGGGCGAGGAATGGGGTTCGAAGGCGCCGTTTCCGTTCTTTTGCGATTTCCACGGCGAACTCGCCGACGCGGTACGCCAGGGCCGGCGGCGGGAATTCGCCGGTGCCTACGCCAAATATGGCGACGAGGTCCCCGACCCGCTCTCTGCCGCTACCTTCCGTTCGGCCGTGCCGGACTGGGGGGCGCGTGACCAGCCGGCGGGGCGCCAGCGGCTGGCGCTGGTGCGGGATCTGCTCGCGATACGCCGCCGGGAGATCATGCCGCGGCTTGCGGGCGCCACCTTTGGCGAGGCGCGGGCGGCGGATGACGGCCGGCTAACGGCCGACTGGCGGATGGGCGACGGTGCGCGGCTCTCGTTGATCGCGAATTTGTCGCCACGCAAGATCGCGATCCCGCCGGGTGACATGACCGGTACCGTCATCTGGGGCAGCGAGGCCGTCAGCCCGATGCCTCCCTG
>Ga0208849_1000867_pt1 | contig 24755 bp, 29 predicted proteins | sample NGESurdeep072012_10_FD_184470 | JGI IMG/M metagenome (GOLD analysis project Ga0208849, IMG submission 184470) | Arctic peat soil microbial communities from Barrow, Alaska - NGEE Surface sample 53-3 deep-072012 (SPAdes) | ecosystem: Environmental > Terrestrial > Soil > Wetlands > Peat ... | reverse complement strand
TGCCGCTTCGCACCTCGGCACGATTCATCGTTGGGCGGAAGAGTTGGTTCGAACTCGTTCTACCGTACGGATTCCTCGATCAGCGCCGTCCCTCGACGAAGTGTCCGTGTCACCCGAGTGGATACGCCAAGGTGGACAGCAGTTGGTGGAGACCCTCCGAGCGGCCGATCCCAATGATGAGATGTGGGCGTGGGGGCTTGACCAGCATGTCCGGTTCTGGTCGCGCCGGCAGGTTCACGAGACATTGGTGCATCGAATGGACGTAGAAATCGCCGGACGAATTGAGCCCACTGCGGACCACGGACTGGCCAGCGACGCAATTGACGAATTTCTGAACAACATTCAAAAGGTCACCAACGCGTCGGCGGAGAGTCCGCTATATGGGAATGGGGAGCGGTTGGTGTATCGCGCGAGTGACTCGAAGGCCGTCTGGTCAATCACACTTCGTGTGGGCGGATTCGACTTGGTGCCCGCGATGGGCGACTATGACACCCTGGTGGAGGGGCCGTCAGTCGAACTGTTACTGGTGATTGTCGGTCGTCGATCAATCCATGATGCATCACTCGATGTCACGGGCGACGCAACATTGGCCGACTTCTGGCTGGCGAATTCGGCTTTCGGATAGGTCGGTCGCCGGCGCGGCGCACGGAGACCATCTAGATTTGTAGGCTGCGTCGGTGTCTGATCAATCTCCTACGCCAGATTCACCTCCGGGTCGATTCGTCGTCCAGGGTGCATCGGGAAGCGGTAAGACAACACTGGCTGTGGCACTCGCAGCGCGACTGAAATTCCCGCACTTGGAACTTGACGGACTTTTTCACCAACCGAATTGGACGCCCCTGGAACTCGATGCGTTTCGGTCCTCGGTTGAGGAATTCACAGAGCAGCCTCAATGGGTCATCGACGGCAACTACAGCCACGTGCGCGACATCGTGTGGATGAAAGCGGACGTCATTGCCTTCATCGATCTTCCCAAGTCACAAGTCATGTGTCGGGTCGCGAAGCGGACAGTGCGTCGACTCTTTCGCCGAGAGGAACTGTGGAATGGGAATCGCGAATCAATCCGTAACGTGATGTCGTTGGACCCGTCGAAGAACATTGTGCTGTGGTCATGGACGACGCACGCGAAGTACCACGAGCAAGTTCCCGGGGAAGCACGTGCGCAGGCTGATCACGCGCAGATCGTCGTGCTGAGGACGACACGAGAGGTCAATGCATTTCTGGAGTCGGCCCACCTAACGCCGTAACGCACTGTGGACGACGCTGCGCTACGTCGAGAAGGTGCGTGAGAACCTGAGTGCGTTGTCGATTGCGCGGTGACCAATCGGTCCATACGACGGTTCATCGTTGATGCCCAAGAGAGTAAACATCAATCCGAAATGGACCGCCCAACCCAGGGTGCGTCGCTGCGTCGCGAGGTCGACCGCGCCGTACGCGTCGAAAAACTCCTCGATTGACTCGAAGGGAAGTGACATCAATGCGCCAGCCAGATCGGTGGCGGGATCCCCGCCACAGAGGTCTCCGAAATCAATGACGCCCACGAGGGCCTCGTTGTCGAAGATCGTGTTGGCGGGATGAAGATCGCCGTGAAGCCACACATCGCTCTTCGACCACGGCGTTGCGTCGACGGCGTTGCGCCACACTTCGAGTACTGCTTCGCGGTCTAGGGGGTCGCCAACTTCCTTTAGACGCGCAAGAAACGATGATTCGTATCGTCGCAGGGGAACACCGCGGAACTCATTGACCGGAGCCGAAGCGGGTGCGTCAACGTGCAAGAATCTCAGAAACCTTCCCAATGGTTCTGCTCCGGCGCGCAGGGTTTCCACTTCCACACTGTTGCCGGGGGATCCCTCGATCCACTTCGCAATGGACCACGGCCATGCAAACTGCGAGCTGGGCCGCCCCGCTCGAATGGGTGTTGGAACCTGAAGCGGTAGTCGCGGAGCGAGTTCGGGGAGCCAACGCAGTTCGTGTTCCATCAACACTGCGCCGATCGCTCGGCGAGGAAGTCGCACCACGAAGTCGTCGCCGAGCCGCCAAATCGTATTGTCGAATCCCGATGTCGCTTGGCGAATTTCATAGTCAGCGAAGTCTGGGTGTTGACGTCTGAGTAAGTCCGAAACGAGGGCGACGTCCATAGAGACTTCCGATGGCGGCCAATTCACATGAACGAATCTAGGGCGGACGTTGGTGTACCACCCGCCAAGAGCGTCGGAGTTCGGACTAGGAGTAATAAATTGGTGCAAATATCGAGTGATGCGAATAGTGATCATAGGGGCGGGAGCCATTGGTGCGCCCCTCGCGGCGGCACTGCACGAGCACGGCCACCCGGTCCTGTTGGTCGCACGCGGCGCGAACTACGAGGCAATCGCAAAAAACGGACTCACCGTTGCGACACCTGATCGCGTCATTGTTTCGCGTCTCGACATCACAAACGGCGTTCACTCAGTGGTCTTTCGTGACGACGACGTCGTGATTTTGAGCACGAAGAGTCAAGACACCGCTGGCGCGCTGAATGAGATTGCGACGTCAGTCTCTCCCTCGCTTCCGTTTTTTTGTGCGCAGAACGGAGTCGCGAATGAGCGAGTCGTCGTCCAACGATTCGTGAACACCTATGGCGTGTGCGTCATGACGCCGGCCTCCTACCTCGTTCCCGGTCGCGTCGAAGTGTTTACTGCTCCTCACCTCGGAGTGCTCGATGTCGGGCGCTGGCCCAATGGCCACGACGCTCTGGCGCTCGAAATGTCGAACGTCCTCAATGACTGTGGATACGTGTCCATTGCCACCGATGACATCGAGACGCTGAAGTGGGGGAAGTTGATGTCGAACATCTTGAACGTCCTCGAAGTCCTCTGCGGTCGAAAAGCCATGAATGACGTGATGGCATCGTGGATTCGCGATGAAGCGCACGCGTGTTTGGGTGCCCAGGGCGTTGACGTTGAGCGAGCGGAGGCCTTCGCGGACGAGCGAGGGACATTCGTCTCGTACCAGCCAATCGAAGGCGTGAAGCGCGTCGGGAGCTCCACGTTCCAGAGCGTGCTTCGTGGCACGGGCAATGTAGAAACGGAGTACCTCAACGGCGAAATCGTCGCACTCGGTCGCCGGTACGGCATTCCCACTCCCGTCAACGAACTGCTCGTTCAGCGGGCAAATGAAATGGCGCAGACGCGTCGTGCACCGGGTTCGGTCACTCTCGAAGAGTTGCACGCAGCACTCGGAAGGTAAGGCCTCAACCTTCGACGATATGCACGGCTTCGTTGTAGAGGTCGGGTCGCCGATAGTCCATCACGGCAATCTGCTGACGTCGTTTCGTCACCTCGTGAAGGTCCAGCACGGCCGTGATCACGTCCGGCCCACGACTCGTGGATTCGGCGAGAATCTCACCCCACGGATCGACAATCAATGAGTGCCCGAACGTGGCAATGCCCTGGTCGGTGGTGCCCACTTGCGCGGCGGCCACCACGAATGCGTGATTCTCGATCGCGCGCGATCGAATGAGTATCTCCCAGTGGGCCTGGCCGGTGACCGCATTGAACGCCGCCGGAATGGCCAAGACGTCGGCGCCGCTTCGCGCGAGTTCTCGATACATCTCGGGGAAGCGAATGTCGAAACAGACCGAGAGTCCGAGTCGGACGTCGGCGACGTTGACCATCACCAGTTCGCGACCAGGCGCAATGACGTCCGACTCGCGTTGCACGATGGCGCCTGGCACGTCAACGTCAAAGAGGTGGATCTTTCGATACGTCGCGACGATGTGACCCGTGTCGTTGATCACGACACTGGTGTTGTAGAACTTTCCCTCGGTCGGTGATGTCTCTAAGAGACTGCCGAGATGAAGGGTCACCCTTCTCGCTGACGCGACGTCCGCCATCCGCTCTGTCGTGGGACCAGGAATTGGTTCCGCGACGTCGGAAAATCCCTTTGACGGTCCGAGATAGTTGAAGTGTTCGGGTACTTGAATGTAGGACGCCCCTCGGTCGGCGGCCTCGTTGACGAGCGCGATGGCGTGCTCCACGTTGTGCACGGAGTCGACACCTGAGGTGAGCTGCACCGCGGCGACCGTGACTGACTTCATTCGCACATCCTCTTAGCCCGTACCACGCAATTTACCGCCGAGGCTGGGGGCTCTTACCAATCGCGAACACTCATACCGTTCAAACAGTGTCATGGTCGGCATTGAAGATCGCCAGATTCTCTGATGCGTCAAGGAGATGATGTTCGCACTCGTGCACTGCGTTGGAGAACGTTGACGAGATGGTCACCGCCAACGGCGTGCGCGAACTGTAGACGAGTTCACGTGTGTCGAAATGAACGGGCAACGTTGTTACGGTCTTGGAAAAAAGTAGCGCGGCCATTTCGAGCTCGCTCGTGACCTCCTTAACGGTGTCTTCGGCGTAGAAACCAAGATCGATTCGTTCGTCACGATAAATCGGCGTTCCAGTCGGCACGTCGACGATTGATGCGAGGATTACACGCTCTCGAATGCTCAGCAAAACGTCGCGTAGATGACCTCCGTACTCGAGGATGGTCCAGCGCGCCGGAATTGGACGGACCGCCGCTTTGGCACCGGCCTCTTTCATGACTTCGACGAACGAAGACACGGCGCGCCCGATACGCTCCGTCACTTCGCTTCGCGCCATCGGGTGCCATGAGAATCCGCACAGGGAACAGGTTTGGATTTGGTCGGTTGATGCTTCAGGCATGAATCTCATACTGACACAGGTTCACAACGCGTGACGAGGTGTCCAGTTTGGCGTCAGCTTCGATGAAGAGGCCTCCGTTGGCTTACGACGAAGCTCGCCATTCGTAGTGGCGGACAATCTCGGCCACTTCAATTTCGTACTCGTCATAGAAGTTTGACCGACCGAGAGCCTGCGCCTCTCGATGCACGGGATTCTCGCGCCAGTGCACGAGCGATGCCATGCTCTCAAAATACGAAATAGTGACACCTCGGCCGGTCGGCTCTTCGCGGAAACTGACGTGCCCGATGTAGCCGGGGATCGTGGTGACGAGTTTGTCCATGCGGTCGGACCACTCGGCGTACTCCAACGTTGAGTGGTCGTTACGAGTCGAACGGAAAATGCACGCCACGTGCGGTTCATCACTCATGGTGGCATCGTAACGGCGCACGGGCGAGTACTCAGTAAAATGGATGCGTGACCACCCCCTCCGACCGATACACCCACGGGCATCATGAGTCCGTCCTGCGCAGTCACACGTGGCGCACGGCGGAAAACTCCGCCGGTTTCCTCCTTTCGCACCTGCAACGCGGTCAGTCGGTGCTCGACGTGGGCTGCGGACCGGGAACAATCAGCGCCGACATTGCACGTCTCGTCGCACCGGGGAGTGTGACCGGCATTGACCTCTCCCACGACGTGATCGAGTTGGCCCGTCGCAGCGCTGAGGGAATGGACGTCGCGAACCTTTCGTTTCAGGTCGGCGACGTCTACGACCTTCAATTCGCCGATTCGTCGTTCGACGTTGTGTACGCCCACCAAGTGCTCCAGCACCTCAGCGATCCAATTCGCGCGCTTCGCGAGATGCGTCGAGTCCTCGCGCCCGGTGGTCTCGTTGCCGTGCGCGACGCCGATTACGGCAAGTTCACCTGGTCCCCGAGGGTCCCACGACTCGAGCGGTGGATGGAGTTGTACCACGACATCACGAAACGCAACGGTGCCGAGGCCGACGCGGGACGCTACCTCGTTGACTGGGTTCGTGATGCCGGTTTCGAAAACTGGACAACGTCAACGTCGCAGTGGCGGTTTTGCACTGACGAAGAGAGGGCGTGGTGGGGAGGCCTCTGGGCCGATCGCGTGCAGAAGAGTGAGTTCGCTCGTCAAGGACTCGAGTTCGAACTCACCACGCCCGAGGAACTGAACGAGATTAGTGCGGCGTTTCTCGAGTGGTCCGAGGACCCTGAGGCAGAGTTTGAGGTCGTGCATGATGAGGTGCTCGCCCGTAACGACAGTCCACAATGAGCAGCCTTGGGCGAGTGACCGACGAACCAAGGCCGACTAAGTGGCGACGAAGTGGGGATTGAAGATCAGACCGACAACCTGACCCAGCGGGTTTTGCACTGAAGCGACAATGATGCCTTCGCCCACGTCATTGGGCTCCTCGCGTACCACGGCACCGCGTGACAGTGCTTGGGCTACGGCGTCGGCGACGTCCTCAACGGCCCAATACGTTGTGGGACCACCCTCGCCCTCTTCAGTGGAGACGATACCGAGTTCATAGCCACCGACGTTGAAGCCCACGTAGAAGGGTTCATCAAAGTAGGGGCCGAAGCCGAGGAAATCGGTCCACCACTCCTTGGCGGTAGCTACGTCGGACGACGGGTAGATGACGCTTCGTAAGCCCTGAAGTTGTGCTGACATGGCGTCACCGTAGCAAAGGTCAGTGACGCGGGCATCAACCTTGTTGGGGCCCGATGAACTGCGGATCCAGCGCATTGCTGGCAATCAGCCCCAACACGCGCTCGAAGTGCGCGGCGACCGCCAGCATCGTTGGTTCAGCGCCGGGGCGCCCAACGATCGATAGGCCAACCGGCAGGCCATCAATGAGACCCATTGGCACCGTGGCGATCGGCCATCCCGCGATGGCGGCGGCCTGGGTTACCAAGGACCAGTGGGCGCTGCCACTTCCTCCCAACACAAGGTCGTTCTTCCACGCCGGGCTGTAGCAGGGAGCAATGAAACAGTCGGCCTCATGGAGGGCCGGCTCCAGACACTGCCCGAGCGCCCACGCGAGATTCCTCGCCCGAGCGGGCGCGTAGCTCTCGCCGGCACGACCCCCTGTCGCGAGGGACATGTCGAAGAACTCGTGCCCGAAGAACGGCAACTCCACGTCGGCGTGTTCATTTTCGAAGGCGATGACCTCTTCGAGCGAGGATGGACCGGTGCCCCCTCGTCGCACCAGAAAGCTGGTCAGGTCATCGGACATTTCGCTCAACAAAACCGTCACCTCATCGGCGCCGACTTCGGCGTCGGGCTGCGCAACCGAAACATCTGCAAGCTGCATGCCGTCCTCGCGTGCCTTGTTGACGGCATCGTGAAAGACCGCGTCCGTGGCGGGATGTCCCGTCATGAGGTTGGTGGCGACCGCCACTCGCACACCCCCGGTTCCAACTTCGACGGTGGCGACGACGCCCGTCACGTCGGCCAGCACCTCGTAGAGTGCGGCCATGTCACCAATCGTGCGCGCCATCGGTCCCGCGCTGTCCTGACTGGCGGAGATTGGTACGACGCCTTCACTCGGCACCGTGCCGACGGCCGGCTTGATGCCGGCGACACCGTTGAGTGACGCGGGGCACGTAATGGAGCCGTCCGTCTCGGTTCCAACGGCGAGAGGTGCGAGTCTGGCGGCGAGTGCCGCGCCCGAGCCAGCTGACGAACCGCCGGCGCATCGATCGAGTCGATAGGGATTCGCAGTCAGTCCGCCCACGGCGGACCAGCCGCTCGTGGAGAAGGGTGAGCGCATATTGGCCCACTGCGAGAGATTGGTCGAACCAAGCACGATGAGCCCAGCCGCGCGCAGTCGCGACACGAGTGGCGCATCCTTGGCGACGGGTCGTCCCACGAGCGACGTTGACCCGGCGGTGCCCGGTAATCCGACAATCTCCACGTTGTCTTTGACCAGAATTGGCACGCCGTGCAATCGGCTGCGAATCGTGCCAGCCGCACGCTCGGCGTCACAGCGTTGGGCCGATTCGAGAGCATCGGGCGCAACCGCGAGGACGCTGCGAAGCGCGATGGGGGTGCCGGGCGCGTCAATGAGGGCGATCCGTTCGAGAAGCGCCGTCACGATCTGCACCGACGTGATTTCGCTCGATTCGAGAAGTGCGATGAGTTCGCGCGCCGACGAGTTGCAGAGTTCGAGATTGGACGTTGCCATTGCCCTCCTTGGTCGAGGCTGAGATTAACACTCGATAGTCGCCCGCGACCCCCGAATGAAACGTGGTGAACCCGAATCGACTCGAGTCGTCCAACTAAGGTTTTCGAATGGTCAAATTGGACATCAAATCGGCCGACGAACTGGCACAATGGCTTCCAGATATGTGGGAGCACTACGTGAGCGAGCGAATTAAGGCCGGCGAAGATCCGCACACCGCACGCAAGGGCTCGGACGCACAGAAGGAGCAACTGTTTCCCGATGGCGAGCCCGCTGAGGGTCAGTTCGTGATGAACGTGCGCGCAGACGAGGACGTAGTGGGCACGCTGTGGATGGGTCAGCCCTTTTCGGGCGCCGGCGACACGTGGTTCGTGTTCGATGTCGAAATCACCAAAGAGCACCGAGGTCGCGGCTACGGAAGGGCGGCCATGGAAGCGGCGGAGGAATGGACCCGTGAGCGTGGTGGTACACGGGTTGCGCTGAACGTGTTCGGTCCGAATTTGACCGCACGCTCGCTCTACGACTCGCTCGGTTACGAAGTGCTCGCCACGTCGATGTTCAAGGATCTCTAGTTCGCTCAAGGACGGCAATTCTGTTCCAAAGGTCAATTCGTGCTCGGACCTGAAGCCTCATGAACGTGTTTCTCGGAGCCCTCGATCAGACGTGGGAGCCGTTTGTCTTGATTCTTGGTCTGATATTCATCGGCCACACTGCGGCGCTCGACGGGCTCTTCGAGACACTGGGCGCGCGTCTCGCGAACCTTCCTGGTGGCGGAGTAACGCTCTTCGTTTCGATGATGATGCTCGTTGCCATCGTGACGGCGACACTCAATCTTGATACGTCCGTAGTTTTTCTCACGCCGATCCTGTTGAACGCGGCGCGGCAACGCGGCGTGGATGAGCGCGCTTTCCTCTATGGATCAATATTCATGGCGAACGCGGCTTCACTGTTGTTGTTGGGATCGAACCTCACCAATATTCTTGTGTTCACTGGACGAAGTGTTCGTGGCGTGGCGTTTACCCAAACGATGCTTGCTGCGTGGTTGACGTCCGTTCTTATTACCACGCTCGTCGTTGCGGTGTGGAACTGGAAGCGTCTGAGGTCAGTTCACCCGACCGAACGGAAGAGTCCGCCACCGATTCGACTCGGCATCGGATTGATTGCCTTCTGTGGTGCGACAATTCTGATGCTGGTCCTTCGTAGTCCCGCCCTACCCGTATTCATCGTTGGTGTCGTCGCGGAATGTATTGAGATCCTTGGCCTTCGGCGGGTGAGCGTCGCAGAATCCGCGAAGGTTGCCAATCTTCCACTCCTCTCGACTCTCTTTGCATTGGCTCTTGGCGTGGCGTCGCTCGCGAGAGTCTGGCACTATCCCGCGCACGTGATGTCGGTCGCGGGAACCTGGGCGACAGGATTCATCGGTGTCGGTTCGGCAGACGTGATCAATAATCTCCCCGCTGCGGCCCTCCTTTCGTCGAAGTTGCCCGCTCATCCCTACCAACTGCTCTTGGGATTAGACCTCGGACCGAATCTCTGCGTCGTTGGCGCAATGTCGTCGCTGCTCTGGCTCAGAATCGCGAGACAACACGACGCCGCTCCATCCGCGTGGACCTTCAGCCAGATTGGCGTCATCGTGACCGTGCTCACGATGACAGTCGCCCTCGCCGTCACCTAAAGATTTCGTGGTCACTTACGGTCGAGTGCTCAATTGTGCTTGCGACAGACGAGTTCGCCTTTCCCCACGGTGGCAATCATCGCGTCGACGCGCTCATCGTTGAGGGCCCAGTTCAACATTGGTTCAAGGTCGCCAAAGTGACTGGTGGCGTTGTCCGCGACCAGTACCCCGCCGGGAACGAGTTTCGGGATTACGGCGTCGTAACAGGCTTTGTACACGTCCTTCTCGGCGTCGAGGAAGCAGAAGCCAATCTCGTCAAACTCATCCACGTGCGACAGGAAGTCAGATTCAACCAGCGTCACGACGTCGCTCACGTCGGCCCGAGAGAAGGTGTCGCGAGCGAGGCGCACCTTCTCAGGAAGGATCTCAAAGGTCGTGAGTGTCCGGCCGCTCAAGCGACATGCCTGCGCGAGCCAGAGTGCCGAGTACCCCGCGCTGGTGCCGATTTCAACCATCGCTCCGGGAGGTGACGAAACGGCCCACAGTGCGATGAATCGCCCGGTGTCCGGTGTGATCTGGCGCAGTCGCTCGAGATGCGGCGTGCCGTCGTCGCGATCCTTTGCATCGCGTTGTTCTAAGTCATGCATGATGGCCTGGACGTTGCTAGGTATGTTGTTGAACACGCCGTCTCCTCACCTCGTAGCCAACTTATCTTCGCGACGTTGACGACGTCCAACTGAGGTTCTAGAAGCCCCGATCTACGAGAATGAAGCGATTGTCGTTCTCAAAACATCGTCCCAGGGCGTGGGTTCGAGGCCAAACGTCGCGCGCGTCTCAGTGTCATCAATCACGAACGGGGAGGTGAATTGGTAGAGGGTTTTGGGCAGTTCGCGCATGTCGGTGTCGAACAGCCCGCCGATGCGCAACACGGTCGTCGGTATCTTCATCATCTTCACCTTCGTCGCGCCGGCCAACGTGGCAATGTCCTGCGTCGCCTGTCGCACCGAGCGAGGGGGATTAGCGGGTGCGTGCCAGGCGCGTCCCCAGGACCGGCCATCTTGCGCGCAGGTAATGAGGGTGCGCGCAACGTCGGCGGTGTAATTCCAACTATGTGCTGCGTCGACGTTGCCTATTACCTGGCAGCTCTTTCCGGCGAGAATGCGCGGCACGAGCATGTTGAGGTAACTCTGGGCCATGGGACCCACGTAATCCGACGCTCTCACTTCAGTCGCCCTGATCCGCCCCTCGTCGTGCGCCTGCTTGGCCTGGCGCCACATCGTTGCGCGCACCTGGGCCTTCTCGAAGTTCGCGTTCAGAGGTTCGTGCGGTGTCATCGGACCGGTCGGCTGACCGTAGGCGTAGAGATTGCCCAGCGTGACGAGGCCGCTGCCCGTCGATTCCGCAGCGCGAAGCAACGCATTGCTGATGGGCGGCCAGTCAGACGGCCAGCGGTGGTACTTGGGGTTCGCGCAATTGAAGATGGCGTCGACGCCCTTCGCGTGCTCCTCGACCGTCGCTGCACTCGAGGCATCTCCGGATATTCCCTCAATCAACGAGTGGTCTGGACCTGTACCACGACGTGAAAGTAGACGGACCTGGTGTCCGTCCTGCGCCAACTGTTCGGCGACGACCGAACCGATCGCTCCTGCGCCCACAACCAAATAAGTACCCATTCGCATCTCCTCAATTAAGAGAGCAGCGCTCTCGCAAACAGTATGCCACGGCCCGCATCAAATTGCAAGAGCACTGCTCTCGTCATCGAGCGCAATCCTCGAGAACCTGCGATACTGGGTTCCATGAACGAAGTTCGCATCACGAGAGCCCAAGCCCGACTCCTCCAGATAGAGCGCATCAAAATGACATCACGAAGGCTTCTGGCCGAAAAAGGTGCTCCGACACTCTCGTTGCGAGAAGTGGCACGAGAAATGAACCTCGTATCGTCCGCGCTCTATCGCTATTTCGCGACGCGCGACGATTTGCTCACAGCGCTCATTGTCGATGCCTATAACGACCTCGGCGACGTCGCCGAACGAGCGCAGAGGCGCTCGGACACTAAGGACTCTCGCCAGCAACTGCACGCTGTAGCTTCGGCAATCCGGACCTGGGCGAAGCGCAATCCCAACGAATATGCGCTGCTGTATGGATCGCCGGTGCCTGGTTATGAGGCACCGCAGTACACCGTCACGTCGGCGGCCCGCGTCGCGCTGGTGCTTGGTTCGATAGTGGTGGAGGCCTGGCACATGGCGCCCACGGCGCGAGCCAACTTCGCCGCAACGTCGTTGAGGGGTGTCCTCGAGACACGGAGTCTGGACGAGTCGATGCCGGGAGTCCCCGACCAGGTGCGAGTGTTGGCTTTGATGATGTGGTCACAGATATTCGGCTGCATTAGCTTCGAACTGTTCGGTCATTACAAGGGAACGGTGCGAAGCGCCGGTCGCTTCTTCAATATTGTGGTCAACGAGGCGGCAAACCTTGTATTGCCGCCCCCATAATCGGTCGGAGCCAGGAGTGAGATGCAGTTGGTAGAACCACTCGAAAGCAAGCGTCTCTCGATTCGTCCCCTCACTCCCGATGACCTGGCCCGTCACTTCGCGATCTACTCCAATCCCGACGTCGTCCGCTACCTCTACGAAGAGCCCTTTGACATGGAGGAGGCGAGAGAACATCTCAAACGGCGCTGTTCCACCGACCTACCAACGGAAGGTTCGTGGATCAACCTCGGCGTGGAAGTGCGCGACGGAGGCGTCCTCATTGGTGAAGTGGGTCTGGCGTTTGTCAGTGTGGCACACGCGCACTGCGAAATTGGCTACGTCTTCGATCCGGCGTACACGGGGTTGGGCTACGCCACCGAAGCATCGGCGGTCATGGTTGAGTTGGCCTTCTCAACGCTCGGCGCTCATCGGGTCAGTGGCCGTCTTGACGCCCGCAATGACGCGTCCGCTCGCGTGCTCGAGCGACTTGGAATGCGTCGCGAGGGGCACCTCGTCGAGAATGAGTACGTGAAGGGGGAGTGGACCGACGAGGCCCTCTACGCCGTTTTAGAAGTTGAGTGGCGCGCCGTGCGAGGACCGTCGAGGACGTTTCATCTCCGCGCATAGTGCGAGGCCCAAACTTATGCCAAGTGCTGTCGATTGGGCCGGAACCACTTGTACTCAATACCTTTGGCAATCTGTTGGGCGAGCACATCATTGAGTTCGCGCGCCACCAGCCAGAGGGCGAGGTCAAGCCCGCTCGTTACCCCACCACAGGTGATGAGGTCGCCATCGTCGACGACTCGCTCTGGCACCACGTCAACGCCGAGTTCGGCGAGCTCCTCGTGGGCCGAATGGTGTGTGTTCGCGCGACGCCCCGTAATGACACCGGCGTGTGCCCACAACATCGTGCCGGTGCAGACGCCCGCGATAACGCTCGCACTTGATGCCGCGGCCACGAGTAGTGACGTGAGATCACCCCTTTGATACTCAGCCCACGCGCCGTGCTTGGCGTGCGCATTCCAACCGCCCCCGGCCACGATGACGATCTCAGCCTCACCCGGTGTGAAGGGCGCGTCGACTGAGAATGTCAATCCGCACGCACCGCGAACACTGTCGCTGCCGGTGTGGCTTACGAGTCGAGCAGAGAAGTCACTGGTCAATTGCTCGGCTCGTCGAAGTATCTCGAGCGGACCAAGTGCGTCGAGTTCATCGACGCCATCGAAAACCACGATGTCGGCCAACATGCTTCGAGTGTACGAGTGTCGCTCCGTCGCGTCAGCGACAATGCGACATTTCAGGTTCGGCCCATTCGAAGCGGTCGCGCGACGACCCCTGTGGTGGCTGCCCCGTCGTAAGAATCTCTTAAATATCAGACTCTGTAACGCGAATTCGGCCTCGAGACTGTTGGTGATGAGCCCAAGCGCGCGGGAGCCATTTAATGTTCACTCAACGGGTCGCATGTCGCATTGGCGTCGCGACTCCAACGTGGGAAGTCGATTGTGACATTGATTTTCGTGGCGCTGGCCGCCGGACTAATCGCGGGAATCTCGCCGTGCATCTTGCCTGTGCTGCCCATCATCTTTGTGGCGGGCGCCGCGAATCGCGACGTCGCCGAATCCGGCAAAGGAAATTGGCGGCGATCGGTCGCCATCGTCCTTGGCCTAGCGGTCAGTTTCAGCCTTCAGATTCTCGCCGGCTCCGAGATACTTTCGCTGCTGCATCTTCCCCAGGACTTCTTACTTTGGTTCGGCGCAGGAATCCTCGGTCTCGTGGGCCTCGGATTCCTGATCCCTCAACTCGAAAATCTCATAGAGCGTCCCTTCGCCAGGATCACCGGACGTCAGCCCAGTAGTTCGAGCGGCGGCCTCGTCATTGGCCTCATGCTCGGCTTGGTTTTCACCCCCTGCGCCGGTCCGGTACTTGCGGCGGTCGTCGCTATTGGGGCACGCCACACGGTCAACCTCATGTCAGTATTCGTCACCCTGGCCTTCGCCATTGGCGCAATCATCCCTCTCCTCTTCATTGCGCTCGCCGGTGGACGGCTGGTTGGACGGGTGAAATCCGTGCGTGAACACGCGCCGTTGTTGCGGCGAATTGGCGGCGTCGTGATGATTCTCGTGGCGCTGGGTATCGGGACGAGTGCATTCAACTTCCTCACTGCCGTTCCGGGTTACACGAACGCGCTCCAGAACAGGTTTGAAAATACGCCTTCGGATCGAAAGGCGCTGAACAATCTGCCGAGCGGCAAAGCAGCCACCGGCAAACTGGTCAACTGCCCCGCGGCGTCGCCGGGGCTGGTGAGTTGTGGTCAGGCACCGAACTTCACTGACGTGACGTCGTGGCTGAATACGCCACACGATGAGCCACTCAGCATGTCCGGCCTTCGTGGGAAGGTCGTGATCGTCGACTTTTGGACTTATTCATGTATCAACTGCCAACGGTCTCTTCCCCACGTCGAAGCCTGGTACAAGCGTTACGCCCCCTACGGGCTCGAAATCGTGGGTGTGCATACGCCGGAGTTTGCGTTCGAGCACGTGGTGAGCAACGTGAAGGCGCAGTCCGAGTCGTTGGGCGTCAAGTACCCCGTCGCCGTTGACGACGACTACGGAACGTGGCACGCGTACGACAACAACTACTGGCCGGCCGAATACCTGATCGACGCGTCGGGCGTGGTGCGCCACGTCGACTACGGCGAAGGCAGTTACTCGTTGACCGAGAGCCTGATTCGCAAACTCCTCCTTCAGGCGAATCCCGGCATCAAGTTGCCACCACCGACGACGGTACCTAATCTCACGCCGACTGAGGAGACCAATCCGGAGAGTTACATCGGGTACGACTACGGACTCACGTACTTTGATTCGACCACCCAACCAACATCAAACGTGGCGACCGAGTACCACTTTCCCAAGTCGTTGTCGCTCGGTACCTTCGCGTTCTCGGGGGTATGGGACGAACACGCGGAGGAAGCTACGGCGGGCAAGGGCGCAAAATTGGAGCTGGGTTACCTCGCGAAGAACGTGTATCTCGTCATGGGTGGCACGGGGACTGTCACGGTGTCGGCCGGAGACGGCACACCGGCGAGGACCATTCACGTCAGTGGTGTGCCGACGCTCTACCGGCTCGTGCACTTCAATTATTCTTCGAAGGGGACGATGTTGATGACCCTCTCTCGTGGGGTGCAGGCCTATGACTTTACGTTTGGTTGAAGTCCGGGGATTCCAAAACCCTTTCTCTGTCACGAAAGTACGCCCGTTGAACTGGTCTATTTCGCCTTCTGAACGTTGAGATTCCTCAGGTACACTCCGAATGACAGGTGAATCTGCGCTTCTGTAAGCAGCGAGCCGAAGTGAAGGGATTCAAATGGTTGGGATTGTGTTGGCAGTAGTCGCGGGAATCGTCGTGCTCCTGGTCTTAGCGGCGATCTTGAAAGCCGTTCGCATCGTGCAGCAAGGGTTTGTCGGCGTCATTACCCGGTTCGGTGAGTTCAAGGATATTAAGAACCCCGGATTGACATTCATCATTCCCTTCATCGAAGTGATGAAGATCGTCGACGTCAGAGAGACGCCGCGTACGGGTGACCGTCAACAGGTAATTACCCGTGACAACGTGGCCGTAATCGTGAACGCGACAATCTTCAGTCAAGTCGTTGACGTACGTCTCGCACTGTTCACCAACTCTGACTATCTCGTCAGTGTCGACAACTTGGCGCGCACGTCGGTTCGTGCGGTCTTTGGCAGCATCACGCTTGACGAGGCTTTCTCCCAGCGCGAGCGCATCGGCACGATGTTGCAGACGCAGATGGAAGAGGCGACCGACAAGTGGGGCGTGCGAATCAATCGCGTCGAGGTCCTCGAGATCACGCCACCCGAACAGATCCTCCAAGCAATGGCCCTCCAGAAGCAGGCCGATCAGGAGAAGCGTGCTCGCATTCTCGAATCCGAAGGTCAACAGCAGTCCGCAGTGAACGTCGCCGACGGCCAACGTCAGGCCGCGATCAAAGAGGCTGAAGGTGCCCAGCAGTCTGACATTCTGCGCGCGCAGGGCCGACGACAGGCGCTCATCTTGGAAGCCGAAGGTCGTGCGCAAGCCATTGCGTCGGTCTACGCCGCGATTAAGGCGCAGGCGCCCGACCCGACGTTGGTCGCCATCCTTCAGCTCGACACCTTGGCCAAATTCGCCGAGAGCCCGAACACCAAGCTGATCATTCCTGCCGAGAGTGCGGCGCTCCTCGGTGCGGCGCAGGCAATCAAGAGCGTCATGGCCGACGTACCGTCAACGCCGAGTTCCTAGGACGCTTCTCTACGAAGCACCGTCGTCGCTCGCGTTAGCGCGAGCTACGAGTGAACGATTAGACCGGGTCGACCCAGAGGGTCGTGCCGTACGCCTTCTTGACAACGACCGCTGTGCCATCTGGCAACTGCGCGGGCCAGTCGGTTACGGCCTTCCACGATTCGCCTTGAATCTTCACTCGACCGGGGTGTGAGGCATCGCCGACGGGCAGTTCAACGAAGCCGTGCATGTCAGTCATGGCGGTATTCGTTGGCTGGGACATATTGATCTCGAAGGCGTGATGGTGGAACTTGCGCATCGCGAACGGTCGCAGTGTGACCAAGGTAACTGCCGAGACACTCAACCAGGCGGCGGCCTGGAAGGTGAAGGGAAGACCCGCCAACGCGAGGACGAACGAGATGGCCGCGCCAAAGCCGATGAAGACCGCGATGAAGGCGTTCGAGTGAAGTTCGAGGACGAATGAAAACCCGACAATCAGTACCCAGAACAGGACAGCGACCATAAAGCGAAGTATATGGCCGGCACAGATTTCCGCACGGGCACGCGACAATTGACCCGGAGACATCGTGGGGGGCTGAGTTAGGCGTCATTTCCCTTGATGGCGAACGAGGCCGGTCGTTAGCATGAGTCCGTGGTGGGTCTGTCCCCGTTCCTCTGGTTCAACGACGATGCCGAAGAGGCGTTGGCGTTCTACGCGGGCGTCTTCGAGAATTCCGAGATCGTGTCGGTCACGTCGATCAACGAGCCGTCACTGCCCGGCGGAGGTTGTGTCATCGGCACGATACGCATTGAGAATCTCGATATCACGATCATGAACGGCGGCCCGACTTACTCGCTGAACGAGGCGTTCTCCCTCTTCGTTTCGTGCGACACGCAGGACGAGGTGGACTATTACTGGAAGGCCCTATGCCATGGTGGGGCGCCGGGACGGTGCGGTTGGTTGAAGGATCGCTTCGGACTATCGTGGCAGATCATTCCCACGCTGCTTCAAGAGTTGATGGGAGATTCCGACCCGGAGCGATCGGGCCGCGTCCGCGACGCAATGATGACGATGTCGAAAATCGAAAGTGGCCAGCTTCGCGCCGCGTGCGAGGGGTGACCGGTGATAGTTGACGAGATTCTCATTACCGAGAGCCGCGAAGCCTCGGTTGGCCCTATCACCGTGCGCCGCGCCCTTCCGACGCGGGGCCGCCGCACTGTTGGGGCGTGGTGTTTCGCCGATCACATGGGTCCCCTTTCGCTGACACCTGATCGATCAGTTGATGTCGCGCCACACCCTCACATTGGACTGCAGACGGTGACGTGGCTCTTCAGTGGTGAGTTCTTGCATCGTGACAGTCTCGGCTCGGAGCAACTGATTCGAGCTGGTCAACTTAATCTGATGACCTCGGGACACGGCATTGCGCACTCCGAAGAGAATCCGGGACAAACGTCAGGGGAGTTGCACGGAATCCAACTCTGGGTGGCACAACCGTCGAACACCCGCGACGCGCCGGCTGAATTCCTGCACCTCGCCGAGCCCCCCAGGATGACGTTGGAGAATGGCGTCGCCACGGTGTTAGTGGGCGAGTTCGCCGATGCTCAATCGACGGCTCGCCGCGACACCGACCTCGTTGGCGTCGAGCTCGATCTCCATGGAGGCGACACCACCGTTGGACTGAATCCGACGTTCGAGTACGCACTCATCGTTGCGAACGGTGAGGTGAACGTCGGGACGACGCCCATTCGATCCGGACAGCTCGCATACCTCGGTCTAGGAACTGACGAGTGCCGAATCCATTGCTCGCGTGAGAGCCGAGCGATGTTGATCGGTGGCGTGCCGTTCGATGAACGGTTGTTCATGTGGTGGAACTTCGTTGCTCGCACGCAAGAGGAGATCTCTGATGCGTGGCGCGCGTGGGCGACGGGGGACGAACGATTCGCCAAGGTCGCGTCGCCGTTCGACCGCATTGAAGTAGGTCCGCCGCCGTGGATGCTGCCGATGCATTGACGGAGTTGAACTGATTGCGATTGAGAGTATGGAACATTACGCCCTCTCGATCATTATCGTGAACTTGTACGCCGTGAAAGCCATCATTTCGTTCATCGCGTAGGACGGCACTTTTCCCAGAGAGTTACTGGCGTATTGCTGCGCATTACGATGGGTCGAGCGGGGCCGTGGAGAGGTTGATGGTGCGCAAGCGCAGCAGAGAAAGCGAACGCCTCCGCGTTCCCCAACCGATTCTTAAGCGGCGAGTTCCGTCGGGCCGTGGCGCCATGGAGCAACCCAACGTCACCCATGACGGCGACGCCGCTCTCACGCCGCAGTTCTGGATCGCCGTTGTTCTGACGGGTATTGCCACGGGCCTGTTCGGTGATCTCTTGATGTGGGTGCTCGCTCAGGCGGAGCGTGTCGCCTTCCACGACCACTCCGGCAGTTTCCAGAGTGCCGTGGCTGCGGTCTCGTCGAGTCGGCGAATCCTGTCACTGTTGATTGCCAGCGCCGTCGGTGCTGTCTCGTGGTATCTCATTCGTCGCTATCTGCATCGCGAGAGTTCAGACATCGACGACGCCATCTGGAATGGTGACGGTGAGCTCTCGGTTCGACGAAGCTTCCTTACGTCCATTGTCTCTGAGGTCGTCATTGGGCTCGGCGCGTCAATCGGTCGAGAGGCGGCGCCGAAGTTGATGGGTGGTGCATCGGGAAGCGTCGTGTCGCACTGGTTCAAGTTGAGTTCGGCACAAAAGCGTCTCCTCGTTGCCTGCGGTGGTGGGGCGGGCCTGGCGTGCGTCTACAACGTGCCCCTCGGCGGTGCGATCTTCACCGCCGAAGTGCTCTATGGAAGCTTCGCGTTGCCCGTTGTGCTGCCGTCTCTCGCGACGTCGTTGATTGCAACGATGGTCGCTTGGCTCTACCTGCCACGCGGTGCGACGTACGTCGACATTCCCCAGTATCGATTCAGCGGATCGCTGATGGTCTGGTCAATCGTGGCGGGCGTCCTTATCGGTTTCCTGGCGGTTTTGTACGTCCGTCTCATTGGGTGGGCGTCGCACTTTCGAGCGAAGGGGCCGCACATCTTTTGGATGATGCCGATTGCGTTCGTCGCCCTTGGTGTGCTCGGCATCTGGTACCCGCAGCTCTTCGGTAACGGCCAAGGCATGGCGCACGATGCGTTTCTTGGCATCGGTGGAGTCGGCCTTCTCCTCGCACTCTTCGCACTCAAACCGCTGGTGACGGCACTCATGCTCGGGAGTGGCGCCGCCGGCGGTGTCTTCACGCCCTTTCTCGCCACGGGCGCACTCTTTGGGGCATTCTTTGGTGCCGTGTGGATCCATATGTGGCCCGGCACACCGGTAGGCGCATTCGCGCTCGTGGGCGCGGCCGCAATGATTGGTGCATCCATGCAGGCACCATTGGCCGGACTGGTGCTCGTGCTTGAGCTCACCCACGGCGGATTCTCGCTCGTCATCCCCATGATGGCGGCGATTGCCATTGCGACACTTCTCGTGCGACAGGTCGATGGCTACAGCATCTACTCCGCGCGCCTCCCTCAACGTGACAGTGCGACGGCAAGTCCTGAGGGGACGTGAGGACGAGAAAGGATTGACGATGGACGAGAAATTCGAATTCTTTGCGGTGGGCGACGAGCCGCGCACGGTGTTGCGCCGGTTATTCGCCGGTCCCCTCGACGAGGTCTTTCGCGCGTGGACTGACAGCACAATTCTGCAGGTTTGGTACGGGCCGTTCGACTTCGATGTGCGCGAGTGCGAGATGGACTTTCGAGATGGCGGACAGTTCCGCATCGTCATGGCACACAATGGCGGTCTTGTGTTCGTGACGACCGGTAGCTTTAACGACATCGTCGCGCGCGAGCGATTCACGATGGTCACGCACCTCGATGAACACCCCAGTGAATTCATCGAGATCTTTCGACCGAGAGGTTCCAACATTGAACACGCGCCGGTCATCTGGAACCTCGAGGCCGCCTTTGAAGAACGCGGGAACGCCACGCTCGTCACGCTGACGACGACCTATCCGCTGATGGCCGATCGAGACCAGTTCGTTGCCATGCACGGAGAGCGCGGTTGGGCGGAAGGCTTTGTGAAACTCGATCGTTTGCTCGGCGACTAGCGCTCGTCCCAATTGTTCGTGAAACAATGGTGAGATGTACGTTCCCGCCAAACACGCCGTCGACGAAGAGACCGCGTGGTCCATCGTGCGCGAAGCCGGCGCGGGCATGCTGGTCGTCGACACTCCCGAAGGACTCAAGAGCGTCTTCGTGCCGGTGGTTGTCAGTGACGACCGCGCGACGGTCCTGACGCACGTCGCGAAGGCGAACTCGTGGTGGCGCTCACTGAAGGACGGCGATGAAGTGCTCGGTCTCTTTCTCGTCGCGAGCGCGTACGTTTCACCGTCGAATTACCCGAGCCGTATTGAGAGCCCCGGCGTTGTGCCCACGTGGAACTACGTGGCCGCCGAAGTTCGCGGAAAGGTCCGCGTGCACGACGACCCCGAGTGGCTAGGACGTCAAGTGCGTCTCGTCACCGATCAGTTCGAAGCGGAACGGTCACCGAAATGGAGCGTTGATGATTCGTCGCCCCCGTACGTCGTCGCACAGGTAAAGGCGATCGTGGGCATTGAGTTGGAAGTGGTTGCTATCACCGGCAAAGCCAAACTCTCCCAGAACCGACCGGACGTCGACCACGATTCGGTGCGCGACAACCTCGCCACGGGTACCCCGTCCGAGCGCAACGTGGCGGCGCGCATGTCCGACGATGGGTGAGGCGACGATCACCATCCGTCGTAGCGGCCGCGACGACTGGCGAGCGCTGAAGACGATTCGCCTCGAGGCGCTGGCCGACACGCCCGATGCCTACGGTTCCACGTGGGAGGAGAACAGGAAGTGGTCCGACGCTCAGTGGACGAACGCCGCGACCAATCGCCTGTACTACCTCGCGTATCGCGACGACGTTGTGGTCGGCATGGTGTCGGGTGGTCTCAACGACATGCACCCGGGAACTCGTTGGCTCTACGGCATGTACGTCACTCCGTCGGATCGAGGCAGCGGGACCGCAGAACAACTCGTTGCGACAATCTGTGGGTGGGCGCGCAGTGAAGGCGTCGACAAGGTGTACTTGCACGTGACGTCGAGTGTCGCGCGGGCTCGCGCCTTCTACACCAAGTTGGGCTTTCGACCAACCGGCGAGACGTTCCCTATGGACCGTGACAGTGCGCTGACGCTCGAGACGATGGTCCTCGATCTTGACTGACGAGTTCCATGTCGAGCGAGTTGCGTCGCGGCAACTCCATGATTTGCGCCGGCGAGTGCTGCGCAACGATGACGCGGCGCTGTATCACCCCGATGCTCGAGACGACGAAGTGACGTCGATTCACTTCGGCGGACTCCTCGGCGACCGTCTTGTCGTCAGCGCATCGTTCTTTCCCTCGTCACCGCCGATGAACCCGACGCTGGTGACGTACCAGTTGCGCTACATGGCGACGGACTTTGACGTGCAGGGTCGCGGTTACGGTGCACTGGTCTTGGCCGTGGCCGAGCACGAGCTTCGTTCACTCGGCGCCGAGCAGATTTGGGCGAACGGTCGTGACACCGCACTCGGTTTCTATCAGAACGTGGGCTGGCTGAGCGTCGATGGTTCGGAGCATCTGAGCCCGGAGACCCAATTGCCGCACACGGTGATCTTCAAGCGGTTGAACGAAGCGGCACGCTAGGCGCATCAACGTTTACTAACGTTCATTTATGCGCAAACCCCTGGTATACGTGACCGTACTGATTGTCATTGTCGCGGCCGGTGTCTTCGCCCTCATTCATTTCAAGAGTTCGCCGAATCCAACCTCGACGACGACGAGCACGACCACCACCATCATGGCTCCGACATTTCCGACTGCCCCTTTGACTGGTCTCCCCGATCCCTCCCGCCAGGCTGGCCATCGGTCGGCGCTGACGGTCAAAATCGAGAACACGCCCGAGGCACTGCCCCAGTGGGGAATTGATCAAGCCGACGTGGTGTACGAGGAGATTGTGAATGGCGGCATCACCCGACTGGCCGCGATCTTCAACTCTCATGCGCCGCTCAAGGTGGGGCCCGTTCGATCGGTGCGCCCAACCGACACGCAGGTCGTGTGGCCACTCGGCGGCGTCTTCGCCTACTCGGGCGGCGCGGCCTACGCCGTGGCGAGTATTTCGACGGTACCGGGGTTGAAACTGATCGACGAGTCAAGTGCCGGCACCGCCATGTTCCGCGACCCCCAGCTGTACGCGCCACACAACCTTTTCGCGATCGCGCCCAAGCTCTTCGCCTTCGGCGGAACGCCCGTACCGCCGCCGGCGCTGTTCGCGTATCTCCCCAAGACGCAACCGTTCAGTGGTCGTCCCGTCGCGAGTTTCGTCGTCCCCTTCCCAAGCATCTACGGGGTGAACTGGACATGGGACGCAGCCACGTCGTCATGGGACCGAACGCTCTTTGGAAAGGCCGACGTCACCGGCACTGGCGTGCGAGAGTCGCCTAAAAATGTCATCGTCATGTGGGTGAACTACGTCAACGGCATCGGTACCGAAGCCTCCTACGCGAACCTGCAGGGTTCAGGGAAAGCGGCTTTCTTCTCCGATGGCAAAGAGACCTTGGGGACGTGGTCACGGGGTACAGCCAAAGGTGACGTTGTCGGGTACACATTGGCGAACGGCAAGCCAGCGCTGCTCACGCCCGGTCAGACCTGGGTCGAACTGCTCAACACTGGTGCCGGACTGCCCATCACGCCGTAACGATCGCCTCGAGGCGTTGCAACGTTGCAATCATGGCGACTCGATTTCGTTCGGGAAATTTGACCAATTCAATGGCGAAGCCCCATGGTCGGTTGTAGTCGAAGGATTCGGTGACGTTCGTTCCTCCCTCGACCTCTTCGAGGTCGTAGCGCCAGATGAATCGGGCGAAGTGGTGCCAGGCAATGGAGCGGTTCTCTTCGAACACCACGACTCGATTGCGTGTGACGTAGCCGAGTTTCATTTTCATGTCCATGGAGAATGTGGATCCGAGCGTGAGTCGTACCGGTGCATCTTTCACACCGGTCACGGTGCCCGAGCCGTCAAAGAGCGAATGTTTGCGCGGATCGGCCAATAGTTCAAAGATCGTCGCGGGCGATGCGGCCATAAACCGCGTAACCGAAATCGTTCGTGGCGATGCCATTGGCCCAGCGTAGGGTGGTGAGTTGAGCGAAGGATCGGTGGTTGATGGCGTACGAAGAGCGGATGATCGAGAGCCCGGACGGGCGAGTGCTCGAGGTTGCGACCGTTGGCGATCCGTCACATCCGCCGGTCTTCTTTCATCACGGTACGCCCGGTTCAGCCTCGTTGGTTCGAACCATCGAAGAGATTGCCACGAAGGGCGATCTCTTTCTCGTAACTATGTCGCGTGCCGGCTACGGCACGTCGAGTCGTCAGGAAGGTCGCAATGTCGCGGCCGCGGTGCCCGACACGAGAACGGTGCTCGACGCACTCGGCCTCGATCGCTACGCCGTGGTGGGTTGGTCCGGTGGCGGACCGCACGCGCTGGCGTGTGCCGCGCTCGACGCCCCTCGTTGCATTGCCGCGTGGTCACTCGCGGGCGTCGCACCCTTTACCGCTGATTTTGATTGGACCGATGGGATGGGACCGGAAAACATCGAGGAAATGGAGCTCGCGGTGAAGGGCGGTCCCGAGTACGAAGCGCACATGGAGTTGATCGGAACCGCCTTAGGCGATGCGACTGCTGACAACTTGATCGATCTGTTCGGGGGCCTGTTGTCGGACCCCGACAAGGAGGCGTTGGCGCCGTGGGCGGCTCGAGAACTCTTCGCCGACTCATTTCGTCGAGGTTTCGTGCACGGGTGGCGCGGGTTTTACGACGACGACCGAGCGATGATGAGCGACTGGGACTTCGATCCGGGCGCCATCACGATTCCCGTTTCCGTGTGGTTCGGCGACCAGGACCTCATGGTCCCGCCGACGCACGCCCAATGGCTGTTGCGAACGGTCACATCCTCGAGCGGGCATCACTATCCAGGGGAGGGCCACTTCTCCGTCATTATGAATCACTTCGATGAGTTGGCCGCCGACATCAAGAAAGCTGTCGCGTAAGTGTCACGTCTCTGGTCGAGGACGACATCGTGCGCATAGGTAATCTCTACGGCGCCGATTCGACCTTCCTGGGCGTCCCGGGCGCCGACCCCGACGTTGCGGGCGAATGGTCGAGTGCCGCCGCGGCGATCATCGGCGCGCCCTTCGACGGGGGAACGTCGCATCGACCGGGCTGTCGCTTTGGGCCACAGGCAATGCGCGTCACTGATTATCTTCCTCACGACGGCATGCGACCCAGTCTCGCGCTAGGCGTCGACCCACTCATCGATCTCGGTGTCGTAGACATGGGCGACGTCGAGATGCCCTCGGGCGACACCGAGGTTTCGCTTCGCCGTCTCGAAGAGCGCGTGACGGCCGTCGCGAGCGCCGGCGTTC
>Ga0208849_1000866_pt1 | contig 24757 bp, 17 predicted proteins | sample NGESurdeep072012_10_FD_184470 | JGI IMG/M metagenome (GOLD analysis project Ga0208849, IMG submission 184470) | Arctic peat soil microbial communities from Barrow, Alaska - NGEE Surface sample 53-3 deep-072012 (SPAdes) | ecosystem: Environmental > Terrestrial > Soil > Wetlands > Peat ... | reverse complement strand
TCCTCACCATGAGGGTCTGACAGACCTCGCCGATGAGGGGCTGATCGACCTCATCCAGAGGAGCATCGCGAAGCGATGCGTCTCGAAGGATGAAGCCATTGCGGTCGAAATTGCGCCAGCTAAAACCAGCGTTCGCCAACCATTACGGTGTCGCCGGGGTTCACCGGCGTGCCAAGCGGCACCACCATGCGGATGGAGCCCGAATTCTCGGTATGGGTCAGGGTGACACGGTCGCGCTTGGCACGCGGCGAGAAGCCGCCGGCAATGGCCACCGCGCTTTCGACGCTCATATTGGGCACGTAAGGGTATTGGCCGGGCGCCGCAACTTCGCCAAGGATAAAGAAGGGCCGGTAGGATTCAATCTCCACCGCGACCGAGGGATCGCGGATGAAGCCCTTGCGCAGCCTTGTGCTGATCTCGGCGGCGAGTTCGGCCGGAGTCCGCCCGCGCGCCGGCACCGAGCCGATCAGCGGCACGGTGATGGCGCCGCCGGCACCGATCGCATAGGTATTGGTGAGGCCTTCCTGGCCATAGACCACGACCCGCAATTTGTCACCGGCATCGAGGCGATAGACGGCATCATGGGCCGGAGGCATCGGTGCGGCCGCGTAGACCACGGGGAGCGGAGCGTAAGACCGCTGCCGCGCGGCGGCAAAGCTCGTGCGCAGCGCGCTGATGGCGCCACCGGAATTGGCGACCCGCGGGGGCGATGCCATGGTGCTGCGTGGCGGTGGCGCGTAAGCCTGACCGTACGCCATCGAATCGAGATCGTCCTGCGGCTGCTCCATCGCGACGGGAGAGGACGTGTGGACGCAGCCCGAGAGAGCGAGCGCGGTCGTCGCGGCAATGATGGGCAATCGGAACGCGTGCACAACCCGCACTGGAGTCATCCCTCTTGGACAGCTCCAGTCTTGCACCGATTGTGGTTAACAAATCGTGTTTTCAGGCCGCGACATGCGCGATCATGCGCTGACACCCGCCCCGATCGGACAGGACACCCCGGTGCCGCCCAGCCCGCAATAGCCGGCCGGATTCTTCGCCAGATACTGCTGATGGTAGTCCTCGGCGAAATAGAACTCGGCGGCGGGCGCGATCTCGGTGGTGATGGCGCCCAGTCCCTTTGCCGCCAACGCCTTTTGATAGGACGCCCTCGAGGCGTCCGCGGCTTTGCGTTGCATGTCGCTGAAGGTGTAGATCGCCGAACGATATTGGGTGCCGACGTCGTTGCCCTGACGCATGCCCTGGGTCGGGTTGTGGCTTTCCCAAAATGTCTTCAGCAATTGCTCGTAGGAGATCTTCTTCGGATCGAACACCACCAGCACCGCTTCGGTATGGCCGGTGCGGCCCGAACAGACTTCTTCGTAGGTCGGGTTGGCGGTATGGCCGCCCGCGTAGCCGACGGCGGTGGTGTAGATGCCGTCGCCCAGCTCCCAGAATTTGCGCTCCGCACCCCAGAAGCAGCCGAGCCCAAACACCGCCCGCTCGAGGCCCGCCGGGTAAGGCGGCTGCAGCCGGCGTCCGTTGACGAAATGACTGGTCGCGGTGGGAATCGGAGTAGCACGGCCCGGCAGCGCTTCGGCAGCGCTCGGCAATGCAGTGGTCTTGCGCATGAACAGCATGGATACCTCCCTGCGGGATGTCGGTTGAACGAGATCCGTCCCGCCTGTGTGCGAAACGGATGGATGTCAAAGCGCGCTTGAGCCAACCGCCCGCCGAATGCATTCGCACCCGGGTCAATAACGTATGGCTTCAATATAGGTCTTTACGCCGGCCACCGCAGCCCCGTTACCGCGGATGGCACGGCATAAATCGATATCACCCTTGCGCTCAGTTCCGCGAATAGCCGATCAGCGGCTTGCGCGGCCGGAACAGCAGCATCAGCAGGATGCCGAGCACGCCCAGCACCGCAAACACCGGCTGGTCCAGCACGATCCTGATGACACTGGTCCAGAGCCAGGGCGCGTGACTTTCCACCCAGGCCCGGAACGCCTGCTGGCTGGATTGATGGATGTCGTTCCAGAACTCGCCAAACCGGGTAAAACGCAGGGTCTGATCGGCGACCCAGCGGGCGCCGTCATAGACCATGAAGATGAATCCGCCCGCCAGCAGCAAAAGCCCCATCAGCCGGAAAAAACCACGGATCATCCGTCACCCTTTATCTACCGCGCCCGAATGCCGTCAGCCATTACCGGGACGCCCCAGGAAATTCAACCTCATCAGCGCCTTATCGGCGCGAGGCGGTCGGGCCGCCGCGGTTCCGCAAGGCCCGGAAGGCGTTGACGCTGGTGGGCGCGCCCTCTATAAGACCGCCAATGGCGGCGGGCGCAATCCCGCCGCCGCTGTTCTTTGCGCGACGCCGTCATGCGGGGCCTGCTTGCTCCGGGATTGGCATTCTCAGGAACACCCGAAACACACCAGTGTCGATCACGCGGTTGAACGGCCGGCGCTTCAAAGCCCGACTACCCGCGACCGGTCACCGCCGAAGGATAGTTGAGACCATGGCCAATACTACTTCCGCCAAGAAGGCGACACGCAAGATTGCCCGCCGCACCATCATCAATAAGTCGCGTCGCACCCAGATGCGCGGTGCAGTCCGCAGCGTCGAGGAAGCGATCAAGAGCGGCGACCGTGACGCGGCGCTGAAGGCGATGGCGCGCGCGGAGCCCGAATTGATGCAGGCGGCACAACGCAACATCATTCACAAGAACAATGCCAGCCGGAAGGTTTCGCGGCTCGCCCATCAGATCGCGAAGCTCGCGAAATGAATCTGCTGGAAGATTAAGGTCGTTGACGAGCCCGGCACCGCCGGGCTTTTTCGTTTTTGATATTGGCGCCTGTGTACGCGCGCGCCGCGCATCCGTTGTTTGAACAGATGCAATTCTGCCGCACCTGAAACCGCGACGCATGATCGAGAAGTTATCGCAGCTTGTAGCAACGCGCATTTCCGAAAAGCTATTGCGCCTCACATTAACCGGCAATGTCGAATAGTTATTGCGCCCCACATTCGCGAGAATTCTCAGAAAGTTATCGCACCCTGCGCTCAATCGAATAGTGCGCGATCCAGTCGCCGCAGAGGTCGGGCGGGCTGGGTTACCCTGAAAAACAGTCTCGAAAAGCTCCGCGTCGCGAACCACTTATCCCCATAGCGACTCCAAGCGTTCTGAAAATCGGCTTTCGCGTGGTCTGATTGTAAAGAAATTATTAAAAATTTTCCCTGTTGCAGCGAGATTTGCGGCGCTGCCCGGCACGCGCGATTCTGTGCGGTGATTCAAAAACTTGCTTTCGAGTTTCGCAACTTGTGCGGCACCGCGATCGGCGCTGCGGCGCGGGCCGTCTCGAATCAAGGCATTGCGGGAAACCGTGCATCGTGTATTTCTTAACTTGTTCGCGGCGCCCACGGCTCTTCAGACCAGCGCGGTTTAGGAAACGGGGCGGACGTGCAAATCGGCGGCGGTGTGCGCGTTGGCGATGCTTTCCAAGCGATTGTCGGATCGTAACTCATAGCGATGTGAGGACGATGGTTCTGTGTCGAAATTTCTCAGGCGAGGCCTTCCTGCCTCGTGCACTTCGAAAGAGAGAGATACGGCTCGACCAACCGCAATCGTGCGAGAAGCAACGTCCCCGGACGGGTTGAAGGCAGACGGGCTGAGGTGCGCGGCGGCGTAGCGGGACTGAACGATATTGATGTTCGGACGCGGCCGATTGAATTTGAAATATGCTTAAGGTGACAACTGGCCGCGCGCATGCGTGGCGAGTGGGGGAGGTTCTATGCTCTACGGAAACATCGCGGCAATCGACCAGATGCCACGCTCAAACGATGCCGTATCCGATGCCGCCAGCGCGCGGCCTCCCACGCGAACTCCGGACAGACCGTCGAGTACGCACTGACCTCGCGGACGCTTCTTCTTCCAGCTGATGATCTGACCGCCGGCATTGTGCCGAACGGCTGGTCTGTGCCTGCAGACGAAGCCCCGCTTGAGGTCGCCCGCGCGGACGCCCGCACGGCGGTTTCACAGGTCCCCATCACTCTTTCAGAAAAGTCACAAGGCAATGTCGAACATGGAACAGGATCGCTGGTCACGTGTGAAGGGTCGGCTGCGCTCGAGCGTGGGAGAAGACGTTTACACAAGCTGGTTCGCGCGAATGGACCTCGAAAGCGTGCAGGACGAGAGCGTCCGCCTGTCGGTCCCGACGCGGTTCCTCAAGAGCTGGATCCAGGCGCATTACGCCGAGCGCGTGCTTTCATGCTGGCAGGCCGAGATGCCGGAAGTGCACCGGATCGACCTCACCGTGCGCACCGCGATGCGCTGTGCGGCGCCGGCAAAGGAGGCGCCGGCGCCGGCCGATCCGCGCCGCCCCGAGCGGTTCGACGGCCGGCCCGCGCCGGAACTGCGTGCGACCGCGATCGCGCCGGTGTCCGCAAGCCATGACGCGCTCGGGGGCTCGCCGCTCGATCCGCGCCTGACTTTCGGAAGCTTCGTGGTCGGCCGCTCCAATACGCTGGCGCACGCTGCGGCACGCCAGGTGGCGGAAGGACGGCGTGGCGACGCCGTGATGTTCAACCCGCTTTACATCCATGCCGGCGTCGGACTCGGCAAAACCCATCTGCTGCAGGCAGTGACGTGGGCCGGCAATTCCGGCAGTGAGCGCAAGGTGCTTTACCTCACCGCCGAAAAGTTCATGTACGGCTTTGTCGCCGCGCTCAAGACGCAGACTGCACTGGCATTCAAGGAGGCGTTGCGCGGCATCGACGTGCTGGTGATCGACGACCTGCAATTCCTGCAGGGCAAATCGACCCAGGCTGAATTCTGCCACACCCTGAATGCGCTGATCGACGCCGGCCGCCAAGTGGTGATCGCGGCCGACCGGCCGCCATCCGATCTCGAGAGTCTGGACGACCGCGTGCGCTCGCGTCTTGCCGGAGGCCTGGTCGTGGAGATGGGATCGCTCGGCGAGGAATTGCGGCTCGGCATCCTCAAATCGCGGGTCGCAGCCGCGCGCGCGCATCATGCGAGCTTCGATGTACCGATGCCGGTGCTGGATTATCTCGCCCGAACCATCACCCACAATGGCCGCGACCTTGAAGGCGCCATCAATCGCCTGTTGGCCCACAGCAAGCTCAACGCCCAGCCGGTCACGCTGGAAATGGCCGAGCGCGAGGTGCGCGACCTGATCCGTCCGCAGGAACCCAAGCGCATCAAGATCGAGGACATTCAGCGGGTGGTGGCCCGGCAATACAATGTCAGCCGCTCCGACCTGTTGTCGTCGCGCCGCACCGCCAATGTGGTCCGCCCGCGCCAGGTGGCGATGTACCTGGCGAAAACGCTGACCCTGCGCTCGCTGCCGGAAATAGGCCGGCGCTTTGGCGGCCGCGACCACACCACGGTGCTGCACGCCGTGCGCAAGATCGAGGCGCTGGTCGCCAGGGATGTCGCGCTCTCGGAAGAGGTCGAGTCGCTGAAGCGTCAGTTGCAGGAGTGAACGGCTTCCGGTTCCCGGCCATCACCTGGCTTCCCGTTTGAGCCGCTTGGCGAATGCCTTCGTCGAGGATCGCGCCGAACTGTCCGAAAGCCTCTGGTTTCCCCGCAAAACGTGGGGAACGGCCCCACGCATCTCTTGCGCTGGCGGGCCATCCGCGCCACCTTGGGGTCCCCCCTTGAGGTTTGATCAAATCCAGCTTTGATCGGCTTTTCGGGTCTCAAATGCCGTGGCGCGCCGCTGGCCGCCCGGCTTTTCCATCTTCGGATCAGGCGGGTATTGCAATGAAGGTCACCGTCGAACGCGCGCAACTCCTGAAGTCGCTGGGCCACGTCCATCGCGTGGTCGAACGCCGCAACACCATTCCGATCCTCGGCAACGTGCTGGTCCGCGCCGAAAATGCCCGGCTGTCGCTCAAGGCCACTGACCTCGATCTCGAGGTGACGGAAACGCTGGCCGCGGAAACCGGAACCGGCGGTTCGACCACCGTGCCGGCGCATATGTTCTACGACATCGTGCGCAAGCTGCCTGACGGCGCGCAGATCGTGCTGGAAGGCGATGGCGACCGCTCGATCCTGGCGATCCGCGCCGGGCGGTCACGCTTCACCCTGCAGACGCTGCCCGAAAACGATTTTCCGGATCTTGCCGCCGGCGACATGACACATTCGTTCACGCTCGCCGCCCCCGACATGAAACGGCTGATCGATCGCACCCAATTTGCGATCTCGACCGAGGAGACCCGCTATTACCTCAACGGCATCTACCTGCACGCCGCCGGCAGCGCCAAGGCCCCGACCTTGCGCGCCGTAGCCACCGACGGGCATCGCCTGGCGCAGATCGACCTGCCGCCACCCAAGGGCGCATCCGGGATGCCCGGCGTGATCGTCCCGCGCAAGACCGTCGGTGAAGTGCAGCGGTTGATCGAGGACAACGAGGCCGAGGTCGGCATCGAACTGTCGCAAGGCAAGATCCGCTTCACCATCGGCAATGTGGTACTGACCTCGAAACTGATCGACGGCACCTTTCCGGACTATGGCCGCGTCATCCCGCAGAACAACGACAAGGAACTGGTGGTCGACAAGAAGGATTTCGAGGCGGCGGTCGACCGCGTCTCGACCATCTCGAGCGAGCGCGGCCGCGCGGTGAAGCTGGCGTTGTCCGCCGGCAAACTGGTGCTGTCCGTGACCAATCCGGATTCCGGCAGCGCCACCGAGGAGCTTGAGGTCGAATATGCTTCCGAGCCGCTCGATATCGGATTCAATTCGCGCTACCTGCTGGACATTGCCGCCCAGATCGAGGGCGAAGTCGCGGTGCTGCGGCTGGCGGATCCAGGCTCGCCCACGCTGGTGCAGGACAGGGATTCCAAGGGCGCGCTCTACGTGCTGATGCCGATGCGGGTGTAAAGGTCGTCTCGCGAGCAGCGGCGCCGATCTTCCCTCTCCCCTTGTGGGACCTTGTGGGAGAGGGTGGCGCCGAACGAAGTGAGGCGACGGGTGAGGGGTTCGTGCCGCAGACGCCACGCCATCGAGCAACCACGAAGCGCATCCGCGATTTCGCCAAGACGATGCGGCGCCAGCCCACGGACGCTGAAGCGACGATGTGGCGTTTGCTCCGCGACCGACGGCTTGCGCTTTTCAAATTTCGTCGTCAGGTTCCTTTCCAGAACTTTATTCTCGATTTCGTTTGCTTCCAAAGACGCTTGATCATTGAGATCGACGGCAGTCAGCATGCATCGCGCGAACGTGACGCGTCGAGAGACGCGGTCTTGATCGCGAAGGGCTTCCAAATCGCGCACTACTGGAACAATGATGTCTTGCAAAGTCCTTCGCTCGTTTTGGAGGACATCTTCGCAAGACTCACTGAGGACCGCGATTGACCCCTCACCCGTCGCCTTCGGCGCCACCCTCTCCCACAAGGGGAGAGGGAAGAAAGATCGACGATCGAGATAGATGACCGCCTCGCGCATCCATCGCCTTACGCTGACGCACTTCCGCAATTATCGCGCGGCGAGCCTTCTGACCCGTGGCGACGTGGTGGTGCTGGTCGGCCCGAACGGCGCCGGCAAGACCAATTGCATCGAGGCCATTTCGTTTCTGTCGCCCGGACGCGGGTTGCGCCGGGCGACCCTCGACGATGTCGCCGATATCCAGGGCGACGGCTCGTGGGCGGTGTCGGCCGAGATCGAGGGCGCACTCGGGCTGGCAACGCTCGGCACCGGCATCGACGCGCCCGGCAGCGAGCCGTCCGCCGCCGGCCGGCGCTGCCGGATCGACCGCGAGCCGGTGAATTCGGCTGCGGCATTCGGCGATCATCTGCGCATGGTGTGGCTGACGCCATCGATGGACGGCCTGTTCATGGGCGCGGCGTCGGAACGGCGGCGGTTCTTCGATCGGCTGGTGCTGGCGATCGACAGCGAGCATTCGGCGCGGGTGTCGGCGCTCGAGCGCAGCCTGCGATCGCGCAACCGCCTGCTCGAGGTGCGCAATTTCGATGACCATTGGTGCGACGCGATCGAGCGCGAGACCGCCGAATTGGCGGTGGCGGTGGCGGCGACGCGGGGCCAGACCCTGACCCGGCTTGCCGCCATGCTGCGCGCGCGCGGCACCGGCGCCGCGTTTCCCGCGGCCGACATCGCCCTCGACGGCTGGATGGAAAACGCGCTGCTGAACGAGCCGGCCACCGCAGTGGAGGACCGCTACCGCGAAATCCTGCGCAACGGCCGCGCCCGCGATGCCGCGGCGGGCCGCACCCTCGACGGGCCGCATCTCACCGATCTGCTGGTCACCTACGCGCCGAAAAGCATGCCGGCCCGGGAGGCCTCTACCGGCGAGCAGAAGGCGTTGCTGATCGGGCTGGTGCTGGCGCATGCAACCCTGGTCGCCGAGACCACCGGCATCACGCCGCTGCTGCTGCTCGACGAGGTCGTGGCGCATCTCGACCCTGCGAGGCGCAAGGCCTTGTTCGACGAACTCGCCAAACTCCGCGCCCAGGTCTGGATGACCGGCGCCGACCCCGTCGCCTTCACCGAAATCGGCGCATCCGGCGAAATGTTCGACGTCGATTGCGGCCGCATCGCCCCGCGCAGCAGGGCCTGAGGCCACGCGCCGGCACAAGCTGGTCCCGGCAACCGCCGCAGCCAAAAAAATCGCGCTCTCGGGAGCCGGCAATTGACCGCCCGACCGCGCTTTCGCAACCGTCCCGAAACGGCTCTCGGCGGTCTTGAAAAACCATCAAAAAATCCCATTTATTCAACAGCTTGCCGCGAGATACTTTGCGCTAGGCGCATGGCGTCTTTCATGGCAGAAATAGGCTAAATCAGCGCCTGGTCTTGCGCCGCTGATTCGGGACATCCTCAAAGGCCTCACATGACAGAACCCGCCCGGCAATCGATCGCCGACACTGAGCATTCCATCCCCATCGAATACGGCGCGGAATCGATCCGGGTTCTGAAGGGCCTCGACGCCGTGCGCAAGCGGCCGGGTATGTATATCGGCGACACCGATGATGGCAGCGGCCTGCATCACATGGTCTACGAGGTCGTGGACAATGCCATCGACGAGGCGCTCGCCGGCCACGCCACCGCGGTGGAGGTCGTGCTCAACGCCGACGGCTCGGTCACCGTGCGCGACGACGGCCGCGGCATTCCGGTCGACATTCACAAGGGCGAAGGCATTTCCGCGGCCGAGGTCATCATGACCCAGCTGCACGCCGGCGGAAAGTTCGACCAGAATTCCTACAAGGTGTCCGGTGGTCTGCATGGCGTCGGCGTCTCCGTCGTCAACGCGCTGTCGAGCAAGCTCGATCTGCGGGTCTGGCGCGACGGCAAGGAGCATTTCATCGCCTTTGCTCATGGCGACGCGGTGGCGCCGCTCGCGGTGGTGGGCGAAGCCAACGGCAAGCGGGGCACCGAGGTGACGTTCCTCGCCTCGACCGGGACCTTCACCAATGTCGAATACGACTTCGCGACGCTGGAGCATCGCTTGCGCGAGCTCGCGTTCCTCAATTCCGGGGTCAATATCGTGCTATCCGACATGCGCCACGCGGTCGAGAAGCGCGAGGAGATGCATTATGAGGGCGGCGTCGAGGAGTTCGTGAAATACCTCGACCGCAACAAGAAGGCGATGGTGCCGTCCCCGATCATGATCAATGCCGACATGAACGGCATCGGCGTCGAGGCCGCGCTGTGGTGGAATGACAGCTACCACGAGAACGTGCTGTGCTTCACCAACAACATTCCGCAGCGCGACGGCGGCACCCACCTCGCGGGCTTTCGCGGCGCGCTGACCCGCCAGGTCAACGGCTATGCCGATGCCATGGCCAAGCGCGAAAAGATCGCGCTGACCGGCGACGACTGCCGCGAAGGGCTGACCGCGGTGCTCTCGGTCAAGGTTCCCGATCCGAAATTTTCATCGCAGACCAAGGACAAGCTGGTGTCCTCGGAAGTCCGCCCCGTGGTCGAAAATGTCCTGAACGAGGCCCTGGCGGCGTGGTTCGAGGAACATCCCTCGGAGGCCAAGATCATCGTCAGCAAGGTGGTGGAGGCCGCCGCCGCCCGCGAGGCCGCGCGCAAGGCGCGCGAGCTGACGCGCCGCAAGGGCGCGCTCGACATCGCCTCGCTGCCCGGCAAGCTCGCCGACTGCCAGGAACGCGATCCCGCCAAGTCCGAACTGTTCATCGTCGAGGGCGATTCCGCCGGCGGCAGCGCCAAGCAGGGCCGCAACCGCGAATTCCAGGCGGTGCTGCCGTTGCGCGGCAAGATCCTCAATGTCGAGCGCGCGCGCTTCGACAAGATGCTGGGCTCCGAGCAGATCGGCACCCTGATCACCGCGCTCGGCACCGGCATCGGGCGCGACGATTTCGACCTCTCCAAGCTGCGCTATCACAAGATCATCCTGATGACCGACGCCGATGTCGACGGCGCCCATATCCGCACGCTGCTGCTCACCTTTTTCTTCCGCCAGATGCCGGCGCTGATCGAGGGCGGCTACCTCTATATCGCGCAGCCGCCGCTCTACAAGGTGACGCGCGGCAAGTCCGAGCAGTATCTGAAGGACGAGCGCGCGCTGGAAGATTACCTGATCGAGACCGGGCTCGACGACTGCGTGTTCAAGCCCGCGACCGGCGAAGACCGCACCGGCCGCGACCTGCAGGCTCTGGTCGAGGATGCTCGCGTCATCCGCGCCACGCTGTACAATCTGCACAGCCGCTATAACCGCAAGGTGGTCGAACAGGCGGCGATCGCCGGCGTGCTGAGCCCGAGGATCACCGGCGATGCCTCCACCGCCAACGCCGCCGCGGATTACATCGCGCGACGGCTCGACGCGCTGGCCGACGAGGTCGAGCGCGGCTGGATTGGACGCTTCACCGAAGGCGAAGGTTTCCTGTTCGAACGCACGGTGCGCGGCGTCAAGGATGTTGCCGTCATCGACGACGCCTTGCTCGGTTCCGCCGACGCACGCAAGCTCGACGATTATGCTGCGAAGCTGCAGGAAGCCTATCCGAAACCCGGCCTGTTGCGCCGGAAGGATACCGAAACCCCGATCCACGGGCCGGTCAGCCTGTTCGAAGCGGTGACGGACGCCGGGCGGAAAGGCGTGGCGCTGCAGCGTTACAAAGGCCTCGGCGAAATGAACCCGGGCCAGCTCTGGGAAACCACGCTCGACATCAATGCGCGCTCGATGCTGCAGGTGAAGATCAAGGAGGTCGACGAAGCCGACGACATCTTCACCAAGCTGATGGGCGATGTGGTCGAACCTCGCCGCGAATTCATCCAGGACAATTCGCTCAGCGCGACCGTGGATGTGTGAGGCGGGTGCCGCCGCTTCAATACATCGTCGAGGGCGGTCACCGGCTGACGGGCACCATCGAGCCATCCGGAAACAAGAACGCCGCGTTGCCGATCATCGCCGCGGCGCTGCTGACCGAGCACCCGGTGACGCTGGAGAACGTCCCGCGCATCCGCGATACCGAAACGCTGGTCGAACTGATCCGGTCGGTCGGCGCCTCGGCAGAATGGCGAGGCCGCAACACGCTTGCCATCCACGCCAGGGAGATTCGCGCCGCCGATCTCGACCCCGAACTGTGCGCGCGGATCCGCGCCTCGATCCTGCTGGCGGGGCCGCTGCTTGCCCGCTGCGGCGAGGTCGCCCTGCCGCCGCCGGGCGGCGACGTGATCGGGCGGCGCCGCCTCGACACCCATTTTCTGGCATTCGAGCAGCTCGGCGCCACCGTCACCGCCACCCATCGGCTGGAATTCCGCGCCTCGCGCCTCAAGGGCGCGGACGTTTTTCTCGACGAACCCAGCGTGACCGCGACGGAGAACGCCCTCGTCGCCGCGGTCGCGGCCCACGGCACCAGCTATTTGCGCAACGTCGCGTCCGAACCGCATGTGCAGGACCTCGCGCATTTCCTGGTCGCGATCGGGGCGCGCATCGAGGGCATCGGCACCAACACCATGGTCGTGCACGGCGCGGCGACGCTGGGCCCCGCGCGCTATGCGATCGGACCCGATCATATCGAGGTGGGTTCGCTGATCGGGCTCGCCGCGGTGACGCGTTCGCCGCTGCGCATCGCGCGCGCTGGCGTCGAGCACCTGCGCTCGATCCGGATGGGCTTTGAGCGGCTTGGCATCGTCTGCGGCGTGGAGGGTGACGACCTCGTCGTGCCCTCCGACCAGATCATGAAGATCAGGGACGATTTCGGCGGCCACGTCCCGAAGCTCGAGGATCAGCCATGGCCGGCGTTTCCGGCCGACCTGATGTCGATCGCGATCGTGACCGCGACCCAGTGCGACGGCGTGATCCTGATGTTCGAGAAGATGTTCGAGTCGCGGATGTTCTTCGTCGACAAGCTGATCTCGATGGGCGCCCGCATCGTGCTGTGCGACCCGCACCGCGCGATCGTGGCGGGTCCGAGCCGGCTGCGCGGAGCCTCGATGATATCTCCCGACATCCGCGCCGGCATGGCGATGCTGCTCGCCGCCGTCTGCGCCGAAGGCGTCAGCACCATCAACAATGCCGACCAGATCGAACGCGGTTATGAGCGCATCGACGAGCGGCTCAACGCGCTCGGCGCCAGAATCCGGCGCGTGCCGGAACGGACGCCCGACGCCTGATCGAACAGACGTCGTCGTGGCGAACTGGTCACCCCCTGGCGCGGCGCTGGTGCTAACCTGTCCTCATGACATCCCCTGATCAAATCGGACATCGGCCGATCGCGATTCCCGGCGCCGCCGCGGTACCGCGCAATCATTTTGCCCATGAATTGGCGGAAACGCTCAAGCTCGCGGTGCCGATCGCACTGACGCAGCTTGGACAGATCGCGATGATGACGACCGATCTCGCCCTGATCGGTCGGCTGGGGAACGCGGCCGTCGCGGCCGCGGCGCTCGCCCACACCGTGTTCTTCATCAGCTTCACGTTCGGAATGGGACTGGTGTCGGCAGTGGCGCCGCTCGCCGCGCAGGCTTTCGGCGCCGGCCAGCCGCATCTGGTGCGGCGCTCGCTCCGGACCGGGCTCTGGGTTGCGCTCTTGATTTCGGTGCCGACCATGCTGTTCCCGCTGCGCGGGGAGCAGATCCTGCTGGCGCTGGGCCAGGCGCCCGCCACCGCGCATCTGGCGCAACGATATTTGTTCGGACTGGCCTGGGGCATTGCCCCGGCGCTGTGGTTTCTGGCGATCCGCGGCTTCATGGGGGCGGTCAACCGGCCGGAGCCGGCGCTGTGGATCACCTTGGCCGCGATCCCGGCCAACGCATTGCTGGTCTATCTGCTGATCCATGGCGAATGGGGCCTGCCGCGGCTGGAGTTGTTCGGCGCCGGCCTTGCCACCACGATGGTCAATTCCGCCACGTTCCTCGCGGGCCTCTGGTTTGCCACGCGGAGCCGGCCGTTCCGGAAATACCATGTGCTAAGCCATGTCTGGCGCATCGACTGGCGATTGATGCGGCGGCTCGTCGCCATCGGCGCGCCCATCTCGGTCGCATTCCTGATGGAATATGGACTGTTCGCGGCCGCGGCAATCCTGATGGGCCTGATCAGCACGCTTGCGCTGGCCGCACACCAGGTCGCTCTGCAGGTCACGGCCATCCTGTTCATGGTGCCGTTCGGCATCGGAATGGCGGCCACCGTGCGGGTCGGGCACGCCGTCGGCCGCAACGACGCCAGTGCCGTCAAGCGCGCGGGCCTGGTAGCGACCCTGCTCGGAGTAGCCCTGGTTGCCGCCTTGACGCTGGCGGTGATTTTGGGCCGATTTGCCATCGCGCGGTTTTTCTTCGGCACTGCCGGACGCGTCGACGACGCGGTCGAGCTCACTGCCACGCTGCTGCTGGTCGGCGCTACCTTCTTTATCGCCGACGGAATTCAGACCATCGCAGCGGGATCGCTCCGCGGCATGAACGATACCAGGGTGCCGCTGCTATTTGCCGCGATCAGTTACTGGCTCGTGGGGTTCACCACCGCCTGCGGGCTCGGCTTCCGGACCGAACTCGGCGCGGTCGGCGTCTGGATTGGGCTATCCTGCGGCACCGCCGTCTATGCCATTTTGCTGCTGCTGCGGTTCCAGCTGCTGGCAAACCGGCTTCGTCGTCCATGAAGGTCCACAATATCGCATCGAGCTCCTGATCTGGCGCATGGAAAGCAAGGGTCTGACCCGCCGCAGCCGATGTTGACGGCACGCCGCGGCAGCCGTACCAAAAAGCGAGGCTCTCATCTTGTCATTGCGAGGAGCGGAGTTGGCTTGCAATGACGATTCAAAAAGGCAACGCCATGGCCCATGAGACCGCGACACTCGCTGCCTACGTCGCCAATCTGAAATTCGCCGACATCCCGCCGGAAGTGCTGGAACGGGCCAAGGTGCTGACGCTGGATTTTCTCGGCAGCGCCATCCGCGCCCGGCGCGACGCGGAATCGACGCCGTCGCTGCTCAAGATGCTTGGAGCGCTCGCGCTCGACGGCAAGGGCGAAGCCACGGTATTTGGCGACAGCAGAACCTGGACTCCGGCGGTCGCCGCCTTGCTCAACGGCGCGCTCGGCCATTCGCTTGATTTCGACGACACCCATGCGGATGCCTCGCTGCATCCAAGCGCGCCGGTGGTTCCGGCCGCGTTCGCCGTCGGCGAGTTGGTAGGCGCCTCGGGCCGCGATGTGCTGACCGCGATCGTTGCCGGCTATGAAGTCTGCTGCCGGCTCGGCAAGGCGCTCGATCCGACCTCGCATTACGCGCGCGGCTTTCATCCGACCGCCACGGCGGGAACCTACGGCGCCGCGGCCGCCGCGGCGAAATTGTTCGGATTGTCGAAGGACCAGATCGTTTCGGCGTTCGGCGTCTCCGGCAGCCAGGCCGCGGGCTCACTGCAGTTTCTGGTCAATGGCTCCTGGAACAAGCGCTACCAGGTCGGCGCCGCCGCCATGAATGGCGTGATCGCGGCGACGCTGGCACGCAACGATTTCGTCGGCTCGACCGAGGCGGTCGAGGGCAAGCACGGGCTTCTGGTCGGCTACAGCGACAATGCCCATCCCGACAAGGCCGTCGCCGGGCTCGGCAACAGCTACGAGACCATGAAGATCGGCGTAAAGCCCTATCCGAGCTGCCGTTATACCCATGCCGCACTCGATGCGCTGATCGCGATGCGGCGGGAACACAACCTGACGCCGGACCAGATCAGGCGGGTCGAAATCGGCCTGCACCGCAATGGCATCACGCTCACCGGCGATGCCGCCACCAAGCGGCATCCGACCTCGATCGTCGGCGGCCAGTTCTCGATGTTCTTCACCGGAGCGGTCGCGCTCGACCAGGGCCGCTTCGGCTGGGACGACTACGACCGGCTCGGCGACGTTGCGGTCGATGCGCTGGCGGACAGGTTCGATGTGGTCCAGGACGATCGCCTGGAAGTCGGCCGCAGTCATCCGTTCGGCGCGCGAGTCAGTATCACCACCGACAACGGCGTGCATGAGCGGCTCCATGCCGATCCCTCCGGCGAACCCGGCTCGTTCCCGGATGCTAAGGCGATTCAGCAGAAGTTTCTCACGCTCGCCCGTCCCGTGCTGAACGGTCGCGCCGATCAGCTGGCCGATGCGATCCTGTCGCTGGAGCGATTTGAGCGCGTCGAGAAAGCCACGCAGCTCGGACGGCAGTAGGCCGCCGCGTCAATTGGCGCCGGCCAGTTTGCCGTTGCAGGTTGCTGCCGCGATCACGTCGCCGACAAGCCGGGACACGCCGTCGACGTCGGGCCAGTTCGGCGAGATGCCGAGACGGACGATGCAGTGCCCGATCCGGTCGATCTCGAAGGTCGCGAACGACCAATCGATCGCGGCCGGTCTTGCGGCCGCGGACAGCCCGGCGAGCCTGTTGTCGGCCGCCTTTGCGCGGCGCCTTGGCTTGACCGGGGAACTTGGACGCCGTTCCGGAATTTCTGCTATGATCGCCACACATGCGATGGAGATCTCATGAGTTGGCTTCCTTCCAACGATCCCGTGCTCGGCGATGCCCGCTCCTGCGACGCGCTCGAACTCGTCATCGTGCCGCGCACCCGCGATCTCGGCGACGGATTCGAGGTGCGCCGGGCATTGCCGCATGGCAAGCGCCAGATGGTCGGTCCGTTTATCTTTTTCGACCATTTCGGCCCGGTGCAGTTCATGTCCGGCAAGGGCATGGACGTTCGCCCGCATCCCCACATCGGGCTGGCCACCGTCACCTATCTGTTCGACGGCAGCATCATGCACCGCGACAGCGAGGGGAATATCCAGGAAATCCAGCCCGGTGCCATGAACCTGATGACCGCGGGACGCGGCATCGCCCACTCGGAGCGGACCCCCGACCTGCAGCGTCGCGACGGCCAGAAGATGCTGGGCCTGCAGAGCTGGATCGCGCTGCCGGCCGGATCCGAGGAGATCGCGCCCTCCTTTCAGCATTACGCCGCCGGCGATCTGCCGATGATCGCGGAACGCGGCTTCACGGCGCGGGTCATTGCCGGCAGCTCGTTCGGCATCTCGTCGCCGGTGACGAAGGTGTCGCCGTGGTTCTATACCGAGGTGACTGCCACCCAGGGAACCAGCGTGCCGCTCGATCCCGACCATGAAGAACGCGCCATTTACCTGGTGGATGGCGAAATCGAAATCGCGCAAGAGCGTTACGAAGGTCCAAAACTCCTGATCTTCCGGCCCGGCGACCGCATCACGGTACGGGCGGTCAAGCCGACGCGGATGATGTTCCTCGGCGGAGACGCGCTGGAAGGCCCGCGCCATATCTGGTGGAATTTCGTCTCCTCCAGTAAAGAGCGGATCGAGCAGGCCAAAGCGGACTGGAAGAGTGGCCGCTTCGCGCACGTCCCCCACGAGCACGAGTTCATTCCGCTGCCGGAGTGAGCGTTCCACCTGTCCCCCTCCCTGCTGTCGTTCGCCGGCGCGAGGACGGCACTGCCCCTGAAAGTTGCGATCGATGAACACCATGCTCGTCAGCGACCTGCCGTTGCCGCGGATCGGGCGCGGCAAGGTCCGCGATATCTACGCCGTCGGCGACGACCGCGTGCTGCTGCTCACCACCGACCGCATCAGCGCCTTCGACGTGGTGATGGCCGAGACGATCCCGATGAAGGGCGCGGTGCTGACCCAGATCAGCGCGTGGTGGTTCGCACAGCTCGAAGGCGTGGTGCCGCATCATTTGATTAGCGCCGACGCCGCCACCATCGTCCGCGAGGTTCCGGCGCTGCAGGCCCATGGCAGCCAGCTCGCCGGACGCGCCATGCTGTGCCGGCGCACCACGGTATTTCCGATCGAATGCGTGATCCGTGGCTATCTCTCGGGCTCGGCCTGGAAGGAATATGCCGCGCAGGGCACGCTGGCCGGAGAAAGGCTGGCGCCAGGCCTGCTTGAAAGCGCAAAACTCTCGCCCGCAATCTTCAGCCCGGCGACCAAGGCCGAGACCGGTCATGACGAGAACATCACGATCGGTCGCATGCGCGAAATCCTCGGCGACGAGGCGACCCACCAGCTCGAGAGCATGACCCGTGCCATCTATGCCCTTGGCGAGAAAATCAGCCGCGACCAGGGCATCATCATCGCCGACACCAAATTCGAATTCGGCAGCGACCGCGACGGCCGGATCATCCTGATCGACGAAGTGATGACTCCCGACAGTTCAAGGTTCTGGGCGGTGGACGGCTACGCGCCGGGGCGGCAGCAGCCAAGCTTCGACAAGCAGCCGCTGCGGGACTATCTCGACGCCGAGCGCCGCGCCGGCCGCTGGAACGGCGAAGCCCCGCCGCCCCCGCTGCCGGCAAGCGTGGTCGAAGCCACCAGCCAGCGCTACCTCGACGCCTATCGCCGTGTTACCGGCTTTGAGCTCAATATTACGTAGCCACCGCATCCGTGGCCCATTGCGAGGAGCGCAAGCGACGAAGCCATCCAACACTGTCATTCCGGGATGCGCCGCTTGGCGCAGGCCCGGAATCCATAACCACCATCGGGAGTATGGATTCCGGGCTCGCGCTCCGCGCGCCCCGGAATGACAAAGGGATTGGATTGCGCGACCCGTTGGCTCGCAACGACGGCTGCGCCTAGATCCCCGCCATCATCACGTATTTGATTTCGACATATTCTTCCATGCCGTGATGCGAGCCTTCGCGTCCCAGGCCGCTTTCCTTGACGCCGCCGAACGGCGCGACCTCGGTGGTGATCAGGCCGGTATTGACGCCGACCATGCCGGACTCCAGCGCTTCGGCGACCCGCCAGACCCGGCCGAGATCGCGCGAATAGAAATACGAAGCAAGCCCGAACGGCGAATCGTTGCACATCGCGATCACGTCGGCCTCGTCCTTGAAGCGAAACACCGGCGCCAGCGGCCCGAAGGTTTCTTCCCGCGACACCAGCGCGTCCGGCTTGACGTTCGCGAGCACGGTCGGCTCGAAGAACGTGCCGCCGAGCGAATGGCGCTTGCCGCCGATGACGATCCTGGCGCCATGCTTGACTGCGTCCGCGATGTGCTTTTCGACCTTGTCGACCGCATCCATGTTGATCAGCGGCCCCTGGGTGACGCCGCTTTCGGTACCGTCGCCGATCTTCATCGCGGCGACCTTGTTCGAGAGCTTCTCCACGAACGCATCGTAGATCTTGTCCTGGGCATAGATGCGGTTGGCACACACGCAGGTCTGGCCCATGTTGCGGTATTTCGAGACCATGGCGCCTTCCACCGCCGCATCGATATCGGCGTCGTCGAACACCACGAATGGCGCGTTGCCGCCGAGCTCGAGCCCGAGCTTTTTCACGCCGACGGAGGCCTGCTGAAAAAGAATCTTGCCGACCTCGGTCGATCCGGTGAAACCGACGAAGCGCACGGCGGGATGTTCACAGAGCACCTTGCCGATCGCCGACGAATTGCCGGTGAGGATGTTGAACACGCCCTTGGGCACGCCCGCCTTCTCGGCCAGCGCCACCAGCGCGAGCGCGCTCAACGGCGTCTCGTTGGCGGGCTTCAGCACCACGGTGCAGCCGGCGGCGAGCGCCGGCGACACCTTGCGGGTGATCATCGAGTTCGGAAAATTCCATGGCGTGATCGCGCCGCAGACGCCGATCGGCTGGCGGATCGCCAACAGCCGCGCGTCCGGCCGCTGGGTCGGAATGGTCTCGCCATACACCCGCCTCGCCTCCTCGGCGAAAAACTCGACATAGGCGCCGCCGATGTCGACTTCGCCAAGCGACTCCGCCAGCGGCTTGCCCTGCTCCGAGGTCAGGATCAGCGCAAGGTCTTCACGGTTGGCGACAATCAGGTCGAACCATTTGCGCAGGATGTTGGAGCGCTGCTTGGCGGTGAGCTTGGCCCAGGCCGGAAACGCGCGCTGGGCGGCCTCCACGGCCTGCGTGGCTTCCGCCGTGCTCATCTTCGGCACCTTGGCCAGCTCGACGCCATTGACGGGGTTGGTCACCGAAGTAGCCGGCGTGCCGACCCAGGCGCCGTCGATGTAGCAGCGGTCGCGCAGCAGCGAGGGATCTTTCAAACGGTCGCGCAGCGACGGCGCAGAGGCTTGCGAAGTACGGGCGGCGGCGGTCGGGGACATGGCGTTACTCCTCGGATTTTCCCGGGATGAGTTTCCCTCGGGGAAGTTTCTTGGGCTAATGGCAACTATAGGCCGAAACAAGCCACAATGCATCGGCCGCGCGTCAGGCGCCGCTTCAAGCAATTTTGAACCAAGGCTGCTGCCGGGCCGCGGCGAGGGTTCGGTGATTTCCCGAACGCCGACCGCCGACTCAGGCCGCGCCGCTCATATAGGTTTCGCGGCGGCCGATCATGCGCTCCGCCGCGGCTTTGGCGTCGGCCTTGGAAGAGGTCGCGCAGGTTCGGTATTCGAGATCGACCGTGGCAGCCGGTTCGCGGCGTCCGAACCATGATTTGGAACCGACACTGAGCAGCGCCAGCGCCTGCGCAACATTGTCGACGGCGCCGAAGGAGTGCAGGGCGCCGCTACCGGCATAGCGGACTTCATAGATGCCGGGGCTGATCGGCGCCTCGATATTTTCGCCGCGCTCCGCCCGCGGATACCGCTTCCATTCACTCCAGGTTGAAATCATCGTTTAAACCTCTGGCGGCGCCAGGCCGCAATCACTTGAGTTAAATTGACCGTTTGAAGACAACTTTTTATCCTGCGATCTGAATATCTTACTACAAAAATTGTTATCGGGTACAGTACCGATGGAAGATATCCCTAATAACTGGAGATGACAGCTTCATTGCCGGTAAATCCACCGCAAAAGAAGCGCTATCGCCATTCGGCCGGTTTGCCATCCTAGCTGCCCTCGCGATCCCAAAATCATCACGAGAACGCGACCGCCGCGATTCAATTTGCCGCTGCTGCTTGCGGGAAAACTGAACCGGGAGGAAGATCGGCAACTTCAAAAAATGAACGGGAGGTGATCCATGCAAAGTCAAGCTCAGATTGACCAGGTGCTACGTCAGAAAAGCGACGCCAAGGAGATCCCCGGCGTGGTCGCCATGGCCGCCACATCGAAGCAAGTGATCTATCAGGGCGCATTCGGCAAACGCGACCTTTCCAAAGACGACGCGATGACGCCGGACAGCGTGTTCTGGATTGCCTCGATGACCAAGGCGATCACCGCCGCCGGCGCCATGCAACTGGTCGAGCAGGGCAAGCTCTCGCTGGAGGCGCCGATCGGCAAGCTACTGCCGGATCTCGCCGCGCCGCAGGTGCTGGAAGGCTTCGATACCAAGGGCGAACCCAAACTTCGGCCGGCGAAGCAGCCGATCACGCTGCGCCACCTGCTGACCCACACCGCCGGCTTCGCCTACGACATGTGGAACGGCGACATGGTGCAATATCTGGAGAAGACCGGGGTACCGGGCATCATCACCTGCAAGAACGACGCGCTGAAGACGCCGCTGATGACAGACCCCGGCACGCGCTGGGAATACGGCAGCAATATCGATTTCGCCGGCAAGGCCATCGAGGCCGTGACCGGCAAGCGGCTCGACGCCTGTCTCCGCGATCATCTATTCACGCCGCTCGGCATGACCGATACCGGCTTCAAGATCGGTGACGCGCAGCGCAAGCGTCTCGTCGCCATGCACAACCGCGGCGAGGACGGCTCGCTGGCGCCGATCCCGTTTGAGCTCGAACAGGATCCGGAATTCCACATGGGTGGCGGCGGCCTTTACGGCACCGCAGGCGACTACATCAAGTTCACCCAGATGATCCTCAACAAGGGCCGCGGCAACGGCAACCAGGTGCTGAAGCCGGAGACGGTTGCGCTGATGAGCCAGAACCATATCGGCGAACTCAACATGACCAAGATGAGTTCGGCGGTGGCGTTCGCCACCAACGATGTCGATCTCTATCCGGGCATGGAGAAAAAATGGGGGCTGAGCTTCCTGATCAATACCGCCAAGACCCCGGAAGGTCGCAGCCCCGGCAGCCTCGCCTGGGCAGGTCTCGCCAACACCTATTACTGGATCGACCCGTCGCGCGACGTCAGCGGCGTGATCCTGATGCAGGTGCTGCCATTCGCCGACCCCAAATGCCTGGAAGCGTTCGCAGGCTTCGAGCGCGGCGTCTATGCCGGGCTTGATGCGGGACAGAAGGCGGCATAAAGCGCTATGGCGTTCCCGGCGCATCCGAACCGACTGCGCCGGGAAAGGCCGGTCCCTTACAGAAGGGCCACACAGGTACCAACCTTGGAGAGGCGGACTTGACGGAAATGGCGGACAGTTACGTTTGCGGCGTCGCCGATGCGCCGCTGCTCGGCGAAACCATCGGGCGCAGCCTTGATCAGGCCGCCCAGCGCTGGGGCGATCGCGAGGCGCTGGTTTCGCCCAGCCACGACGTCCGATGGACGTGGAAGGAATTCGCCGAGCGGGTCGATGCGCTGGCCGCCGGATTCCTCGCGCTCGGCCTCGAGCGCGGCGCCCGAATCGGCATCTGGTCGCTGAACCGGCCGGAATGGACGCTGACGCAATTCGCCGCCGCCAAGGCCGGGCTCATTCTCGTCACCATCAATCCGGCCTACCGCCTCAGCGAGCTCGAATTCGCCCTCGGCAAGGTCGGATGCGCGGCGATCGTCACGGCGACGGCGTTCAAGACCAGCAACTACATGGAAATGCTGAATACGCTGCTGCCGGAGCTCGCCAAAGCTGCTCCCGGCAACCTGCACGCGGCACGGTTGCCGCAGTTGCGCGCGGTCATCCAGATCGGCGGACCGGCCTGCCCCGGCACGATTCCGTTCGAGGAAGTGGCCCGGACCGGCGGCGCACGTCACCGCGATGCGCTGGCCGCGCTGGGCAAGACGCTGCAGTTCGACGATCCCGTCAACATCCAGTTTACCAGCGGCACCACCGGATCGCCCAAGGGCGTGACGTTGACCCACCACAACATTCTCAACAACGGCTATTTCGTCGGACGTGCGATGCGCCTGACCGAACAGGACCGCATCTGCACTCCGGTTCCGCTTTACCATTGCTTCGGCATGGTGATGAGCAATCTCGCTTCGGTCACGCTCGGCGCCACGATGGTCTATCCCGGCGAAGGTTTCGATCCGTTGGCGACGCTGCAGACCATCGAGCGCGAGAAATGCACGACGCTGTACGGCGTGCCGACCATGTTCATCGCCGAACTCGACCATCCGGAGTTTGCCAGGTTCGACCTGTCGTCGCTGCGGACCGGGATCATGGCCGGCGCGCCCTGCCCGATCGAGGTGATGCGGCGCGTCAACGAACTGATGAACATGCGCGACATCACCATCGCCTATGGCATGACCGAAACCAGCCCGGTCAGCTTTCAGAGCGCAACCGACGATCCGCTGGAGCGCCGGGTGTCCACCGTCGGCCGCATTCTTCCCCATGTCGAGGTCAAGGTGGTCGATCTTGAGGGACGCGTCGTTCCCCGCGGCGAACGCGGCGAATTGTGCACCCGCGGCTACAGCATCATGCTGGGCTATTGGGACGAAGCGGAGAGGACCGCCGACGTGCTCGATGCCAATGGCTGGATGCATACCGGCGATATCGCCGTCATCGATGCTGAGGGCTATTGCAACATTGTCGGCCGCATCAAGGACATGGTGATCCGCGGCGGCGAGAACCTCTACCCGCGCGAGATCGAGGAATTCCTTTACCGCCACCCCAAGGTCCAGGATGTGCAGATTTTCGGTGTCGCTGACGATCGCTATGGCGAGGAACTCTGCGCCTGGATCCGGACGCGATCTGGCGAAACGCTCACGGCCGACGAAATCCGCGCGTTCTGCGACGGTCAGATCGCCCACAACAAGATCCCGCGCTATGTCGAATTCGTCGACGAGTTTCCGATGACCGTCACCGGCAAGATCCAGAAATTCCTGATGCGCGAGGCCGTCGAGGTGCGGCTCGGATTGAAGGCTGCGAAGACTGCGTGAACGGACTTGCCGCTTTCTCCGTTCCCTCCCCCCTTGTGGGGGAGGGTTAGGGAGGGGGGTCGGCCGCAAACACCGGCTTTCGTGATACCCCCTCTCCACCTCTCCCCCACAAGGGGGGAGAGAGCCGATTTGAGTTCGACGAGGGCGATACATCACCTCTGCATGAGCGCTCACACCGGCAATCCATTCTTCTCCGCCAATTCCTTCAGCGAGACCTGCGGCCGGGCACCGATGTGCTGGATGATTTCGGCCGCGGCGAGCGCCCCGAGGCGCCCGGCGTTTTCGTGACCGGCTTTGCGCACCAGACCGAACAGGAAGCCGGCGGCAAACAGGTCGCCGGCGCCTGTCGTGTCCACCACCCTGTGAACCGGAAAGGCCGGTACCGCGATGACGCCGTCTTTCGACGCCACCACGCAACCCTTCTCGCTGCGGGTGACTACCCCAAGCGCGGTGTCGCTGCGAAATTGCTTCAACGCGGTGTCGAAATCCGAACTCTGATAGAGCGAATGCAGTTCGGCTTCGTTGGCGAAAACCAGGTCCACGGTGCCGTTGCGCATCAGATCGAGAAATTCGCCGCGATAACGGTCGACGCAAAACGCATCGGACAGCGTCAGCGCAACCTGGCGGCCCGCATCATGGGCGATGGTCGAGGCCTTCACAAAGGCTTGCTTGGCGCTCTTCGGATCCCAGAGATAGCCCTCAAGGTAGAGGATCCGCGAGGCCGCGACCTGCGCGGCGTCGATATCTTCGGGCATCAGTTCCTGGGCGGCGCCGAGATAGGTGTTCATGGTGCGCTCGCCATCCGGCGTCACCAGGATATAGGAGCAGCCGGTGGCGGGCCCGCCCAGCGCGGGTCTGGTCTCGAATGCGACCTGCGCCGCGCGGATGTCATGGCTGTACAGGCGGCCGATCTGGTCATCGCGGACCTTGCCGACATAGGCGGCCCGCGCCCCCAGATTGGCGATGCCGACAATGGTGTTTGCCGCCGAGCCGCCGGACATTTCGGTCGCCGCGCCCATGTCCCGGTAGATCGAGGTCGCGCGGGCTTCGTCGATCAGCGCCATGCCGCCTTTGGTCATGCCATGCGCGGCAAGGAAGCTCTCGTCGGCCTGCACCAGGACATCGAAAATCGCATTGCCGATGCCGAGAACGTCGTATTTCGCTGTTGTCATCCATCCGTCCTGTTGCGGCATTTGCGATGGCGCGGAAAATCCGCTCCAAATCGGTGCAAGAAAGTGCTGCGGCCTATCACGACCAACCCTGCGCCAGCAAGCGACGTCTAGCGCAATTTCCACCTCAATGGCTTCATCCTTCGAGACGCATCGCTTCGCGCTGCTCCTCTGGATGAGGTCTCAGACCCTCATGGTGAGGAGCGCGGCAAGGCCGCGGTC
>Ga0208849_1000865_pt1 | contig 24771 bp, 22 predicted proteins | sample NGESurdeep072012_10_FD_184470 | JGI IMG/M metagenome (GOLD analysis project Ga0208849, IMG submission 184470) | Arctic peat soil microbial communities from Barrow, Alaska - NGEE Surface sample 53-3 deep-072012 (SPAdes) | ecosystem: Environmental > Terrestrial > Soil > Wetlands > Peat ... | reverse complement strand
CACCGGCCCGCCGTAGCTGCCGCCATAGGGATACTGGCCATAGCTCGGCGGCTGGTTGTAGGCCTGTCCGCCGCCGTAAGGCTGGCTGTAGGCCGGCTGGCCGTAGGGCGCCGGTTGCGGCGGGAATGCCCGCCCGGATTGGGCATAACCCGGTTGGGGCTGATTGTAGGCTGGCTGGCTATATTGCTGCGGCTGACTGTAAGCCGGCTGTCCGTAGGCCGGCTGTCCATAGCCTGGCGCCGCCGCGTAACCCCGCGGCGCGCTCTGCGTCGGCGGTTGGGCGGAGGCCTCCTGGGTCGGCGTCTGCTGCCGCGCCACCATCGGATACCGAGCCGGAATGCGGCCGTTGATCTGCACCGTGGTGTTGGCGATGCCTTCCTGTTTCACCAGGCCGAACAGCACCGCCGCATTGGACGGCGCCAGCCGCACGCAGCCGTGCGACACAGCCATGCCAAGGTGCGGAACGTCGTTGAAGCCATGAATGGCGTGGCCGTTCAGGTCGAAGAACATCGAATCCGGCATAAACGCGTTGTCGTATTCCTTGGAGTGGTGCGTGGCGTCCATGCGGTTGACTTTGAATACGCCGTTCGGCGTTCCGTGGCCGGCGCGCCCGGTGGACACCGGCCAGTCGTAGCGCGTCACGCCGTCGACCGTGACCAGCATGTGCTGGATGTTCTGATTGATGGAAATGATGATGTTGGCGGAAGCCGCAGACGCGCAAGGCAGCGCCAGGGCGGCCGCGCAGAGCGTGGCATAGAACATGTGTTGCGGACGCATTGTTTTTTACACCTGCGATGGGGAACCGATGGGGATCGGTGACTGCCGAGAGTCCAGAGGTGCGCCCCCTCCGTTAGAAGCTTCGGCCGGCCGAATGGTTCAATTCAAGTCCGTAAATGTACGCACTGGCGAAATGGTGAATGAAATGCGGCGGGAAAGGTGAATGTGGGGGCAGCCTCTTCACGATTTCGTGGCCATTTTCATTGTGTAGGCGGCGTCATGGTGCGGGCGAAAAAGCGCTGGATTCGCAACTGCCGGCGGTGATCGGCTCCTCCAGCGGTTGCCGCCCGGCGGCGTGCATTGCCGCCCGATAGGCAAACACCATTCCGGGACCCAGCGTGGTGCCCGGTCCAGGATAGGATCCGCGCATCATCGAGGCCATGTCGTTGCCGCAGGCGTAAAGGCCGGGGATGGCCCGGCCGTCGTTGCCGAGCACGCGTGCGTCCGCATCCGTCGACAGGCCGGTCGAGACCGCGATGTCAGCGGGCCAGATTCTGAGGCCGTAATACGGCGGGACGGCGAGGGGGCCGATACACGGGTTCGGCTTGTGCGCGTCGTCGCCGTTGAAGCGGTTCAGCTCGGTCTCGCCTTTGCCGAAGTCTTCGTCGATGCCGGTCTGTGCAAAGCCGTTGTGGCGCGCAACCGTCCGGCGCAGGCCCGACGCGTCGATGCCGAACTGGCCGGCGAGGTTGTCCACCGTATCGCCGCGTTTGAGGTATCCGGCTCGCAGCAGGTGCCGCAGGTTGCCGGCGCCCGGATAGACGAGGCCAAGCCCGTACTTTTTGATGAATGCCGCGTCGCAGATCAGATAACACGGGATCGATGGCGAATTGGCGTTGGCGTCGAACATGCCTTCGACAAAATCGTGATACGACACGGCTTCGTTGACGAAGCGCTCGCCGCGTGCGTTCACCGCGATCAGGCCCGGCTTGGCGCGGTCGAGCAGGAGGTGCGGATAGAGGCCCTTGCTGCCATCCGCGCGCGGCGTGACCGACGCCGGCGTCCACAGCCCGCTGCGGCGATGCTCCTGCGGCGCGATGCGGGCGCCGAGTTTTTCCCCGAGGGCAAGGCCGTCGCCGGTGTTGAATTCGCTCGCCATCGAATGCGCCGGAGTGGGCCGCGCCATGAAGGCGGCGCGATAGCGCGCGTTATGGCCGTAGCCGCCGGTTGCCAGCACGATACCCTTTCGGGCCTTGATACAAAGTTCGCCGCTCGCCGTGCCGATCGTCGCGCCGGCGATGCGCCCGTCATTGTAATCGACCGAAGCGATCGGCGTGTTGAACAGAATTTCGATGCCGCGCGTCTTCAGGCTGTAAAACAGCCGCGCGGTCAGCGCGTTGCCCATCGTCAGGCGCGTGCCGCGCGGGTGGCGCAGCCGATCGGTCAGATAACGCGCCATGAGTCGCGCCGCGTGGGCGAAATTGCCAAGAGATTTGAATCGGCCGACCAGCGGCAGGATGTCGGCCTTGGCGATCATCATGCCGCCGAACAGCATGTATTCGGGGATCGGCGGCCGCAGTCGCGCGAAGTCGGCGCCGAGCAGACGCCCGTCGAACGGCTCCGGAATGATGGCGCGGCCCACGACTGCGGCTCCCTTCATGTTGCTGCGATAGTCAGGATGCCGCCCGCACGGCACGAATTTCAGCGCGCTGTTGCGCACAAGGTAATCGATTGCGGCCGGCCCGGTTTTCAGGAACGCCGTGCGCAATTCGCGACCCGAAGCGTCGCCGATAAGCGCGTCGAGATATTCTTCGGCCTCCGCCGGGCTGTCGTCGAAGCCGGCGTTACGGCTTTGATGGTTGCCGGGAATCCACAGCGTGCCGGCCGAGGTCGATCCGGTGCCGCCGGCCTGACCCGATTTCTCGCAGATGAGGACAGTGAGGCCTTGCAGGCTTGCCACCAAGGCGGCCGTCATTCCGGCCGGCCCGGCGCCAGCCACCAGGAGATCGACCTCGCGTTGTTGTGTCATGGTACTTTCCAGCCCGCCGACTGGAAGCACGCTAGGTCACGGTGTGGTTTCTGCCAACTGCGACAGCGTCATTTGCCGTGAAATGACGGCTCAATGCCGTTTGAAATACTGCACCGCGCGCTCGTGCTTTTCGGCCGCGGCGCGGGAGCTGAAGGTGCCGAGATTGCGGCGCTTGCCGGTCTTCGGATTTATCTTTCGCGAGTAGAGCCGGTATTTGCCGGTCGACAATTTGCGGATCATGGGCGGTGTTCCTTCCGGTCGCGATCGAGCCTCGCCGTTGGGGACAACCTTGCGAGCGTGGTCCGGTTCATGGCACGCAAACCGCGCGCAGTGCGTGGCGCCGCGGTGGAGAGCAGGCGTGGACAAGTCAAAGTGCATCGGCGTCGGGCTCGCACTGGGCATCGTGTTCGGCGTCGCGTCCACAGTTACGGACTGGGCATCGGCATCGGCATCGCGATTGGCCTTGGCATCTGGTTTGTTCAAAGACGAAGAGGGGCGGCGGCTAGAAAACGCCCCTTGTGCCCGCAATATTGAGGCTGTTGACTGTCGTGCTCGCTGGGAACGAGGGCTGAGACTGAGCTTTGAAAAGCCCGCCGAGAGCGATGACCGTGTAGGAAGTAAACCGTGGCCCGCGAATGGATCGCCTGACCGCCATTGTTCTCGGTGCCGCGGCGGGCGGCGGGTTTCCGCAGTGGAATTGCTGCTGTGCGGTATGCCGGCTGGCGTGGGAGAGGGATCCGCGGGTCAAGCCTCGCACGCAGGCAAGCCTCGCGGTTTCGGCTGACAGGCAGAACTGGGTGTTGCTGAACGCCTCGCCGGATTTGCGGGCGCAGATTCAGGCGGTTCCGGCGCTGCAACCGCATACGACGCCGCGCGGCAGCCCGATCGCGGGCGTGATCCTTACCGGTGCTGAGGTCGATCAGGTCGGCGGCCTGCTGACGCTGCGCGAGCGTGGCAAATTGACACTCTACGGCACCGGCGACACATTGGCGGCGGTCGCCAACAATCCGATCTTCGGCGTGCTGGCCGCCGATATCGTGGATCGTCAGGCGGTCACGCTGGCGCAGAGCTTTGTGCTGCCAAACGGGCTCGAGGCCGAAGTGTTCTCGGTCCCCGGCAAGGTCGCGCTCTATCTGGAAAAGGGCGAGCCCGAGCCCGAGGCAGATACTGGCGTCAATGTGGGAGTGGAGATCAGAAGCGGCGGGACGCGCCTTGTTTATGTGCCGGGAGCGGCCGCGATGACCGAGAGTTTGATGAAGCGTCTCGGCCGCGCCGATGCCGTGCTGTTCGATGGCACGCTCTTTCATGATGACGAGATGATCGTCAGCGGCACTGGAATGAAGACCGGCCGGCGCATGGGGCACATGCCGATCGATGGGGCGAACGGGACTTTGCAACAACTCGGCGGGCTGAAGGCGCGGCGGATCTTGACCCACATCAACAATACGAACCCGATCCTGATCGATGGTTCGCCGCAGCGGCGCCAAGTTGAAGCGGCCGGGTTCGAGATCGCCGAGGACGGTATGGAGATCGTGTTGTGAACGCCGTGTCTCCCGACCAGCTTGAATCACTGCTGCGCGAGATCGGGGCCGCGCGGTATCATCGGCTGCACCCGTTCCACAAGATGCTGCACGGCGGAACATGCACGAAGGGTCAGGTGCAGGCCTGGGCGCTCAACCGCTATTACTATCAGGCCATGATCCCGCTGAAGGATGCGAGTTTGATCGCGCGTTGCGCGGATTCGGATATCCGCCGCGAGTGGCGCGGTCGTCTGCTCGATCACGACGGCGAAACACAGGGCGAAGGCGGCATCGCGCGCTGGCTCAAGCTCACCGACGGTCTGCAGCTCGACCGCGATTACGTCGTGTCATGCCGCGGGCTGCTGCCGGCGACGCGATATGCCGTTGACGCCTACGTGCATTTCGTCCGCGACAAGTCGCTGCTCGAAGCCATCGCATCGTCGCTGACCGAGCTGTTCTCGCCTCAGATCATCAGTGAGCGCATCGAGGGTATGCTCAAGCACTACGACTTCGTAAATTCCGAGACGCTGGCCTACTTTTCGCAGCGCCCGCCGCAGGCGGAGCGCGATTCGCGCTTCGCCCTTGATTACGTGAAGGCGAATGCCGTCACCGCCGAAGCCCAGCGCAGCGTGCTGGCCGCGTTGGAATTCAAATGCGATGTGCTCTGGGCGATGCTGGACGCGCTGAATCATGCTTACGTGGCACCGGGGCACATACCGCCCGGCGCTTTCGTGCCACAGGAAAAGGAGCCGGGGTGAGCGACGCGACGCCCGTGGTTCCTCTGGACGCGCGGCCGCGACTGCCGCGCGGCGTGCGGTTGGTGCATAATGAAGCCCACGGCGGATGGGTTTTGTTGGCGCCAGAGCGTCTGTTCAAGGCTGACGCTATCGCTGCCGAGATACTCAAACGCTGCACCGGCGACGCTACGGTCGGCTCCGTCGTCGATGATCTCGCGGGCACCTATTCGGCGCCGCGCGAGCGCATCCTGGCCGACGTCAGCGCGCTCCTGCAAGGGCTCGCCGACAAGAAGCTGCTGGAACTTGTTGTCGAATGACAAAAGATTCGAGCCGAGCTCGAAACCAAATGCATGATTCGCCGGAGGCGAGAGAGGCGGCGGCGCCGGCTTTGCCGCGGCCGATCAGCATGCTCGCCGAATTGACTCATCGCTGCCCGCTCGGCTGTCCCTATTGCTCCAACCCGCTGGTTCTCGATGGCCGTGACAGCGAACTCGACACGGAGACGTGGACGCGCGTGTTTGACGAGGCGGCGGCGCTCGGCGTCCTGCACGTTCATCTGTCGGGGGGTGAGCCCGGCGCGCGGCGCGACCTCGTGCAGATCACGGCGGCGGCGCATGCGAGCGGGCTTTACACGAATCTGATCACATCGGCGGTGGGTATTAACGCGGCTCGGCTCGACGAGCTTGCCGACGCCGGCCTCGACCACGTGCAGATTTCGATTCAGGACAGCGAACCGGCCTCCGCTGACCACATCGCCAACTATCGGGGTGCATTTGCCCGCAAGAAGGACCTGGCGGCGGCAGTGGTGCGGCTGAAAATTCCGTTGACCGTGAACGTCGTGGTCCACCGCGCCAATGTCGAGCGCATGGTCGCCATGGTCGACCTCGCGATCGCTCTTGGCGCCAGCCGGGTCGAGATCGCGCATGTCCAGTATTACGGCTGGGCCTTACGCAATCGCGCGGTGTTGATGCCAACGGCCGAACAGACGGCATTTGCCGTCAAGACCGTCGAGGAATTGCGCCAGCGCCATCACGGCAAGATCGTGATCGACGCAGTCACGCCGGATTACTATGCGCGCTTTCCGAAACCCTGCGTCGGCGGTTGGGGCCAGCGTTCGCTCAATGTGACGCCGATCGGCAGGGTGCTGCCATGTCACGCGGCGGAAACCATTCCGGACCTGGAGTTCTGGTCGGTGCGCGACCGTTCACTTGCCGACATCTGGACAATTTCCCCGTCATTCAACGCCTTCCGCGGCACCGACTGGATGAAAGAGCCGTGCCGTAGCTGCGCGCGCCGGGAGGTCGATTTCGGCGGCTGCCGGTGTCAGGCGCTTGCCATCACCGGAGATGCGCGAGATGCCGATCCGGTCTGTCATCTCTCGCCGCTGCACGACCGAGTGGTCGCCCTTGCGGCCGCGCGGAACGACGCGCCGTATGCGTATCGGGTATTCGAACGCTCAGGGTAGCGTGACGCGACGGTGCTGGAACTGAAGGATCGGTGCCCGCTATTTTTGGTAGGCGTGCGCACGAATGTAGTGCCAGAGCTGGTCGAGCTGCTCCTCGTTGAGCACGCCCTTCCACGGCGGCATTTGGTTCTTGCCGTTGAGCACCGAGTGTTCGAACCGGGGCCGTTCATCGGCCTGCAAGCGGCGCAGGTCGAAGGTTTGACCGCCATTGACCAGATCGTCGCCATGGCAGGTCGCGCAATAGGTGTTGTAGACCTGCTCGCCGGCCGCGATTTTAGCCTGGTCGTCGTCGGCGGCGCGGGCATAGCCGGTCGCCGCGCCTGATAAGATGACAGCCAGTGCGAATGTCGTGCGCAGAGGCACGCCCTGGCGCCGGAGTTGGCGGATCGTTGGCGGCGACATCGATGCTCCCGGAATGAAAGAGGCCGCGATCGGCGGCCTCTCGCGTTGCATGATAGAGCGACGAGGCTCGAGCCTTACTTGTTGAACAGCGCGAACGTCCACAGCGTCATGCCGGTGGGCAGGTCCTGGAGATTGGGATCGCCGCCATGCTGCGCATAGACGCCACCCAACCCGCTCAGCACAGTGACGTATTGTTTGCCGTCTTTTTCCCACGTCACCGGTTGACCGACGATGCCTGACGGCGTCTGGAAGCTCCAGAGGATTTTCCCGGTATCGGCGTCGAGCGCCTGGAACTCACCCGTCATGACCCCCGTGAACACGAGATCGCTCGCGGTCACCATGGTCGATGAGAAATTCGGGCTTCGGTACGGTGTCTTCCACTTTACCTTTCCGGTCAGCGGATCAACCGCCTCGAGATAGCCGCGCACGTTAGGATCTTCGGTAACGACGCTCCGCTTTACAGTCGGCACGCCGGATGGCTGACCGGGCTTGAGCTTCGGCGGCTCCGGCGCCTGGTAGGTCATGCCGACATTGATAATATTGATGTAGGCCAGTTTGGTGCGCGAGCTGTAGGAAAAGCTCTGCCAGTTGGTGACGCCGGAAACCGAGGGCCACACGGTGACTTTTTCGCCGGTGACGGCGCCCTTGTAGACATCGGTATAAACCGGTCGCCCGGTCTTCATGTCGATGGCGCTCGCCCAGTTGACCTTGCCGAACGGATTGGCGGCGAGCAGTTTTCCGGTTTTGGCATCGAGCACGTAAAGGAAGCCGTTGCGGTTGGCCTGGATCACCACCTTCTTCGGCTCGCCGCCAACATTGACGGTGGCGTTGATTGGAGTGCCCACTGCGTCGAAGTCGAATGGGTCGTGCGGCGAGGCTTGGTAGTACCAGACGCGCTCGCCGGTTTCCGGGCGGATGGCCCAGACGCTGTTGGTGAACAGATTGTCGCCGGCACGCGCGCGCGGATTCCACGGCGCCGGGTTGCCGACGCCCCAGAACACCAAGTCGAGATCCGGATCGTAGGAGCCGGTGACCCAGCTGCTGCCGCCGCCGGTCAGGTAGGAATCGCCTTGCCAGGTCTCTGCGCCGGGCTCATCGCCCTTGGCGGGAATCGTGTAGTCGCGCCACAAATGCTTGCCGGTCTTGGCATCGTAGGCTTCGATGAAGCCGCGGTTGCTGAATTCGGCCCCGGCCACGCCGACGATGACGATGCCTTTGACGATAAGCGGCGCGCCGGTCATCGCGTAGCCGTTGGCCGGTGTCGCGGGATCGGGCGATTTTGCCTCCCAGACCTGCTTGCCGGTCTTGGCATCGAGCGCGACAATCCGGTCGTCCATGAGTCCGCGGATGATCATGCCGTCGTAGATGGCGGCGCCACGATTGACGATGCCGCAACACACAACGCGCAGGGTCGCCGGCGGATATTCATGTTTGACCCGCCAGATTTGCTTTCCAGTGAGGGCATCGACGGCGGCCGTGCTGTCGTGGGTCGTGATATAGATGACGCCGTTGTCGATGATCGGAAAAGCTTCCCCGCCGTTCAGATCGCTCAACGAATACGACCATGTGGGGACAAGTTTGCCTACGTTCTCCTTGGTGATCTGCGTGAGCGGGCTATAGCGGTTCGCCGAATAACCCATGCCGTAGATCAGCACATTCTCAGGATTCTTCTCGGCGTTTTTCAGATCATCGGATGATTGCGCAAGCGCCGCCAGCGGCAATGCCGCACTCAGCGCAGCGGCGATGATGATCATCGATCGCATCATGTCGCGTCCTCCCCGTGTTGTCGGCCACCTTGCCGGCAGCCGTTTCATCGATTGTTATTCAGCCGGCGCGCCGTGGCAAGCATGCGGATTGGAGGCCCCCTATGTCCCCGCTCGGCTTTTCTGTCCCGCACACTTGTGCCAGATTTCCGCAGTAATGCTGCTCGGTATGCACGGGGCAGCGCGTTGGGCGACTGCCCGAGGGAGGAAAGTCATGTGTCGCGTATGCCGTCCATCGGCTGCATTGAGGTTTGGTCCTTGGTCGCCCCGCGCTATTCGCCGGACACTTAGCCATGAGATCTGATGGTCGCGTGGCTGCGCGCTCGGTGCTCGGCCTGCGCATCCTGTTGGTCACCGTGCTGATGCTGGCCGCTTCCGGCGCGGTCGCGGCCGATCGCATCCGCATCGCGGCACAGAAGACCGGCACGTTCGCCTGGGAGCTTCAGGTCGCCCGCCAGCATGGCCTCGATCGCAAGGCCAATCTGAATCTCGAAACGACCGAGCTCGCCAGCACTCAAGCCGGACAAATCGCACTGCGGGGCGGGTCGGCCGATCTCATTCTGTCGGACTGGCTATGGGTCGCGCGCGAACGTGCGCTTGGCGACGATCTGGTATTTTACCCTTATTCGAGCACGCTCGGCGGCGTGATGGTGTCTGAGAATTCGGCGATCCGAGGCATTGCCGACCTTAAAGGTAGAAAGCTCGGCGTGGCAGGCGGGCCGCTCGATAAGAGCTGGTTGCTGCTGCGGGCCTTGGCGCGTCGATCTGGCGTCGATCTCAAGACAGATGCCGACATTTCCTATGGGGCGCCGCCGCTGCTGTCGGCCATGGCGCTGCAAGGCAAGACTGACGCGACACTGACGTTTTGGAATTTCTGTGCGGGCCTTGAGGCAGACGGAATGCATCGCGCCATCGCCATGGCAGACGTGATGAAGCAACTGGGTGCGGCCGGGCCGGTCGCCATGGTGGGTTACGCGTTCCATCAGGGCTGGGCCGAACGCAACCGAGCCACGCTCGAGCGCTTCTTTGCCGTAACCGGTCAAGCAAAGACAATTCTCGCCGATTCGCCGGCCGAATGGCAGCAGCTCGCGCCCCGCATCGGCGTACACAGTGACGCCGCACTGGGGATCTACCGCCGACGCTACATCGAGGGCATCCCTGGCCGTCCGCTCGCCGATGAAGTCGCCGACGCGCGGGCGCTCTATCGCGTATTGGCCGACATTGGTGGCGCCGACCTTGTCGGTCCGGCGCATGAGCTTGCTCCCGGCACGTTCTACAGTGCGGGATCGAGCGAATGAATTTCGCCCTGCGCCTTGGCTCGATCGCGCTGTTGCTTGCAGCCTGGATCGCGGGTTCGCATCTGCTCGGCCCGCGGCTGTTACCCGCTCCGCAGGCCGTTGTCCTTTCGATCGTCCATGAGGCGCGCACTGGCGCACTCGGCTTCAACCTGGGCATCACGCTGCTGCGCGTCCTGGTGTCATTCACCATCGCCATGATGCTCGGCACATTCATCGGGATTGGAATGGGCCGCAGCCAGGCCATCAACCGGATTGCCGACCCATGGTTGATCGTGCTGCTCAACTTGCCGGCCCTGGTGATCATCGTGCTCGCCTATATCTGGGCCGGGCTCACGGAAACCGCGGCGATTATCGCCGTTGCGCTCAACAAACTGCCGATCGCCATCGTCACGGTGCGCGAGGGGGCGCGCGCGCTCGATCCGACCCTCGACGAAATGGCGACGGTGTTTCGCATGGGCAGTTGGGTTCGGCTGCGGCACGTCATGCTGCCGCAGCTTGCCCCCTACTTGGCTGCGGCGGCCCGTTCCGGACTGTCGCTGGTGTGGAAGATCGTGCTGATCGTCGAGTTGCTTGGCCGGCCCAATGGGGTCGGCTTCGAGATCGGGGTTGCCTTCCAGTTATTCGACGTTACGCGCATCCTGGCCTATGCTTTGACCTTCGTGGGCGTCATGCTCGCGATCGAAAGTTTCTTGGTGCAGCCACTTGAACGACATGTCTCCCGCTGGCGGCTCAAGCCGGCTTGAGCTTCACATCAGGCAAAAGTCATATCGCACCGCATCGGGCAGCCGCCTGCATGTGCTGGGCGAGATAGCGTTCAGTTTGGCGCATGGTGAAGTTGCCGCCCTGGTCGGCCCTTCCGGTTGCGGCAAAACAACGCTTTTGCGCATCGTCGTCGGATTGGATCGCGATTTTGACGGCAGCGTCGCGCTGCCTTCGCATGGCAGACTCGGCATGGTCTTTCAGGAGCCCCGGCTGCTGCCTTGGCGCACGGTGGAGGAGAACGTCCGGCTTGTCGCGCCACATGTGAGTGAAGCTGCGTTGACCGTGCTTTTCACGACGCTCGGCCTCGCCGAGCATCGCCGTCATTATCCGGGTGAATTATCGCTTGGTCTTGCCCGCCGCGTCGCCCTTGCGCGGGCGTTCGCGATCGAGCCAGACCTGCTTGTCCTCGACGAGCCGTTCGTCTCGCTTGATGCCGCGCTGGTCGAAAGACTGCGGGGAGAACTGATTGAATTGGTGTCGCGTCGACCGACCACGACGTTGCTGGTCACGCATAGCATCGACGAGGCTGTCGGCCTTGCGGATCGGGTGATCCTGTTGTCAGCGTCGCCGGCCCGCGTGCTCTCCGAGGTTCCGGTCGAACATCCGCGCAGCGCCCGTTCAGCAACTGAACTCGCCATCGTCCGCGACCGGCTTAAGAGCGCCGCGGCGCAACGATAACGCCGCCTCTCTCCTCATGCCGGCTGCGCCTGGGCGGTGCGGCGGATCATGCCGCGCTGCGGGTTATAGCCGATGACGGCGAGCAGAAAGAACAGCACTGTCGCTCCGGTCACGACGCAGGCCGAGACCGGCTCGAATTGGCCGTAAAGCGCAAACCGAATAAGTTCGACCGCGTAGGTGAATGGGTTGCCGAGCGCGACGTAGTAGACCCACACCGAGCCGCTCTGCTGCAGCTTCCACAGCGGATAAAGCGCCGACGAGAAAAAGAACATCGGAAACATCACGAAATTCATGGCGCCGGCGAAATTCTCGACCTGACGGATGTAAACCGACAGGAGCAACCACAAGGCTCCGAGCATCAAGCCGGAAATGATCAGTGCCGGCAGCACTTCGAGCCAAGCGATTGGATCGAAGGTCACGTCGAACGCGATGCAGACGGCGAGAAATACATAGCAGGTGAGAACCGACAGCGAGGTGCCGGCGGCGAGCTTGCACGCCAACAGGATCCATCGCGGCAGCGGCGCCGTCAGCAAGAGCCGCATCACGCCCATCTCGCGGTCATAGACCATAGACAGCGAGGACTGCATGCCATGGAAGAGAAGAATGATGCCTAACAGGCCGGGGACGATGTAGACTTGGTAGGTGATGTAGACCTTGTACGGCGGAATGATCGAAACGCCGAACACGTTGTAGAAACCGGCGGCGAACACGGCGAGCCACATCAGCGGACGCACCAGTGCCGAAAGAAGCCGTCCGCGCTGCTGCACGAATTTGAGGACCTCGCGCGTGGTGATGGCGCGTAGCGCGCGCAGGACGTGGATCAGCGGCATGGACGGTCTTTCGATTTTGGGGCATTGGTCCGCATGGACGCCATCGTCAGCCTACGGCTTAATCTGGCCGGCGGGCAAGCCAACCGAGCCGAAACTCAATGACCATCCAACCAGGCGCACCGGCGCTTCTTCTCGATAATGTCGTCAAGACCTATGGGGCGATCCGCGCTGTCGATGGTGTGAGCTTCAGCGCCGCGCCAGGCGAATTCATCGCGCTTCTCGGTCCCAATGGCGCCGGCAAGACGACGCTGTTCCAACTGCTGTCCGGACTGTTCGTGCCGGATGCCGGCCGTATCGAAATCATGGGCCAAAATATGCTGCGCGACCCGGTTCCGGCGCTGGCCATGCTGGGCATCGTATTTCAGCAACCGACGTTGGATCTGGAATTGACCGTGACCGGCAACCTTCTGTTTCACGCCGGCCTGCACGGAATTCCGCGCGCGATGGCGAAGCAGCGCATTGCCGCCGAACTGGCCCGGCTCGGCCTCGCCGAGCGAGCCCATGATAAGACTTCGCAGTTGAGCGGCGGAAATCGGCGCCGGGTCGAACTTGCCCGTGCGTTGCTGCACGATCCGCGGGTGCTGCTGATGGACGAGGCCACGGTCGGACTCGATCCGGCGAGCCGCAGCGATCTGCTCAAGCTGCTGTTGAGCATGCGGACGGAACGTTCGGTCGCGGTGCTGTGGGCGACGCATCTTTGCGACGAGGTGACCGGCGCCGATCGCGTGATCGTGTTGCATCGCGGCAAGGTGCTGGCCGATACGACGCCGGGAGAATTCATCGCCAAGGCCGGCGTCAGCACGGTCGAGCAGGCTTTTCTGGCGATGACCGGGCCGCAGTAAAGGGGCGGCTTACGCCCATTGCGGAAGCTACAGCGTCCCGCGCACGCCCACATAGGCGGCGAGCGGCATTCCCGGAACGAAGGTGCGCGGGTCTGTCAAATTCAAGTATGGAAACGAGGTCACGTCGAAAAACGTGCCATAAACGTAATAGTGTTGATCAAATAGATTCTTCACGAGTCCGAAAATCTCGACGTGTTGCGACAGCTTGTACGATGAGTGCAGGTTCACCACCCAGTAAGCCGGCACTTTGGGGTTCTGGTTGGATTCGTCGCCGACCAGATATTGGCTGCCGGTAACATTGAGGTCGGCGCCGAATTTCCACGGATCGGTGATCTGATACTCGGCACCGGCCTTGAACCGGTAATCGGCAATGCCGGCTAGGTGGTCGCCGGGCACGACGAAAATGTTGCCGTTGGCGTCGGCGAACGGGTTGAAGGGCGACGACAAGGTCAGGGAGTTACGGAACGTGGCGTCGACGGTCGTCAGATTGGCGTAGACGTTCCAGCGGTCCAATCTGTACGAGGCATTGGCCTCGATGCCTTGCCGCAGCGTATTGCCGGCGTTCTGAAAGTATTCATGGCCGGGGATCGGGCTTGCGACGCTGATAATGTCGTTGGTGTTGAGCGCGCGATAGGCGCCGAGCGTCCAGTTAAGCTGGCCGTGGGCGATATCGAAATGGCCGCGCAAACCGGCTTCGCCCGTGTAGGTGACGACCTGCTGCAACTCGGGGTCGCCGACCAGTGCGTTGTCGATCAGGCACGGCCGCATCGGATCGGCACAGGCCAGTTCCAGCGGAGTCGGCGCCCGGTTGGCGATCGCGTAGTCGCCATAGACCGTAAGGTTGGGCGTGAGTTTGTAGGTGGCGCCTGCCATCGGATTGAAGTGGCTGTATTCGTGGCTGCCGTTAAGCAGCGGATCGTTGCCGAGTTGGTCCGTCAACGTAAGCTGGGCAACATTGAAGCGGCCGCCCGCGGTGATCGCGAGCCGTTTGGTGACGTCGAACGTGTCGGTGGTGTAAACGCCGGTATAGAGCGTCTGCGCACCCAATCCGACTGGCGCCACGTCGCCGGACGGCTGGTCGATGAAGAGGCCTGAACCAACCACAAATGGGAACGTATTGGCATTGACCGTTCCGAGTTCGCTGGTCGTGGAGAATTGCACTAGACCGCGATCGACGCTCAAGCCGAGCACAAAGTTGTTGCCGTGACCGAACAGATCGGCCGATGACGCGACCTGGGCCGAGCCGCCGAAGCTGTTGGTGTTGGTCCAGGTGCGATCGATTTCGCCGAGGATCGACGGCGCGGCGAGCGCGCCGGTTGCCGGCGCGGTCTGTCCACCCGTCGTGATCAGATTTGACAGGCTGCCATCGAGGTTGGGAAAGCACAGCACAGTCGGGTCGGTGCACCCGGTATTCTGCGCATCGGTCCCATTGCCGTCGACATGGGCCTGCTGGAAGTGCCTGTAGTAAGCGACCGCCTGATAGGTCAGCGTGTCGCTCGGCTTCCAGCTCGCGCTGCCGGTGAGGAATGTGAGCTGATCATGTGTGGTTTGCGGAATGGTGTAGACGCTCGACCAGTCCTGGCCGAGCATTTCTACCGGCGCTGCCGCCGCGGCGCCGAAATGATTGTCGGCCTCGGTCAGCGTGAGGTGAAATTCGGTATTGTCGCCGCCGCGGATGCCAGCGTCGGCATAGAGCCGGCGTAACTGCGAGGGCGAATCCTGCCGCCAGCCGGCATCGTCGATGGCGTCGGCGGCGATATAGCCGGACATGTTGCCGTTCTGACCGCCTGCCTGGATCGAGGTACCGATGCGTCCGAACGAACCGCCGGAGGTTGCGTCCTCGACGCCGTGGTAGGTGAAGCCGTTTTTCATCTCGAACGACAGCGCACCGCCGATGGCGTTGAGCCCGTAGACCGGATTGCTTGGCACCAGCGTCATGCCGCTGATCGCGGTTTCCGGGATGAAGTCCCAATTGACGGAATCGCCGAACACCTCGTTGATGCGTACGCCGTTCTGATAAACCGCGAGACCTTGCGGCGTGCCGACGACGGGGGAGGCGATAAAGCCGCGATAATTGAGGTCGCGCTGAAACTCGTTGCCGGTTTGATCGCCGAGCGAGATGCCCGGTACGCTGCGCGACAACGCGCTCAGCAGATCGGGTGCGGTCCCCTTGTCGAAGTCTGCGGCCGAAAGCGTCTGGACGTTCGATGGGATTTTGTCGCGGTCCACGGAACCGGGCTCGGCCGCGGCGGCCCGTGTGGCGATAGGCGCCGCAGCCGGCGCCGTTGCCGCGCGCGCTGCAGCAGGCGTTGGGCGCCGAGCGGCACGACGCGGCGGCGGCACCGGAGTGGTGCCGATCACCTGAATTTCAGGAAGCGCGACGCTCGATCCTGCGGCCGACGAACTGCCATTGGCCTGCGCCAGCGCGGCGGCGGGCGCCAGCATCGCGGCGATGGCGCAACACGCCGCCATTCGTCGAAACGCCACCCTTGCGACTGCTACACCGACTATCCGACACATGGCCGCCCCACCTCAGGCCGGCTTCAATTCTGAGACCCGCCAGCGGCGTTGTCACGAAAGCTTTTGCTAAATCGAGCCGGGAACATTTGGCAATGGCCGGGTGTCGGCCAATGCGCCGCCTCGAGCGGCGACGGTTCAACTGGCCGAAACCAACTGCACCGCGGTGCGGATGAGTTCCGGCAGATTGCGGGCGTCGAGCTTCTGCTTGAGCTGTGCGCTCAAATTAACGACGGTCTTGTAACTGACGTTCAGCTCCTCGGCGATGCGACCGTAAGGCTTGCCCTCGGCCAAGAGCGACAGGGCCTGCAGTTCGCGCGGCGTCAATTCGGCGAGCGGATTCTGCCGCGCCGGCGTATTGGCCAGCGCAACCTGCATGGCAAGCTCGCCGCTCAGGTAGGGTGTTCCGGTCCGCACGCTCTGGAATGCCTCGATGAATTTCTCCGCTGATGTGTCCTTGACCACGTAACCGGTGGCGCCGGCCTGCAGGGCGCGAGCAACGATGACCGGATCGCTGTGCATGCTGAAGACCAGGATGCGCACATGCGCGTCGTGCCCGCGGATACGGCGGATCAGCTCCAGACCGCTAAGACCTTTGTCCTGCATGCCGAGATCGACGACGACGACTTCGGGGGTGTGGCTGCAATAGAGCCGGTAGCCCGTTTCTGGATCGCGGGCCTCGAACACGTCATTGATCCCGGCGTCCTGGAGCATTCGCCGACAGCCCTGCAGCACGATCGGATGATCGTCGATGACAAGCACACGGGTCATGCGGGCGCTCGGTGCTGCGCCGCGCCGCCGCCGGGCGGCTGAACCAACGGAATAACGACCCTCACGCAGGTGCCTTGCCCGGGATTGCTCGCGATTCGGTGATTGCCGCCCAGGGCCGCGACGCGTTCGCGCATGCCGCTGATGCCAAATCCGGTTGGAGTGCCTGCGGGCATACCGTGCCCGTCATCCCGCACGGTGAGTTCGAGCAGCCCCGCGGCGGTGTCATGCCGGGTCTCGACGGCGACGTGCTTTGCCTCGGCGTGACGAATGACGTTGGTCAGACTTTCTTGGATGCAGCGGTACACAGTCAGATCGATCGAATCCCCGTAGCTGCGGGCGAGCGCATCGGCGGCAAAATCAAATGCAATCTGCGGGTGCTGCCGCGACCGCTCGCGAATGAGTTGGCCGAGCATTTCGTTGAGCGGCACGTGGCCAAGCGCCATGGGCCTCAACCGGTCGAGCATGCTGCGATTGATCGACTGAAGATGTTCGGTGATGGCGAGAATTTCGCGCGCGCATTCCGATAGACGCAGTCCGATTTCATTTGAAAGCGTAGCGGTGGCGCCGGCGATCGACGCCGCATAAGCCTTCAGCCCGAACAGGCACGGCCCGACTTCGTCGTGCAGCTCAAGGGCGGTACGCCGCCGCTCGTCGTCCTGCGCCGTAATCAGCCGGTGATTGAGCCACTGATTCTCCAGGTTCGTTGTTTCCAGCGCGCTGGCCAGGGCGTTGAATTGGCGGGCGATTCCGGCGAGCTCGCGCGCACGCAACTGCGGCAGGCGCACGTCATAGCTGCGATGCTCTAGATCGGACAAACCGGACGCGAGCACGGCAAGCGGATTGAGCACCCGGCCGAACAAGACATAGAGAATGCCGATCATCGCGATGTTGAGCACGGCGGCGACCGTTCCGATCGCGACCAGATTCTCCCAAACTTCGGCGATCTCATCGGCCGGCTCGCCGATGATCTCAACTTGCCCGACGGTCCGCCCATCGACGATCACAGGTACGACATCGCGTTTGATCACGGGTGCGACCAGCGCGGTGAACCAGGCCGGCGCCGGGTCACGTTCGGCAATCGGACGAGCGGAGGGCGGCGCCGCCAGCACAATGCCCGCGGCATCCCTCACCGCAATCCGGACGTGGCGCATCGGACGCAATTGGTCCGGCAACGCGGCCAGGAAATGTTCGGCCGAGACTTGGCGATGGAAAAACTTGACGGCATCGCCAACCAGGAGTTCGGCAAGGCGCATGGACGAAGCCATCTCGATGCGGGTTTGCGACCGCGCCCGCACGATCGTGACGCTGCCGGCGACGAGTATCGCCACCAAGTCAATGAGAACGAACACCAGCAGCAGCTGGAAACGAACCGAACGCGCATGCCACAGGGCCGGCAGCAGGCCGCGTCGCGGGCCGGCCACCCGCAGGGCTGCAATCGCCGACGCGGGGTGCGCTGTGATGCTCGTCCTCCCCCAAATGGCTGGTGCCCCAGGAGCGTTGCCGCTCACTTGGTAACGCGGAGCATTATAATCCCATTTTCGCCGCCATTTTCGGTATTTTCCATCGGTTGAGCGGCCTGAGACTGCCCACATCGGTGACGACCCACACCGGTGGGCGATCGCGACAACCGGCCGACTTGCGCTGGAAGCCGCGCAACTGGACCTTGCGGTTGAACGGTTTTCCGTCATAATATCTTTTGCTGCGCTTACAAAAGAATGCCGCAAGACGGAGAAATGTCATGGCTTGGACAACGCCCGTTCTCGTTGAAGTCTGCGCTGGTAATGAGATCAACGGCTACCTGCCGTCCGAAATCTAAGTTCGGCGCAAGAAGTTCGACGCAAGTCTGCAAAACTCGGAACGATAAACCTCGGCGGACAGTCCTACGGGCCGTCCGTGGGGTTTTGTGTGCCTCGCCAGCGTAAACCCCTGTCACGGCGTCCACCAGCCAATTCCACGCTTCAAATTCGTCAGCGGAAGCCGTCTTGCGACGGCAATTTCCAAGTAGTGCATTTCGCGCTCGATCTTCTCGCGCAGCAATAGCCGCAACCGGCTCACCAAAATCGCCGCTTCGATGACCGCCGCCTGAGCGCGGTTGAAGCCCTTGAGCGGGGCGTGCGCCACGGTGCGCAAGACGCAGCAATGGAATTTCTCTCTCGCGCCTCCTGTCCATTCGACGCGCGCGGTCAGGGCGCCGCGAACACGAGAGAGGTGGTCCCGTTTTCCGGAACGGAATGGCGGCTTGGCTAAGATGGATTCTGGGTTGCGTTACGCCGCCAATTTCTCCTCGTTTGCGTGCGTAGCATAGACCTCGTCGGGCGTCGCTGCGGTCGAAAGTTGGTGATGACATAAGGCGATATTGCGCGGCGGCGCCGGCGCGGCTTGAGGACCGCTGACGGTTATTTGTTCGCCGCCACCGCTATCTCCAGCGGGAAGTCATCGACCACTTCGTGCCCGCTCTCAGTGACGATGAAGGTGTGGCCGAGGAAAATGCCGAACAAGCCGTCCGGCGTGATCGGGTTGGGCTCTGCCATGATCACCATGCCGGCTTTCAGTATTTGCTCGAATTCTTCGGCGGCGACGTGCTCGGCGACGACATGCGGCTTGTCGGTGACGAGGTCGATACCGTGGCATTGCGTCGGCCGCGACTGGTAGCCGTTGTCGCGAAAGAACTTACTGGCAAGCCGCATCGCTTCGGGCGGCTTGCCCGGGGCGATCTCGGCGACGATGCGGTGATAGCCGGGCAGCGTCACCTCATTCCAGAATTTCTTCACCATCTCGGTCGGCTCGCCGACGCAAATCGGTGAGCCGACCTGCGCGGTGTAACCGCGATAGCCGGCGGCAAGCTCCATGTTGATGATGTCGCCCTTTTTCAGCACGCGCGACGATGGCCGAGGATTGCCGAAGATCATCGCCGGATTGTCCATCGGCGTTGAGCCGATGATCAGAAAATCGATGTCACCGCCGCCTTCCAGAATCGCCGCCCCCGCGGCGGCGCGCAGCTCATATTCCTTCACGCCCGGCGCGGCCCGCGCCACCATGGCATCCATGGCGTTCTTGCACAGCACGCCCGCCTTGCGCACGCAGTCGAGTTCTTCGGCGCTGTGGATCGACAGTAGCTCGTGCAGAAAGCCCTTGGTGAACACCAGTTCGGCATCGGGCAGGTTGTCGCGCAGCACGTGGTACTGGTTGACCGGCATGTAGTCGCCGTGGCGCGGGTCGATTTCCATCAGGCCGATACGGCCACGCTCGAGTTTCAGTTCGCGGATGCGCTCGACCATGATGTCGGCGTAGCGGCCACTGCGGCTGTGGCGCACGTCCTTGACCGCGACCTCGACCTGGCGTCGCACCGCTTCCGCGTGCGTGCCGCCCATCGAATAGATCATGGTCGGCTCGCCTTCGAGCGGCACCAGCACGTAGCTCGATAGCGCGTGCCATTCCCAGTGGCCCGTCAGCCACAGCATGCCGCCGCCAAAACTCCAGTGGCTTGGACCGCCGGGCACGATCACGACGTCGAGCTTGTCCTGACGCATCTTGGCGCGCAGCGCGCGGTAGCGACGCTCGTATTCGGCCTTGGAGAACTGCTCCCATACCGCATCGCGGTAATACGGTGTGTCGCGCATGTTGGCGAACGGCAGCGACTGATCGAGCTTGCCCCGCACCGCCTCCCACGGCTGCGGACCGATGCGTGGCGGGCGGATTTGGGTGTTCATGGGAGCATTCCTGTGAAATTGCCGATGATGGCGCGACGATAACCCATGGATGTGGTCCTTTCCACATCCGCGCGGCACATCATGTCGCGCCGGCCGGCGCTGCAAGAGCCTCCGAGATGATTTATGCTGGCTCTATCGTGGGCCTGCGATTTCCGAGGTGACGCATGACAATTCCTCGCCGGCTTTTCATCGGTCTCGCCGGCGCCGCGGCGCTGGTGCGGCCGGCTTTCGCCGCCGACAAAGTCGCGGCCGGCACGCTCGGCGGCCAGGCACCGCTGTGGCCATTCTACATTGCGGCCCACAAGGGCTTGTTCGCGGCGCAAAATCTCGACGTTGAAATCAGCTTCGCGCAAAGCGGCGCCGCGGTCACGCAGCAGCTCACCGCTGGCTCGTTCGACGTCGCGCTCAGCGTCGGCATCAACGATCCGATCCATGCCATCGACAAGGGTGCGTCGGTGGCGATCGTGCGCATCGTCGGCAACGCCGCGCCCTATGTGTTGATCGGCAAGCAGGGACTGAAAACCATTGCCGACCTGAAAGGTAAAACAGTCTGCATTGGCTCTCCCGCCGATATGACGACGATCTATTTCAAGCGCATGGCGGCGGCCGGCGGCCTGAAAGACGGCGACTATAATGTCCTTTCCGCCGGCGTCGGCGCCGCGCGCTATGCCGCGCTCAAGGCCGGCGTCGCCGATGCCGCCGTGGTGTTACCGCCGGTCAACTTTCAGGCCGAGAAGGCGGGCTTCGTCACCATCGCGTTCGCGCCGGATTATGTGAAGGATCTGCCGTTTACCGGCATGGCGGTATTCCGGCCGTGGGCGAGCGCGCACAAGGACGTGGTCAAGCGCGTGCTGGCGGCGACCGATGCCAGCATCGCCTGGTTCGCCGACACGGCGCACCGCGACGAGGCGGTCGCACTTTTGGTGCAGACCGCGCACTCCAACAAAGACGACGCCGCGGCAAGCTACGATCTTTTGCGCCGTACCGGCTATTTCGAACCGACCAGCAAAGTGTCGCGCTTAAAGCTGCAAAATCTCATCAACGAAGAACGGGGCGCCGGCAATATCGGTCCGACGCTGACGGTCGATCGTCTGGTCATGCGGGGCGTGACCGAGCTTGTGGATTGATTGCGAGCGTTACCGCTTCACGCGCACGCCAGCACGCTCCAGGCGCGGCAGGACCTCCGCGCAGAAATACGGCACCTCGTCGAGATAATTGACGAACGACAAGCCGATGCCGCGCACGCCGGCCTGACTGATGGTGGACAATTCGTCGGCCACCTTGTCGGGTGTGCCGACGAACGGGTAGCCGCCGACCGCGTTGGAGGCGAAATAGCGGCGCTTGGCTTCATATTCCGCCGGCGGAATCGTCTGCGGCGTGATGCTTTTGTTCGCCAGCATGCCGTCGATCGCGCCCCAATCGGCGTTGTCGATGATTGCGTGCTGATAGTAATCGTCGGCTTCCTTTTGCGTCGGCCGGCAGACGACCTGGCCAACGGTGAACACTTCGATCTCGCGGCCGAGGCTGCGGGCCTGCGCCTTGATCTCCGACACCTTGGTGGCATTGCCGGCGAGCGATTTTCGTGAGCCCGCGGTGGCGACAAAGAACGCATCGCAATTGCGCAGCGCGAATGCCTGCCCGACATCGGATGAGCCGGCGTTCATCATCAGCGGTTGCGTCCCGCCGTAAGGTTTTGGAAAAGCGCGCGCCGCCTGCAGATGCAGATATTTGCCGTCGAAGTCGAAGGTGTCGTCGCGCGTCCAGGCCTGCTTGACGATGTCGACCCATTCCTGGGCGTAGTCATAGCGTTCGTCGTGCTCGCGCTGGTTGACGCCGAACATGTCGAATTCGCCTTCGTTCCAGCCGCACACGATATTCATGCCCATGCGGCCCTGGCCGATGTGATCGGCGGTGACGAATTCCTTGGCGGCTATCAGGGGATGAAACAGCGGGGCGTGTACGGTGCCGAATACGGTCATATGCCTAGTGGCGCCGAGCAGCCCAACCGCCCAGGTGATGGTTTCGAGCGTCACGCCGTGAAAATCGGTGTCGCCGCCATAGCCCTTCCAACGCGCGATCGGCAGCATGAAATCGAGGCCGGCGTCGTCGCCAAGCCGCGCCAGCGCCAGGCAATCCTCCCAGCTCGCCGACCAGCGCTCCGGCACCTTGGTGGCCGAGCGGCCGGATGAGCAATTGGCGCCGAACAGGCCGATCTTGAGCGCATTTCCGTTGTACATGGCAATGCGGTTTTGCATCGAAGCAGCAGGCGCCAGCACGTTGTTCTCCGTGGTTGCGGCTTTACGGTACCATCATACAGCATTGTCATCGTCCGCGAAGGCGGACGATCCAGTAATCACGGGGCTTCAGGTGGATCGCCTTTCGCGGAAAGCGTCGTGATTACTGGATGCCCGCCTCCGCGGGCATGACAGGAAACATTACTTCCCCGCATTGATGTTGCGCACCAGGTCGAGCACCGGTGCGGGCGCCGCGTATAGCCGATCGATCAGCGCCTGCATCTCGGTGCCGCTCACGGCATCGATGTCAAGCTTGGCTTTCTTGGCGTCGGCGAGCAGCGCCGGGTCGGCCATCATGGCGTCGAACGCCGCGCGCAATTCGCGGACGCGATCCGCCGGCAGGCCGGGCGGCGCCATGAGCGGCCACGCCAGCACGGAATCTGCCGACAGCATCTCGATCGCCGCGCGCCCATCTTTGGTCTTCGCCAGGTTAGTCGCGACCGGCGCATCGGGCAGTTCCGGCTTGCCAGCGGTGAACTGCGCCAGCACCTTGAGCGTGCCGTCGGTGAGCCATTGCGGCGCGCGCTGGCGGATGCTGCCGACTGCCCAACCGCAATAGCCCTCGACCTCGCCCTTCTGCAGAGCCAGCGTGATCTCGTTGCCGCCCGGATAGCCGGATACGATCTTGAATTTGGTGCCTGCCAGGTCGTTGAGCGCCTGCGGGTAGGTTTGCGTGCGAGAGCCCGGCCCGGTCGCGCCGACTACGATCTGCCGCTTCATCGCGTCGCCGATGCTGTTGACCGGGACGGTGTGCCAGACGACGCAGAGGAAATCGTCGCGCGAGCGGCCACCGATCCAGGCGAATTGCCGGGCGTCATATTTGGCCTGGGGATTGCCCAACAGCGGCTCAAGCACGGTGCCGCCGCCGATAACGCCGAGCGTCGTGCCGTCCTTGGGTGCGGTGTGAAACAGATTCATGGTCGCCACCATGCTGCCGGCGCCCGGCATGTTCTGCACGATGACTGTCGGATTGCCGGCGAGGTGCTGGCCGAGGTGGCGCGCGAACAGCCGGGCCGTCGCGTCGTAAGTGCCCCCGGCGGAAAAGCCGACCATGATGGTGATCTGCTTGCCCTTGTAGAAGTCGGCGGCGTGCGAGCCGGCAGGCGGAAACGCCGACGCGAGGGCAAGCGCGAAAAACAGCAGAGACCGTCGCAAAGCTTTTGTCCTCATTATTTGCGCCGCGTTTGTTTCGCGCCGCGTTTGGGCAGGGTGCGCTGCACCGACATGGTCGGGCCGTCCGGCATCTCAGCCATCAGGCGGCCGAAGCCCTCGACGGGTTGACGTACATGGAGATGACGCTGGATATCCCAGCATTGCGCCGGGATGGCGTGGACGACGGGCACGCCCAGATCCTGTTCGAGCATCGCGACAATGTCGAGCGTGCGCCAGGCTGGCCCGAGCATGTAGATCGCTTCGGCGCCGCGCCGCGCCAGAAATTCGGCTTTGATGAAACGATAGACTTCGAAGCTCGACAGTTCCTGTGCCTTGTCGAAATCCACATCCATGCCCGCCATGGCGAGGCATTCAAATCCCGCGTCGGCAAAATAGCGGGCGTAGATGCGGTTGATGTCGCCGCGAAAATAAGTGGCGCCGATGAAGCGTCGGACGCCGAGCGCGCGCAGCGCGTCGACGTGGCTGGTGCCTGAGGTGAAGATGCGCGTGTTGTATTTTTTCTGCCAGTCGCGGATCAGTGCCTGCTCCTTGTCGTAGCCAAGCACCATGAAGGGCGGAGCACCGGATGGGTTGACGACATCGCACCCGGCCTGCGCCAGCTCCGCGACCTTTTCCTCGTAGGCCGGAATGACGGTCTTGAACTCATCGACCGCGCCGCGGCGTACATTGAGGATCAGCGGAATGACGCCGATGCCCTCAGGCAGCATGCGCACCAGATCCTCGAAGCCGCCGGTGCGCAGCGTCGGCCGCACAATGCCGACGGTGCCGCGCCAACTCGAAAACGCCATAGGTCCTCCCCGAGCTTTTTAACCCGCAACCTTATTGGGCCGCGAGCGATGCCAACAGCCGCCCATGACCTTTGATCGGATCAATTATGCCGAGCGCCTTGAAGGCGACGAAAAAACTCGCATGCGTATAGGCGACGATCGGGATGCCGGTGTCGCGCTCCATGGCATCGACGATCTGCGATGCCTGCCATTGCGGGCAGGGCAGGTAGAGTGCGTCGCAGTCTTTGGCACGGCGCAGCACACCGTCGGCGAATGTTCTGATGTCGGCAGGCGTCGCCGCTTGCAGCCGTTTGAACGGCACATCCATGCCTTCGGCACTGGCGATCGCGAAGCCGTGCTTGGCGAGATAGTCCGCCATGGCGCGATTATGACGTTCCGGATAGGGCGAGGCGATGGCGATGCGCCGCGCGCCGAGATGGCGCAGCGCTTCCATCGCCGCACGCACGCCGGTCGAGGCGGGCACGCCGGACGCGCG
>Ga0208849_1000864_pt1 | contig 24821 bp, 20 predicted proteins | sample NGESurdeep072012_10_FD_184470 | JGI IMG/M metagenome (GOLD analysis project Ga0208849, IMG submission 184470) | Arctic peat soil microbial communities from Barrow, Alaska - NGEE Surface sample 53-3 deep-072012 (SPAdes) | ecosystem: Environmental > Terrestrial > Soil > Wetlands > Peat ... | reverse complement strand
GCTTGCGTAACAAGCCGGCCAGCTGCGCGGTCGCCGCCAGCATGTCGCCGTAGGTGGTGCATCCCCCGGCAACCGTCGTAAGAAACGGCGCACTCGCGGAAAAACCTGCGCGGAAATGGGTGAAGAGGTTCCCGCTCATGGGGTGGCTCGCGGCGACATGAGTTTGGATACCGCCTGGGACACCGCGATCGTGCCGGCGTTGGCGAAGGCTTCGTGGTTCTCCTCGATGTCCTCGACCCGGTAGCGATAGTTGGCCATCACCCCGAGCCCCCCTGCGATGCCAACCGGGCTGAAATCGCCGGGCCAGGTGACGCGCTCAAGCGAGGCTCCGTTGCCGAGATGGAACCGGGCGACGGGATCGCGCGGCGCGCCGGACGGGCTCCGCGCGGTCGTCAGGTACGCAACCGCCAACCGGCAGAGCACCGGCTTCAAGCGCTTTTCCGCCGCTGGATCGAGCCACCATTCCGGCCCGTCGATAGCCGACAGTACCCTCGCGGCTTCGGCGTCGATGAGATTTCCCGCCCTTGCCTCGCCGAGCCAGCGCGCAAAGCCCGGCAGCGGCGACAGGGTGACGAAGGTCTTCAGACCGGGAAGCTCGCCGCGCAGATCCTCGAGCACCTGCTTGATGAGGAAGCCGCCAAATGAAACGCCGCGCAGGCCGGCTTGTGTATTGGAGATGGAATAGAAAGCGGCGGTGCGCGCCCGATCCGGCGCGAGAACGTCGCGGTCGGCGGCCAGGATCGCGTCGATCCGCGAGGGGGTGTCGACGGTAAGCGCGACCTCGAGAAAGACGAGCGGCTCCGATGCCAGCCGCGGATGGAAGAAGGCGTACAGGCGCCGATCGCTCGGATCGATCCGGCGGCGAAGATCGTCCCAGTCGGAAATCTGGTGGACTGCCTCATGGCGGATGATCTTGTCGAGCACCGCCGCGGGCGTATTCCAGTCGATGCGCCTGACTTCGAGAAAGCCGGGATTGAACCACGACTGGAAGAGATGGAGGAAGTCCGCGTCAACTTCTCGCAGCGACGGCTCGTTCGCCAGCCGCGCAAGCAGGTCGGCGCGCATGGCGACCAGCGCCGCAGTTCCGCCGGGAGGCAGGTTTAACCGGCGCAGCAACTCCTGTCGGCGTGGTTCGGCCTCGGCCTGCAGGCGCTGCATGGTGGCCGCGCTCGGCGTCGCGCGATAGGCTTCCGCCGCCGCAACCGCGCTATCCGCATTGATGCCGAAACGCTCCGCCAGCATCGCGAAAAACCGGGCTCGCCCCTCCCCGTCGCGTGCCGCGTAGGCGTCGAGGATCCCCTTCGCCAGCGCCGCGCCCGACGCCTCGCCGCGACTGGAAAGCAACGCCTCGCAGAGCGCTTCCAAATCTTCGTCGGAGACTGGACCGACTGGCAGAAAATCAAACAGACGGCGCCCCCTGCCGGCGAGCGAGCCGAGCAGATCATGCAGGAACCCCGACTGGGTGATCTTCCGATCCAGCATCTCCTCCCTCGCGAACCTCATTCCGCCGCCGCTGCGGCGTCCTCTCGCTGGCCTCGCCCGAGCGCATCCAGGTCGAGCACGACATCATCGACCGGCATCGTGCCCTTCTCGTGAAAATCTATCGCCAGCAACGTGCCCGATACCGGACAATAGAACGCCGTCATGGCCAGCTTGTCGTGCAATTTTATGCGGTATTCGGGCGCAGGCTGTCGGAGGTCGCGCGATGAGCACCCTGCCTCCAGGCGGTCGAGCCCCGCGCCAGAACCCGGCCCGCCGAACTGAAGACGAACCACCCCCGCGCATCGCGACCGATATGCAGGTGCGGCCCCAACGACGCCAGAGGCTTTCCGTCGAACGTTTCACCTGTTCCGCTGCCACCGGCAATACGGCCAGCGCGGATTTCGTCGCGGCGACGCTTCGTCGCCGGCTCGTCCACCGTATTGTTCCAAACAACGCCATATACCGCCGTTGCTGCCTGCGGCGACACCGCGCCGGAGGCAATGTCGCGGGCCACGTCGCTCGGATCGCGCTCGAGCGGATCGCCATAGCCGCCGCCGCCCTGCCAGGACACCGCAAAGACATCGCGGCGAGTCATCGGCATGAGGCCGGGCTTCGACCCGAATATCTCGAAGTTGGTGGACTTCGGCCGGCCGTTGTCGATGCCGCCGCGCCCGAAACTCTGTATCACCGTCGCGCCGGGATAGCCGCCGTTCAATCCGCGCGAATTGGGCACCTCGGCGCCGTGCGTCATCACCAGCGCCTGAACCTCCTCGACACCGCCGACCGAGAACGCCACCTCTGCCGCGAGGCCACCCCGGTATCGACCGGGGCCGCCGGTATCCTTCGCCAGCCGGCGGTGGAGATAGAAAAGCGGTGCCACCTGTTCGTTGCGCTCGACGTCCGCGATCGCCGAGACCGGCGACGTGATGGGTCCGCCCGCGTTGACGCCGTCCCGGTTCGGAAAGGCTGCCGAGCCACCGGCCAGCGGATCCATGAGGTGGAGGCCGAATTTCTCGCCGAACTGATTGACGCCGCCCATGTTGAAAGTCGCCATGACGCCGTCGTTGACGCCCTGCGCGCGATGCTGGAAGGCGGGCGTCGCGGCCAGCATCTTGTTGAGCGCCAGCATAATCGCGTTTCCAGTGACCCAGATGGTCTCGACGGTCGCCGCGCCGGTCGGCGCCGGGAACATCGCGGTGCAGATAAGTCCGTCCGGCGCGATCACCTCGACCGGCCGCACGAGTCCCTCGTTCCACTGGATATCAAAGGCGAGGGTCGGCATGACGCTGCCGGTGACTGCCCCCCATGAGGCCGGAGCGGGTCGAATTGATGAAGCCAGGCGACTGCTTGCTGGAGCCGCTGAAATCGAGGATCAGGCGGTCGCCGCGCTTGGTTGCGCGGACATCAAGCTTGTAGAGCTCGTTCGTGTGGCCGTCATGCTCGAGAAAATCGGCAGCGTGGAACTCGCCGTCGGGCAGAGTGCGGAGCCGCGCGCGCATTTTCGCTTCCGATGACGCGATCATGCGCCCCATCACGTCGATCACGACATCGACGCCGTAGCGCCCTGCCAGCTCGGTAACGCGATCGCGCGCAACGTTGACGGTGGCGATGAATGCACGGATATCGAGGCCGAGCTGACTGGGCAGCCGCGAGGCGGTGACGATCATCTCCAGCACGTCATGGCGCAGTTCCCCGCGATCGATCAGCTTGACGCACGGGATGCGACTGCCTTCCTGGAAAACCTCGCGCGCCTTCGGCGACCAGCTGGCGAAATCCATGCCGCCGACGTCGGTTTCATGCGCCTCCACGCCGGCCCACGCCACGATGCGGTCGCCGACGAAAATTGGTCCGACGATCTGCACGTCGTTCTGGTGCAGGGCCGCGATATAGGGATCGTTGCCGATGAACATGTCGCCGTCGCGCACGGCCATGTTCTTCTTGTCGATGATGTGCCGGATGAACGCTCCGCACACCGGCGCCTGATAGGCAACCTGAAATCCCATCGAAGCGACCGCACCCTTCGGCGTGAACAACCCAGTGAAGAAATCCGACGCTTCCGTCACGGTCGGCGAGCCGGAAACGCTCTGCAGCGCGACGCGCATCTCGTCGGTGATGGCGACGAGGCGATTGCGGATGACCTCGTAGACAATCGGGCTGAGGGGGCTGCTATCGCTCATGGGGCGCGCTCGACATGCAGGTTGCCGAGATCGTCCGAACGCGCCCGCGAACCCGCCGGAACGACCACGCTCTGGCCCGGGAATTCGATGATCGCCGGGCCAGCAATGTCGACGCCCGGGCGCGGAAAGATTGTCCGGTAGATGGTCGTCGGAACCGGTACCGACGGATCGTCGAAGACAACGTTCCGCTCGCCCACCACAGCCGGCTCGTCGCCCCGCGACGAACGCGCCGGTGGCGGCAGCCCGCACGCACCTGAAGCGCGCACCGAAAGAAGCTCGTAGCCCGCGCCGGAATACGAAGCGCCGCGACCGAAGAGCGCCTCATAGGTGCTTTCGAAGCGCGCCGTCGCCTGTTGAAAGGAGGCGAGATCGAAGTGATCGCCGTCGAGAGGCACTTCGAGATGATGTGTCTGCCCGCGAAAACGAATCGCAAGCGTCCGGTCGATGACGGGCTTCTCGTTCGCTGCCGCCTGCGCCAGATTGCGTTGCGTTTCCGCAGTCGCAGCTACGAGGCCGGCCGCAACCGTCGCCAGTTGCTCGCTGGTTGGCATCTTCCCCGGCGCGACGCGGACGTAAGTCGGCCGCTCGGTCGAGAAACCAAGGTCGGCGTTGCCGGTGCCATAGGCCGATTGCGCGGTCGCGGCGGCAGGCACGACAAATCCGCCGAGGCCCAGTTCAGTACTCAACACCCAGGCGTGCGACGGACCGGCGCCGCCATTGGCGAGCAACGTGAAATCGAGCGGGTTGTAGCCCCGTTCGAGCGTCATGCGGCGCAAGAGATCGGCCATCCTGCTGTCGAGCACCTTGCGAATGCCCCAAGCCGCTTCCGCCGTGGTGAGCTTCAGCGACTTAGCAACGTGGTCATGAATGGCGCGGTTGGCCGCTTCCGCGTCAAGTTTCATCGCGCCGCCCAGAAAATCGTTCGGGTCGAGCACGCCGAGGACCAGATCGGCATCGGTGGCAGTCGGCAGCGTGCCGCCACGCCCGTAGCACGCCGGACCCGGGTTGGACCCGGCGCTGCGGGGGCCCACCCGCAACTCCCCGCTCCCCACGCTGGCGATGCTGCCGCCGCCCGCCCCGATTGAGTCGACATCGATCGAGTGGACGCGGATATCAGCGCCGCCGATGGAAATCTCCGAACGCATGATCGGCTTGCCCGCGACGATCACGCCTACATCGAAACTGGTGCCGCCGATGTCGGCGGTCAGGATGTTGCGGAGGCCCATTTGGCGCCCCAGTGTCTGCGAAGCGACGACCCCTGCCGCCGGCCCTGAAAACAGCGCATAGGCAGGTCTGTCGTTCAAAACCTCCGAAGGAAGTACGCCTCCTGAGCAGGTCATCATCAGGACCGGCACGCGCATACCCGCTGCGCGCAGCTGCTCCTCTAGCCGCGAGAGATAGCGGCCGGCCAGCGGCCCGAGGGCGGCGTTGGCGGCAGTTGTCGACATGCGCGCATATTCGCCGACCGCCGGCGAGATACGATGCGAAACGCTGACAAAGACGCCCGGCAATTCCTCTTCGGCGAGTTCCGCCAACCGGATCTCGTGCGCCGGGTTGACGGTTCCAAAGAGCGTGCAGATGGCGAGCGCCTCGATGCCATCGGCGTGCAGCTCACGGAGGACGCTGCGCGCCGCCATCTCATCGAGTGGCATGACGATCTTGCCATTCGCGTCGACGCGCTCGTCGATCTCGCGAATCAGGAAACGCGGAACGAGCGGCTTGAACCGGTTGCGCAGGAAGGGATCGGTCAGCTCGATTTCGTTCAGGCCGCTCGTTTGGCGCTTCAAACGGCCGATCTCGAGCGTGTCGGCAAACCCGCGCGTCGTCAGGATCGCCGTTTTCGCAGCCCTGCCCGTTAGAAGCGCGTTGAGACCGACGGTGGTGCCATGGCCGAACCGGGCGATGCCTGAACAAAAATCCGCAAGGCTCACGCCGAAAGCGGTGGCCGCGAACGCGACGGCCTCAAGCACGCCGGTGAACACGTCCGCCGTCGTCGGCGTCTTGAACACGCGGAAGTCGCCGCCGCTGGCTACCCAGAGATCGGTGAAGGTACCGCCGACATCGCTACCGACGAAGAACTCGCGGCCCAAGGTTTCCGCTCGCTTGTTGCCCGGCATTTCGCCGGCTTCCCACGACGCGTTACCGCGCCGGCTCTTTTTGAGCATGCTCAATTATCGGCGCGAGACGGCCCCGAAGTCAAGACATCGCCGCCCGCTAGGCGCAGAATCCTCCGTCGACCATCAGGCTGTTTCCACTCGTAAAACTGCTGCGCGCCGAGGCCAGGAAGCAGACCGCCTCGGCGACCTCTTCCGGCTGCCCATGACGGCCCATCGGAATCTGCTCATCGAAGAACTCGCCGGCATCGCGGCCGATCAGCACGCTCATCGTCTTCTCGGCCGTGCGCATGAATTCGTTGTCGATGGGGGCCGGGTTGACCGTGTTGACGCGGATGGCGCGGTGGGCGACTTCGCGGGCAAGTCCCCGCATCAATCCGGTCAAGGCGTGCTTCGCCATCACGTAGGAGCAATTGCCGGGCACGCCACGCACGCCGACGATGCTCGACATGATGACGATGCTGCCGCCGTCGTTCATTTGCGGCAGGCCGTACTTGCAGGTCAGAAAGCCGCCTCGAACGTGCGATGCGACGACGCGGTCGAACAAGTCCTCCGGGTACTCGGTGATTGGCATCAACGGGCCGTCGATGCCGGCATTGCAAAAAATGACATCGATCTTGCCGAAGCGCTCCACCGTGCGTGCGAAATAGGCGCGTGTCTGGGCGGCATCCGTAACGTCGGCCACGGCAGATCCCGTCCGCGCCGGATCGAGGGTGGCCATGACGGCCGCCAGCGCATCGGGGTTCTTGTCGACCGCCATGACCTTGCCGCCGTGCGCGAGCATCGCCCGCACCGTTGCCTGACCGATGCTCCCTGCCCCGCCGGTGACAACGCACACCTTGCCATCCAGATCGCTCATGACTTCTCGTCGTCCTGCTGATGATCGCGTTGCCGGCGACGCGCCGGCCGGCGACAGTTGAGCCTGTTCAATTTTCTGTCAAGGCGCGAAGCAGCATCTAGGCGCGGGCGTGATAGGCAATCTGCCCGAACGCCTACTTCTTGCGGGAAGTCCGCCCAACGGCGAAAGCCCCGGGCTTCGCCGAAAGGCCGCGCATCAGGACACGCAGCTGCCTCGCGAAGGTCTTGACGGCGGCGTCGATGGACAGATCCTCCTGCATCAGGAAGCGCCGGATATCGACCTGGAACAGCGCGAAGATCATCCACGCCAGGAAAGCGGGGCTCTCTTGCGACTGGATTGCGCCCTGCTTCATCCCTTCCGTCACGATGTCGATGAACAACTGGATGAGCCGCTCGCGCGTGCGCAGGAAGCGCTGGCCCTGAACTCCAGACGCGTAGAAGTACATCTCGCGCAGGGTGAGCCTGGAGAGTTCGGGCTGCTTGGCATAGATCGCGTAATGCAGGCGAATGATCGTAAGCAGGTTCTCCAGCATGGAACGATCAGGCCGGAACGCCGCCCGCGCCTCCTCGACGACCCGCTCGAGATCGCCGTTGACGATGAGAAAGAGAAGATCGCGCTTTGTCTTGGCGTAGACGAATACCGTGCCGAGACCGACCCCGGCGCGCGCCGCGATCTCGCGCGTGGTGGTATCGTCGAAGCCCTTCGACAGGAAAAGTTCGAGGGAAGCGTCCCGGATACGGCGGAACTTGTCTTCCTTGTTCCGCTCGCGCTGCGAAACGGGAGCTTCCACGGAGGCAACGGTCAACGGATATGATCCCCAGCCACGAACTTACGCCCAGCCTGAACCATCGCTGGCACGCACTATCGCAGGCCCGTATACCTGACCGCCCTCCGACTTAGCAACGCTTCGCCGGCCGCGGACAGACGCGGGAACGCTTGACACCGATTCTGATCCGCTATCCAAAGTGAGCATGATCAAAAACGTGCTTGGCGCCCTTGGCGCGCTGATATTGGCGGCGATGCCGGCGGCGGCGCAGGCGGGGACCATCGACTGGCTACTGGCGCCGATCAGCGGAGTAAGCGAACATTACGTTGCCGCGACGACGGCCTGGCACGGGCGGCTGATGGTGCTGGCCTGGGCTGTCCTTATGCCGGCCGCGCTCGTCGTGGTGCGCTATTTCAAGGTGACGCCGCGCCAGCAGTGGCCGCGCCACCTCGACAATCCATTCTGGTTTATTGCGCACCGCCGGCTCGGCAACGCGCTGGTTCTCGTGATGACCCTTGCCGTCGGGCTCATGCTGTGGGGCACAGGCGGCCTGCTCGCTCCGTTCCGCAGCCTGCACATTACGCTCGGCTGGCTGATCTTCGTCCTGGCCTCGCTGCAGATCATCGGCTCGTACCTCCGCGGCACCCACGGCGGCCCGATGAACTCCTTCACCCGGCAACCGAAGCCGCCCGCGGAATGGCCCGGCGACCATTACAGCATGACCAGGCGGCGTATCATTTTCGAACGGGCGCACAAGGGCGTCGGGTACCTGCTGATCGCTCTCGCGATAGCCACCGTGGAAACGGGATTGTGGGCCGCTGACGCACCGGTCTGGATGTGGCTGGTCCTCGGCCTCTGGTGGATTGTCTGCGCCGCCGGCCTCATCGAACTGCAGCGCCGGGTCGGCTGCATCGACACCTATCAGGCGATATGGGGGCTCGATCCAGCCCTCCCCGGCTACCGCCACAGGCCGATCGGGGTCGGCATCACCCGTTTCACGGAATCCAACGCGACCGACGCACCGTGGCAAAAGGCATCGTCAAAATGAGTCAGGCGAATAGCAGCATGCGCACTGTCCTGCGAGCCACCATCCATGAGCACCGGATTCCGACGGCGGCAAGTGGCCCTTACATTTGCGTCGAAGGTCCCGACCAATGTTTGTGGTTCTGCGAAAGCCTTACCGGCAAGATCGGACGGTTTGACCCGACGACAACCACGTTCAAGGAATTCGCGCTGCCCGACAACCGCAGCACGCCCATCGGGCTCGTGCTGGGTCCCGACGGCAATCTCTGGTTCAGCGAGAAGAAAGGCCACAAGATCGGCAGGATTACCCCCGCCGGCGTCATCACCGAATTTCCATTGCCGACACCCAACGCCGCCCCGGACGGAATGATCGTCGGGCCTGACGACGCCATCTGGTTTTCCGAGAGCGACGTCGATCAGGTCGGCCGCATAACGACGACCGGCGAGGTCCACGAATTTGCCGCCGGTATCACCAAGGGCAGCAAGCCGCTGTCACTGACGGTGCGCGACGGGCTGCTCTGGTTCAGCGAAGCAAGCGGAAACCGCATCGCCAGCATGAGCGCGGATGGCAAGACGGTGCGTGAGTACGCCACGCCGAGCGTCGACAGCCAGCCGCGGGCTACCTGCACGCACCCGGCCGGCGGCGTCTGGTTCGTCGAGACCGGGGCCAACGCTCTCGGCCGCATCGACGCGCACGGGGTAATCCGCGAGTTTCCAGTGCCGACACCCAACGCGTCGCTGCGCGGCGTGACCGTCGGTCCGGACAACAATCTCCTCTGGTACACGGCCAACTTCGCCAACCAGATCGGCTGCATGACGCCGGACGGCGAGGTGCTGGGCGAGTTTCCGATCCCCACCGCTGCAAGCGGCCCGCGCTGCATCACGGCGTTTTCCAATGGGCGGCTCTACTTCACGCAGTACGACGCCTCGAGCATCGGCGAGGTCGTCGTCGAGAATCGATCCGGCTAGACTGGCTTGCCGACCATGAAGCCGCCGTCGATGACGAGCTGGCTGCCGGTCATGTACGACGAGGCGTCGGATGCAAGGTAGAGCGCCAGCGGCTTGAGCTGCCACGGTTCCGCCATGCGGCCGAGAGGCACCTTCGAATCCCAGGCTTCGCGCACGACCGGATCCTTCAGCCAGCCGTTGCCGATGTTGGTGACGAATGGACCGGGAGCGATTGCGTTGACCCGGATGCCGAACGCCGCAAGTTCCTGCGCCATGTGGCGGACGAAGTGGGCGACGCCGGCCTTCGCCGGCATATAGGCCGTGCCGACGATGGCTTCGTTGATCAGCGCGGCGTTGGACGTGGTGGCGATGATGCTGCCCTGGCGCGCCGGCTTCATGAGGCGAACCGCGTCGCGCACGGTGTTGTAGACGCCGGTGAGGTTGATCGCGATCGTGCGGTCCCAGCGCGCCGGATCGAACGTGTCGATCTGCCCGTCGTCGTTGCGATAGCCGGCCGGATTCCAGTAGCCCGCACCCGGATCGATGCCGGCATTGGCGAAGGCAATGTCCAGGCGACCGAATGCTGTCATATGTTCGTCGAAGACGCGGGCGGTTGCCGCGCGGTCGGTGACGTCAAGGACCGCGGCGCGCACGTTCTGACCTTCCTTGCGCAGCCGGGCCGCCTCACGCTCGCCGCCCTCACGATCGATATCGGCAATCGTCACCGAGGCGCCGGATTCGCCCATCGCCTCGACGTAGGCAAGACCCAGTCCGGAAGCCCCGCCGGTGACCAGAGCCGAACGTCCCTTGATGTCGAATTGTTCGAGCGTACGCATCCCGCCGACGTCCCCCCTTTTGGGCCCTCTGCCGCCCAAGCGCGTTGGGGCGTAGCCTCTTGGTCTTAGCCGCAGGACGGGGCGCTTTCAACAAAGCCGCGCCCGCCTTCGCCCTCACTCGGCCGGATGCGACTGCGGCTGATACGATTTCGGCTCAGCGACAACCACGGGCGAGGACTTGGTCTCGCCTCCGACCATACGGCGCACGGTCACGAAAAACAGCGGGACAAAGGTTACGCCCAGGACGATCGCCGCGATCATGCCACCCATAACGCCGATGCCGATGGCGTTCTGGCTGCCCGAGCCGGCACCACGCGCCAGCGCCAGCGGTGTCACTCCGAAGACGAACGAGAACGAAGTCATCAGGATCGGCCGCAGGCGGAGGCGCACGGCTTCGATCGTCGCGTCGGTAAGGCGCTTGCCTTTCGACTGTTCAAGCAGCGCGAACTGGACAATCAAAATGGCGTTCTTGGCGGCGAGTCCGATAGTGGTGAGCAACGCAACCTGGAAATAAACGTCGTTCGATTGGCCGAAGAGCGTCGCCGCGACAACCGCGCCGAAGAACCCAAGCGGCACGATGAGCATGACCGAGAACGGGATCGACCAGCTTTCATAGAGCGCGGCGAGACAGAGGAAGACAACGACGAGCGAAACGCCGTAGAGGACCGGCGCCTGGTTTCCGGACAGGCGTTCCTGATAGGAGAGTCCCGTCCACTCGTGGCTGAAGCCCGCCGGCAACTGCTTGACCAGCCTGTCGATGGTATCGAGCGCGGCACCCGAACTGGTGCCCGGCGAGGCCTGACCCTGGATTTCCACGGCGGGCACGCCGTTGTAGCGCTCCAGCCGGGGCGATCCATACGTCCAGTGTGTCGTCGCGAAGGCCGAGAACGGCACCATGTCGCCGGACGCATTGCGCACATGCCAGGCGGACAGTTCCTCCGGATCCATGCGATACGGCGCGTCGGCCTGCACGAAAACGTGCTTCACCCGTCCCCGGTCGATGAAGTCATTGACGTAGGTTCCGCCCCACGCGATCGACAGCGTGCTGTTGATGTCCGCCACGGACACGCCGAGCGCCCCTGCCTTGGCCTGATCGACGTCGATGGCAAATTGCGGCACGTCGTCCTGACCGTTGGGACGGACGGCCGACAGCGTCGGCTCCTGTGCCGCCAGGCCGAGAAGCTGGTTGCGGGCCTGGATCAGCGCGTCATGGCCAAGGCCGCCGCGATCCTCCAGGAAAAAATCGAAGCCGTTGGCCTGGCCGAGGCCCTGCACCGCAGGTGGCGCGAATGCGAAGGCAATGGCATCGCGGAATTGGGAGAATGCGCCCATCGCCCGGCCGGCAACAGCCTGGGCTTTCAGATCTGGCGTAGTCCGCTCACTCCAATCCTTGAGCTTGACGAAGGCAAGACCGACGTTCTGGCCGGCACCGGCGAAGCTGAAGCCCGCGATCGTGAAGATCGCGGAGACGGCATCCTTCTCGTCCTTCAGGAAATGATCGCGGACGCGATCCAGCACCGAAAGCGTGCGCTGCTGCGTCGCACCCGGCGGCAGCTGCACGAGGGCAAAGAGGGTGCCTTGATCTTCCTCGGGCACGAAAGACGTCGGCAAACGAAGGAATAGTGTCCCCAAACCGCCGACGACGACGGCGTAAACCAGCAACGACACGAACACATGGCGAAGCGACGAGCGCAGCCCGCCGCGATAGAGTCGGTTTCCGCGGTCGAACGTGCGGTTGAACCAGCCGAAGAAGCCGCTGCGTTCCTCGCGCGGCTTGGTATGACGCAGCAGGGTCGCGCACAGTGCCGGCGTGAAGATCAGCGCCACGAGTACCGACAGGACCATCGCGGAGACCAGCGTGATGGCGAACTGGCGGTAGATGACGCCGGTCGAGCCGCCGAAGAAAGCCATCGGCACGAACACAGCCGCCAGAACCAGAGCGATACCGACGAGTGCACCGGTGATTTCGCTCATCGACTTCTGCGTTGCCTGCTTGGGCGAGAGACGCTCCTCGCTCATCACGCGTTCGACGTTCTCGACGACGACGATGGCGTCGTCGACGAGCAGGCCGATCGCCAGCACCATCGCGAACATGGTGAGAGTGTTGATCGAGAAGCCGGCAAGCGACAGGACTGCGAAGGTACCGAGAAGCACGACCGGCACGGCAATGGTTGGGATCAGCGTGGCCCGCAGATTCTGCAGGAACAGGAACATCACGAAAAACACGAGGACGACGGCCTCAAGCAGCGTGCGTGCTACTTCCTCGATCGACACCTTGACGAACGGGGTCGTGTCATAGGGGATCACAGCCTGCATCCCGGGAGGAAAATTTACCTCCAGTTGGGCCAGCTCGGCCTGCACCGCAGCAGCGGTGCCGATGGCATTGGCGCCGGTCCCAAGGCTGATCGCAACGCCCGCGGACGGCTGCCCGTTGAACTGCGCATTGACCTCATAGCTTTCGCTCCCCAGCTCGACGCGTGCGATATCGCTGAGGTGAACGGTCGAGCCGTCGGCGTTGGTCTTGAGCAGGATGGTGCCGAACTGTTCCGGCGTCTGGAGGGGATCCTGGCCAGAGATGGTGGCATTCAGCTCCTGGCCACTGATAGCCGGCGTTCCGCCAAGCTGCCCGACAGAGACCTGCGCGTTCTGGGCGCGGATTGCTGTCGTCACGTCGCCCGGCTCAAGGCGGTATTGCAGGAGCTTGTTCGGATCGAGCCAGATGCGCATGGCGTACTGGCCACCGAACAGGCGCACGTTGCCGACACCGCTGACCCGGCTCATCGGATCGAGCACATGGCTGGCGACGTAGTCGGCGAGATCGGTCGCGCCCATCGTGCCGTCCTTCGACACGAAGCCAATGACCATCAGGAAGCTGGAGTTCGACTTGGTCACCACCACGCCCTGCTGCTGCACCTCGGCGGGCAGAAGCGCGATGGCTTGCTGCAGCTTGTTCTGCACCTGCACCTGCGCGATGTCGGGATTGGCGGCGTTGGTGAAGGTTATGGTGACCTGGGCGGAGCCGTTACTGGCGCTGGTCGACTGAATGTAGAGCAGGTTGTCGAGACCGTTCATGGCCTGCTCGATGACTTGCGTCACCGAGTTCTCGACCGTGCTCGCCGAGGCGCCCGGGTAGGTGGTCGCGATGGTGACGGTTGGCGGAGCGATCTGCGGATATTGGGCGATCGGCAACTGCACGATCGAGATCGCACCGGCCAGCATGATCACGACGGCGATCACCCAGGCGAAGATCGGTCGCTCAATGAAGAAGCGAGACATCGGCTGGACTCAAGGGTTGGCGGGCTTGTCGGGAGCCGCCGACGCCTGCGACGCGCTGGCGCCCGAGGCGGCGACCTCATCAGCTTTGACAACCTGGCCGGGGCGCACTTTCTGAATGCCTTCCACGATGACCCGGTCGCCGTCGTTGATCCCGCTTTCGACCAGCCAGCTATCACCGACCGTACGGCTCGCGGTGATGTTGCGCTGCTCGACTTTGTTGTCGGCAGTCACGACGAGCGCCGTCGCTTGACCTTTCTGGTCGCGACTGACGCCACGCTGCGAGACGAGGATGCCGTGATCGTCGACACGCTCGACGATCTCCGCGCGGACGTACATCCCAGGCAGAAGAAGATGGTCCGGGTTGGGGAAGAGCGTACGCAAGGTCACCGCGCCGGTGCTCGCATCAACGGTAGCGTCAGTGAATTGCAGCGTGCCCAGCTGCGGATAGAGCGCGCCGTTGCTGAGCGTCAGTTTGACCTGGGCGTCGGCCCCCTGCCCGCTCGGTGCCGCCCCGTGATCCACACCCATGCGCAGGCGAAGGAAGTCGGCGGTCGACTCGGTGACATCGATGTACATCGGATCGAGTTGCTGGACCGTCGCCAGCGCATTTGCCTGATTGGTGGTCACCAGAGCCCCCTCCGTGTAGGACGACCGGCCAATGATGCCCGATATCGGGGCGGTGATCCTGGTTTCCTCGAGGTTGATGCGCGCCGTCTCGAGCGCCGCCTTGCCGGCGTCGATGTCGGCCTGCGACTGGCGGAGCGCGAGGCTGACGTCCTCGAAATCCTGCTGGCTAACGACCTTGGTGGAATAGAGCGACTGGAACCGGTCGGACTTCGACTGCGCGCTGGCAAGCGTCGCCTGCGTCCGCGCCAGTGCCGCCGAGGCACTGTCGAAGGCTGCCTGATAGCTCGCCGCGTCCACCTGATAGAGCAGATCGCCGGCCTTTACCTCGGAGCCTTCCTTGAACAACCGCTTCTGGATGATGCCCGTCACCTGCGGACGCACCTCGGCGACCAGGAACGGCGAAGTGCGGCCCGAGAGTTCGGCGGTGATCTCGACCCGCTGCGAATGGACGGTCATAACGCCCACCTCCATGGGAGGCGGGGCGGATTGGGGGGCGCTGTTACCGCTTTCGCTGCAGCCGCTGACACCAACGGCGGCCATGGCAATCGCCACCAGCAGCAAGCTGCTCTTCGTGATCGGCATTCAACACCCTGGGACCGGCGAAACGGGCATTGGATAAGGCCCGATCAAACGTCCGGAAAGCTGCAAACTTCCCCGGGCATAGAAGAAGTGCGGGCTCGCCGCTAGTCAAGCGGTCCCCGATGACGCATAGCCGCATGGTTATCGCGCCAAAGGCTTGCGAAACCGTTGCCCCGGTTGTGCGCCCACGAGAACGCATCCTGAGCGTCTCGCGCGAACCATGTGGCGTCATTCCATTTTGGACAGACTCTTCCTTGAAGGTCGTGGGCCGGGCTGATACCAACACTGCCTTAAATCGGTTTGCGACCCCAACAAGATAGAGACCGGCCGCACGCATTTCGGAGGTCCAGAGGCACTTATGGCGCAAAAGAAAAACGGCGCATTGGCAGCGGCCGCACCGACCGGCAACAATGACGACATCGGCGAGGAACTGAGGCTGAAGCTGTACCGGACCCAGTTCGAGCTCCGCCAGGGAGAGCAGCGCGCCTATGATCTGTTCCTGCAGAATCTGGTCAAGGGCACCAGCCATCTCTCCCTCGGACAGGAAGCGATTGCCGCGGGGTTCGCGACGGCAATGAAGCCCGGCGATCTCTCCTTCTGCACCTACCGCGGCCATGCCCATACGCTGGCCCGCGGCGTTCCCTATGAGCACGTTCTAGGCGAACTGATGCAGCGCGATAACGGACTGATGCGCGGCAAGGGCGGCTCAATGCACCTGACCTCGGTCGAACATGGCGTCATGGGCTCCTATGCCATCATCGGCGCCCACCTGCCCATCGCCTGCGGCTCCGCCTGGCGCGCGCAGTATAAGGGAAGCAAGGACGTTTCGGTCTGCTTCTTCGGCGATGGCACCACCAACATCGGCGCCTTCCACGAGGCGCTGAACTTCGCCGCGATCTGGAAGCTGCCGGTGGTCTTCGTCTGCGAGAACAACCTCTACATGGAATATACCCCGATCGGAGACGTGACGGCGGTCGAACACCCAGCCGCTGATCGCGCCTCCGCCTATGGGCTGGAAAGCATCGTCATCGACGGCAACGACGCCGACGTTGTCTACCGCACCGCTTCGACCGCCTATGAAAAGGCTAGATCGGGCGGCGGCCCGACTCTGATCGAGTGCATGACCTACCGCCACAGCGGCCACTCGCGCGCCGACCCCGGCAAATACCGGCCGGAAGGCGAGCTGGACAACTGGAAGAAGAACAACGACCCCATCAAGCGATATCGCGAACGCCTGAAGCAATTCGGCGTCAGCGAAGACCAGATCGCCGCGATCGAAAAGAACGTGAACCAGATGGTCGACGACGCGACCGAGCGTTGCAAGGCGGCGCCCTCCCCGCCGCCGGAACTCCTGACGACCGATGTGTATGCCGACGGAGGCTGGGCATGGCGGAACTGACCTATCGCGATGCCGTAATTCGCGGCATCGCGCAGGAAATGGAGCGCGACCCCGACGTCGTTTTCCTGGGCGAGGATATCGGCAAGTCCGGCGGCGTGTTCAAGGCAACCCTGGGTCTCTACGACCAGTTCGGACCACTGCGCGTGCGCGACACGCCGATCTCCGAACAGGCGATCATGGGTGCGGCGATGGGCGCCGCGATGACCGGGCTAAAGCCGATTGCCGAGATCATGTTCTCGGACTTCTTCGCGGTCTGTTTCGACTACATCGCCAATGAGTTCCCGAAGAGCCGCTACATGACCAACGGCCAGGTGAAGGTCCCGCTGGTCATCCGCACCGGGAACGGTGGCGGCGTGCGCTTTGGCGCCCAACACAGCCAGAGCGTCGAGAACTGGTGCATGATGATCCCCGGCCTCAAGGTCGTGGCGCCGTCCTCGCCGGTCGATGTGATCGGCCTGTTCGCCGCGGCAGTGCGCGATCCCGATCCGGTGATCTTCCTTGAGCACAAGGCGCTCTACCCGACCAAGGGCGAAGTGCCGGACGGCGAGATTGTCGACCGGCTGGGAGTAGCAAAAGTGCTGCGGCCGGGAACCGATGCCACCATCGTCGCCTTGGCGATGATGGTACCGCGCTCGCTGGAAGCCGCCGAGAAGCTGCAGGCCGAGCACGGCATCAACTGCGAAGTGATCGACGTGCGCTCGTTGGTGCCACTCGACACACAAACCATCCTTGCCTCCGTCGCCCGTACCCACCGGCTGTTCACGGTCGAGGAGAACCCGCGGCTCTGCGGGTGGGGTGCCGAGATCGTATCGATCGTGGCCGACGAGGCTTTCTATGACCTCGACGGCCCGCCGGTACGCATCACCACGCCGCACATCCCGCTGCCGGCATCCGACAAGCTGGAAGATCTCGCCATACCCAGCGTTGCCCGCATCGTCGATCGGGTGCAGCGCTCGCTGGCCGACTAGAGAACGGAGCTCGTCGCAATGGACGTGTTGATGCCGCAGCTCGGCGAGACCGTCGCCGAAGGCAAGGTGACGGTATGGTTCAAGTCGGTCGGCGACGCCGTCGCGGCGGGGGAAAACCTGTTCGAGATCGAGACCGATAAGGCCTCGATGGAAATCCAGGCGACCGAAGGCGGCGTGTTGGCCGAGATTCGCGTGCCGGTCGGCGGCGTCGTGCCAGTCGGGGCTGTGGTCGCGACAATTTCCGACAAGGCCGGCGCGCCCGCCGCAAGGTCCGCTCCCATTCCGCCGCCGGCTCCGGCCGCAGCGCCGAAGGCGCCCGCGCCTGCCGTCAAAAGCGCCGCAGCCTCGCCCGCTCCGGTTCCGCCGCCTGCACCTAACCTGGCGACGAAGATGGACCCGTACTTCGAGGTCCGCACGCCGGCCCACAACTACGGAGCGGCGCAGACCTCGAGCGGCACACGGACAACGCCGCTCGCCCGGCGCCTGGCGAAGGACGCCGGCATCGATATTTCCAAGGTGAATGGCTCGGGGCCCAAGGGTCGCGTGACCGCCGCCGACATCAAAACGGCGCCACCGGCCCGCGTTACCGGGGGCGCGATGGCATCGGGACCGGGCGCCGCCGAGATCATGGCGCTTTACAAGGACACGCCTTACGCGGAAGTGCCGCTCGACGGCATGCGGCGCACGATCGCCGCGCGCCTGTTGCAGGCGAAGCAGACGATCCCGCACTTTTATGTCGTGGCGGATATCACGATCGACGCTCTCGCCAAGCTGCGCGCAGAGCTGAACGCCGCCGCGCCAACCAGCAAGGACACCGGCCCAGCCTACAAGTTCTCGCTGAACGATTTCATCATCAAGGCGTGGGCGGCGGCGCTGCAGGCGGTTCCCGCCGCCAATGCCGTGTGGGCCGACGATCGCATTCTTCGCTTCACGCAGTCGGACGTTGCGGTGGCCGTGGCAATCGAGGGCGGCCTCTTTACCCCCATCATCCGCAATGCCGAGGCCAAATCGCTGAAGGCGATTTCCGCCGAGATGCGCGATCTCGCGGCGCGCGCCCGCAGCCGCAAGCTGATGCCGCACGACTACCAGGGCGGCTCCAGCGCGATTTCCAACCTCGGCATGTACGGCGTGGTGCGCGAGTTCTCGGCGATCATCAGCCCGCCGCACGGCACGATCCTCGCCGTCGGCACCGTCCGCCGCCAGGCGGTCGAGACCGCCACTGGCGGCGTCGCGTTCTCGTCCGTGATGACGGTAACGCTGTCCTGCGATCACCGCGTCGTCGATGGGGCGCTCGGAGCCGAACTGCTCGACGCGTTCAAGACGATCGTCGAGAGCCCGGTCCGTATCCTCGTCTAGCCCGCCGTCAGGCGATCCCGCTGGCGCGCGCCTGTTCGTGCGCCATGATCGACCAGTCGCGATCGCCGTTGCCATGGGCGATGGCGCCGAGCAGCCGGTCGCGGCAGACGTTGGCGCTGGGTAGCGGCACCGACACCGACTCGCCGGCGGCAAGCGCCAGATTAACATCCTTGAGGCCCGTCGTCGCGGTGAAGCCGGGCGGGCCGAAATAGCCCTTCTCGGCAATGACCTTGCCATAGGTCTTGTAGGCCGGCGCAGCGAATAGTCCGTCAGTGAGGATGTCCAAGAAGGACGCGCCGGGAACGCCGCACTTCTCGGCGAGCGTGAAACCCTCGCCCATCGCCTCGATAGCGCAGGCGAGCACAAAGTTGTTGGCGATCTTGGCCGCGGCGGCGCCGACCGGCTCGGGCCCGCCGTCGAACGTGCGGCGGCCAATGACTGCGAACAGCGGCTGGCATTTCTCGATGGCCGCAGCGGGTCCACCGGCGATGATGCCGAGCTGGCCAGCCGCCGCCACTGGCGGACGGCCGAGGACGGGAGCGCTCACCAGCACCTGACCCGCAGACGCGTGCGCTTCGGTCAGCTTCTTGATGAGGTTCAGGCTGTGCGTTCCCATGCACACATGGATGGCGCCCTTCGCCATCGAATGAACCAGCCCGTGGTCGCCCAGCGCGACATGCGACAGCGCGGCGTCGTTCTCGACCATGGTGATGACGACGTCGCCGTGCTGTGCGGCGTCCTTGACGGTGCCGGCGAGCTTCGCCCCGCGGCCGACCAGGTCGGAAGCCTTTTCGGCGGTTCGGTTATAAACAGCGAGGTCGTTGCCGCCCCCGAGGATGCGATCGGCCATGGCGAGGCCCATTTTGCCGAGTCCGATAAAGCCGACTTTCATGATGATCTCCGTGGGAACGCGGGAATGGTCCGGCGGACGCCGGACGCGACTGGAAGGAATGATGCTCAGCCGTGCATCGCGACGACGAGACAGGCGAGCGCCCAGAACACGCAGTATTCGGCACCACCGATGTGCCACAGCCACTTGCCGTTGTGTCGGTACGTCGAGACCGCCGCGACCATGAGATGGATGACCGCGATAGCGGCAACGTAACGCGTGAAAATGCCGAAGATGAGACCGATCGCCAGCACGGTCTCGATGGCGCAGGCGACATAGACCCAGAACTGGGGCGGCTTGAAACCGAAGGCATCGAACAGCTCAAGAGCCTTCGGCTCGGTGAACTTGCCCACGATGTGCGGGATGAGAAACGCGCCGCACATGATGCGAAGCAGGTTGAACTCGTTGAAGAGGTTAAACTGGTCCAGCAACATATCCCCCCGTTTTCTTGTCGGTCGTTCCGCGCCGGTCAGGCGACCCGGCCGATGACCCGCTCCCTCCGCACGGAAAGCGGCCGCACTTTAGACACCGCAGACGGCGCCTGCAAACCCTTGGCGAATCAGCTGATCGGCGATCGGCAGCCTAGGATTGCGCCGCCCGCTCCCGCGCCCTGGCCGTCCGCGTCGCCACGCGATCGAGAAGCCGGATCATCTCCTCGATCGTCGCGCGTTGGATGTTCTGGGTGATGAATACAATTCGGGTGCGGCGGTCGTTGTCCGGCCAGCGATCGAGCCAGGAAATGTTGTGCAGCAGATGCTGCGCACCCTGGATCACTGCCGGCCGGTCCGGTTCCTCGGTAACGTTCACCAGGCCTTTGACCCGGAGCAGGTTCGCCCCGAGATTCTGTTCAAGGGCAGCGAGCAGAAGCTGCAGCGCGTATCGGCTTGTCGGTTCCTCGCGCACGAAGGCAAACGACTCGATGTCGCCGTCGCGATGATGGTGGTGATGGTGACCGTCGTGGTCATGGTGGTGACCGTCATGGTCTTGATGTTCGTAGGCCGCCAGATTGAGCCAATCCTTCGCCGCCGTGTCGCTGGCCGTCGGGTCGAGAGCGGCGCCACTCAGGAGCGCGATCGGATCGACGCCGGGGTCGTCGATCCGGTCGATCTTCGCCGCCGGGTTTATGCGACGGAGACGCTCTATCAACTCTGCTTCGACAGTTGCGCGCTCGGCCACCGGCACGAGGTCAAGCTTGGTGACGAGAATGCGATCGGCGAGCGCCAGCTGCCGCACGGATTCTTCATGGCGTTCCAGCGTGCCCGGGCCGTTCACGGCATCGAAGACGACGATCACCATGCCGACGCGGTAAAGGCCGGCAAGCGTCGGCTCAGACAGGAACGCCTGCACGACCGGCGCCGGATCGGCGAGCCCTGAAGTCTCGATCACCACGTGGTCGAAGTGCGGCACCTCACCGGCTTCGCGCCGGTGATAGAGATTGTTGAGCGTGCCGACGAGATCGCCGAAGACCGTGCAACAAAGGCAGCCGTTTTCGAGCACCACGATCTTGTCGTCGCTGGTAGTCGCCAGCAGATGATCGAGGCTGACCTCGCCGAATTCGTTGATAACGACGGCGGTGCGCGCCAGCGCGGGATCGCGGAGGGCGCGGTTGAGGAGCGTGGTCTTTCCGCTGCCGAGAAAGCCCGTAAGAATCGTGACCGGCGTTTGCGCCAAGGGAAAAGTCCTCGCGGCCCGGGCCGGCACCTGCGCCGGCCCAAAGCTATAGATAGACGCCGCTAGAATACCTCACAGCCCGGCAGACCGCATGAAATGAGCCGGTTCGACGGGAAGTTCGTGATGATCTCGCAGCCGTCCTTGGTGACCACCACCTCTTCCTCGATGCGCGCCGCGCCGGAACCATCCTCCGCGCCCTTCCATGTCTCAAGGGCAAACACCATGCCCTCGCGGAGCGGCGTGTTCTGCCCGGAGAAGCGCTTGGAGAAGATCGGGCGTTCCCACAGCGACAGGCCGACACCGTGCCCGTACTGCAGGAGGAAGGCCTCGGCCTCGTCGCGGTAGCCAAAATCCTTGGCGTCGGGCCAGACGCGCGCCACCTCATCCGGCGTCACGCCCGGACGAATCATGTCGATCGAGGCGCTGATCCACTTCGACGCCGTCTCGTAGGCGTCGATCTGGGTGTTGGTCGGCTCGCCGCAGACGAAGGTGCGGTAGTAGCAGGTGCGATAGCCGTTAAAGGAGTGCATGATGTCGAGGAACACCATGTCGCCCGGCTGGATCATCCGGTCGGAGAAGGTGTGCGAGTGCGGCCGGCCGCGCGGACCGGAAACCGAGTTGACGCACTCCACACGCTCCGAGCCCATGCGGAACAGCCGGTCATTGGCGATGGCGACCAGCTCGTTTTCCCGCGTGCCCGGCCGGATCGCGCGCGCGATGTCGACATAGGTGGCATCGACCATCGCCGCCGCCATTTTGAGCAGTTCGATCTCGTCCTTGGTCTTGATCTCGCGCGCATCGAGCAGCGCCTGCTGGCCGTCGACAACCTCGATGCCCTCGGCTTCGAGGGCACGCAGCATCGGCAGCTCCATGAGGTCGATGCCGATCGGCTCCTTGTCGATGCCGTAGTGGACAAGCGCCTTCTTGATCTGCTTGGCGAAGTCGGTCTGGATGCCCATGAACGGCGGCAGCGCGCCTTGCATGGTGGAAATCGGCGCGGCAACGTTGTCGGCGATCCACGGCGATGAGATGCGCTTGGCCGGCGGCGCTGGATCCCACAGGTAGGGCGGACCCTGCACCGGGCAGAGCGCGTAGCGCATGAACTTGTCGCGCGCCCACTCCCCGATATGCGTGCCGGTAACGTAGCGGATGTTGTCGAAATTGAAGCAAAGCACGGCACCTAGCCCGGCGTGCCGCACTGCTTCCTGGGCGCGCTTCAGGCGATCGTTGTGCAGCCGGTGGTAGTCGACACCGGCTTCCCAATCCTTTGCCTGGGTGCCAAAGGACGCGGTTGCCTGCGGACGATTGTATTTCACGAAGGTATTCCTCCCGAAAAATTCCGATGCCGGCGGCCTCGCCAAACTGTCCGCAGACCGTAGCCGGATTGCGGTCGTTTTCAAATCGGAGACTAGCGCCAAAACGGGCAGTTCGTCGCACCGCATTGGTCGATATGCGAACGGAGCCGCTTCCGTCTCGACCCGACTGCGTCGCCTGACTAAGGTTGCCGGCAACGCGCCCTTCGATGGGCGCTCGGCAATTGGAGGAACTGACGATGGACCGCCCAGCACTCGCCGGAATTTTGCCACCGGAGATGAAGGAGGTGCGCTGGCGGCCGCTGATGACCTTCTTTCTCGACATCAAGAAGCCGTGGGTTGTCGGCAAGACGCCGGTTGCCGATCGCCGCATCGCCGAACTGCCGGGCGGTTATTTCGAGGGCGACCGGCTCAAGGGGACGATCCTGCCGAGCGGCAGCGACTGGCAGACCGTGCGCGAGGACGGCGCCTGGATGATCAACGTCCGCACGCTGTTGGAGACGGACGACGGCGCCCTCATCGGCATGACCTACACCGGGCTCCGCCATGGCCCGAAAGAGGTCCTGGAGGCCCTTGCCAAGGGCGAGAAAGTCAATCCGAACGCCTACTACATGCGCGTCGTGCCGGTCTTCGAGACGGCGTCGGAGAAATACGGATGGCTGAACCGGGTTGTCGCGGTCGCCCACGGCCATCGTCTTCCAAACGGCGCGATCTACAACGTTTTCGAAATCATCTAGCGCTCCAGGTGGGAGGATGCTGAAGCGCAGGGGCTGCTCACCCGGCGCTTCGCCCTCATCGGCTGATCGCGGCTATGATTTCGGGATCAGGTCATAAAACTGCCAGGCGCGATCGCTCCACACACCGCCGATTTCGCGGCCGGCCGCGCCCACGATGTTGGGATTGATGGTGAAGTGGTTGGCGGCGGTCATCATCTCGCGGAAGACCCGCTGCATGACGCCCGCGCGCAACGACGCGCCACCCGCCGCCCGATACGCGAACTGGCAGCCTTCCACGCCGGCTTCATGCACCTCGGACTTGGCGAGATGAATGAGGCTGATCTGGCGTGTCGAAACGCGCTGGCCCGCCTCGATGGACGCCTCGACATCCGCCCACACCTCGAAGAGGAAGGCGCGAGCGGCGCGGACACGGGCTTCCGCGCGACCATAGTCGAACCAGAACTTGTCGCTTTCGCCAAGCAAACCTGAACGCCCGGTCTTGCTGCGCGCGAACTTGGCGATCTCGTCCATCATGCGCCGCCCGGTGCCGATGGCCCAGCCCGAATGACCTATGGCCGCAAGGCCGACCACGCCGAGGCTGAAGAACTCCTTCAGGCGCTGCGGCTCCGCGGTCAGGATCGGGAAAACGAAATCGTCGGGGATGAAAATGTCCTTGGCGTCATAATCGATGCTGCCGGTGGCGCGCAGGCCGATCACGTCCCAGTTGCCGAGGAGGCCGTGCTCGCCGACCGGGGCGTGGGCGCAGAGCACAATCACGTTGCCGTTCTCGTCCTTGGCGGGCTTGCCGGTCCCATCGTCGACCAGCGCGGCGCTGTGGGTATAGGTCGCGTGATACATGCCGCTGCCGTAGGACCACTTGCCGTTCAGCAGATAGCCGCCCTCGACCTTCTTCATCATGCCCGTCGGCGTGCCCTGACCGGAGAAGCGGTTCTCGGTGCCCGGGGCGAAAAGCTTGTCGACCGCGCTGTCGGGCAGGAAGGCCGCCGTGCGCTTCTGTTTCTGGCGCAGGAAGTATTCTGGCAGTTCGTCGTCGAGGGCGTCAGCCGTCGCGCGGGCGCGTTCGACCGCTTTCTCGGCGCTGCGGATGCGCCGCTCGCGTTCCCGTCGCTCCGCCGCGCTCACTGCGGGCTGTGTCGGCTCCGACCCTCCTTCTGTCGTCCGATCGCCGGAGGCGTGCTTACGCCGTGGTGTGCGGGTGGGTCGCGGACGCGCGGCCGGGTCGATCGGCAGGGCCACCGCATCCGCGACGTCGACCACGTCGACGCCGGTGGACTCGAGGGCGCGCACGAGGAGACCGCTCCGTACCGCGGCCGCGGCGGAAGCGTCGATGACCGCTGCCTGGAGGGTCTCCTGGACCTCGCGCTGAACCGCGGGGCTCGCTCCGCCCACGCTCTGCACTGCGGTCTGGAGAAGACGCTGCCGGTCCGCAGTGAGGGAGCGGATGCTGTCGCGGTCCCGCGCGGCGAAGGCATCGCGCATCCGGTCGCCGACCGCCAGGATGGAATCGACCAATTCGGGGTCCTCGCGCACCAGCGCATTGACAGCCGCGGCGGAGGCGGTCGGCTTGCGCAGCGCGCGGATCTCTTTGGCCAGGGCTTTGTCGACCGTGCGCCCGGCGGCCGCGTTCCTCGACGCCGTGAAGTCCGCCGGGGTGGTCGCGTACAGTTCGTCTGCGACCTCACGCAATCCCATGCCGCGAGTGTACGACCGGCCGCGGCGCGCCGTCAGTGGTTGCGCAGCGCGCGGATCAACTGAGGCTTCGTCTTCTTGGAGTATCCGCTGAGGCCGAGTTCCTTGGCGC
>Ga0208849_1000863_pt1 | contig 24822 bp, 15 predicted proteins | sample NGESurdeep072012_10_FD_184470 | JGI IMG/M metagenome (GOLD analysis project Ga0208849, IMG submission 184470) | Arctic peat soil microbial communities from Barrow, Alaska - NGEE Surface sample 53-3 deep-072012 (SPAdes) | ecosystem: Environmental > Terrestrial > Soil > Wetlands > Peat ... | reverse complement strand
CACCGTGGCGATGATCTCTCGCCGCAGGCGGTGGCGCTTCATCTCCGCCTCGAACCGCCGCAGCGGCTTGGGGAAATAGCCCTCCAGTATGCCCAGGAAATGGGGATCGTCCGGCGCGGCGCCGCCGACGATGGCCTCGAACAGGTCGAGCTTGCCATAGGCCAGCAGCACCGCCAGTTCCGGCCGGGTCAGGCCGCACCCCTCCAGGGCAGCCATCTGGTTGACAGATTGAACCGATGCTTGGCACCAGATCAATACAAGCTACACTCGGGAGGAGAGCGGCAGGGAACGGTCCGCGACGGGAGTGAAATGCTGTTCCGGGGCATGCTCGTTGAAATGCCCGGACGCAGGGGCGTCGGAAAGTTGGAGTCGGCAGCCGAAGGTCGCTGCATCGTATCGGTCTTTCATTCCATGGTCAGAACCGAGAGGTTCGACCTGACCCTCGACGAAATCAGCCGCGCCTACCTGAGCCCGCAAACGCGCGTCTATGTTCGCGATGGCGAACGGTTTCAGGTTGGACGGGTCACCAACTACCTAGCCAAGTCGAACGGCCTGATCGACTACGAAATCCGCTTCCCAAACAACAATCAACGCGATGTCAGCGAACTCGACCTGTTCGTTCGGCTCTGGAACGCGCCTGAGGACCCAGCCGAGATCCTCGCAGCAGGCGGCGCCGAGAGCCAGTTTCTCCACGACCGCAGGCAAGCGGCCGTCGGGCCGCTTCTGACGCTGCGGGGAGCAGCGCAGGGTCTGACTTCGCTGATCTCTGCCGGCATCGACTTCGTGCCGCATCAGATCGCTGCGGTGCGGCGTGTGCTGACCGATCCGATCCAGCGCTACCTGCTCGCCGACGAGGTGGGTTTGGGCAAGACCATCGAGGCCGGACTGATCATTCGTCAGCACCTGATCGACAATTCCGAAACGCGTGTCCTGGTCTGCGCGCCCGCCCACCTGTGCCATCAATGGCGGCGAGAGATGCTCGATAAGCTCCGTCTTGATCAGTTCGACGACGCCTTCGAGTGTTGTTCGCACGACGACCTGCACTGGGTGGCGGAGGCGCCAGATATCCTAGTGGTGGACGAAGCCCACCACCTCGTCGCGGTCCGATCTGGTCCATTGGTCCGCTCGGCCGAGCGCCTGCAGTCGCTCGCCCGCGATGCGCCCGTACTGCTCCTCGTCTCTGCGACACCGCCGCTCGGCGAAGAGGCCCGGTTTTTAGCGTTGTTGAACCTGCTGGATCCCGTCACCCACCCACTGGCCGATCTCGCCGGCTTTCGCGCCAATCTAGAGCGGCGACGCGACATCGGCAAACTGCTGCTTGGCCTAGATCCCGACGCGCCCGGACTGGTCCTTCGACAGCGTGGAGCTGAGCTTCAGCGTCTTTTTCCAGAGGACGGGGTAGTTCAGGACCTCGCGCCGCGCCTGGTGGCGGCCACGCGCGAGACGCCTGAGTTGGTCGCCGGGCTGTGCACTGCGCTCAAGGATCACGTTGCCGACAGCTATCGCATTCATCAACGCCTCATCCGCTCGCGGCGCGCCGACGCCAGTGGTTGGGAGTTCATGCCACGCGGTCCGGCAGTGGCGGCAGGCTCTCCCAGCCTAGGCCATGTCAAAACCGAGTCTGCGGACGAAGCGCGGTTTCAGCCGCTCATGGCCACGCTCGAGGACTGGCGATTCTCCGCGGTCGAGGCCGCGGGCGGCGACGAAGCCTCCCTGGGCCGAGCGGCGAGCCGTTACGCCGCGCTGTTGGGCGCCGTAAGTGCCGGTGTCGAGGCGTTGAAGGACTGGTTGGCGACCGCGGTCCAAAGCTTTGCCGGTGAGACTGACATTCTCGATGCTCTTCGTTCGGCGGCGGAAGACCAAGACGATGACGCGCGAGTCCAGACCATGGTGGAGAGCACTCTCCGGCTGATCAAAACGGTCAGGTCTGACACGCGCAATCCGAAGATCGTCGTCTTCGCTTCTTCATCGGACCTAGCGAGGCGCTTTCGCGACGGGTTTGAAGAGTTGGGCGATGGCGCCGTGACGCATTTGCTGACTGAAGGGGATGCCGACAGCGAGAAAATACTCGCCGCATTCAAGGCCCCGCGCAAAGACGGCATCCTCATCGCCGATCGGTCGGGCGAAGAGGGGTTCAACTTGAGCGTTGCCGACGCGATCGTCCACCTTGACTTGCCCTTGTCCGCGGCGAGGCTCGAACAGCGCATCGGGCGCCTCGACCGGTTCGGCCGTCGTCAGGCCATCATCCGTCATCGCATCCTCTTGCCGACTGACGACGAGGCGAGCCCGTGGGCAGCCTGGTTCGAACTCCTCGCCAACGGCTTCCTGATCTTCAACCGTTCGATCAGCGACATCCAATTTCTGTTGGCGGCCTTCGAGGCTAGGGCATTTCGCACCTTGCTCGAGACCGGGCCTGACGGATTGGCGGATCTTGCGGCAGACATACGCGCGCGCATCGACGAGGAGCGGAAGTCGCAGGACGAGTTGTATGCGCTCGATCGGATCATGACGGAGGAGGATCCGGTCGAGACCTTCATCCAGACGCTCGAGGACGCAGAGGAAGACGAAGACGCACTGGAGCGCGGCGTAGATCGATGGCTCGTCGACGCGCTGCTGGTCAAGAAAAGGCCATTCGACTGGCCCGACGAAGATCCATTCAAGCTCAGCGTCATGCCTGAAACCCTGATCCCTCGTCTGCCCTGGCAGGCCGAACTAAAGGTCGATCCCGCGCAGGCACTGACGTGGAAGCGGCGAACGGCGACAAGGCGCCCTGAGGTCGTTTTGCTCCGACCCGGAACGCCCCTTATCGACGTCGCCGAGCGCTTCACCCGTTGGGATGATCGCGGCACGGCCTTCATCACATATCGGACCGCGCCGGACTGGCCGGGCGATCTTTGGATCGGCTTCAAGCTTTGCTTCGTCGTCGAACCGCGCCTTGAGCTGTCTGATCTGGTTGCTCCAACCCCTGTCGAATTGGCGGCGTGGCGCCGTGCGCAGCGCTATTTTCCGCCGCGGGCGCATACCATCTACATCGATGTGAATGGCGAAACGGTTCGGGACGAGGTCCTGATCGCCATCCTGGAGCGGCCCTACAGGAACAAGGCGGACAGGGCGTATCCGGCCGACATCAACCTGGGCAGCCGGCCCCAGACCTTCGCCGAGATCATCGATCCGTCCGCCTTCCAGAGGATTTGCCGGTCCGTGCGGGATGGCGCACGGCGCGAGCTCGCCAGCCACGCCGAGTTTGCCGCCGAGGTCGCTTCGGGTGCGGCGTTGGCGGAGGCGGAACTCAAGCGCCGAGGCGACCGGTTGCTGCGGCGGAAATCCGTCGGCGACGCTATGGCGCGCGCCGATATCGAGCTCATTCAATCGATCTTGCCGGGCGTCCGCGAACCGGCCATCCGCCTCGATGCGATGGGTTGTTTCGTCGTGGCCCAAAGCGCGCCCGGCCGTCGCAACAATGGCTGAGTTGGAGGGACACGACGCCTTTGCGGCGCTCGTCCGAGTGCTCGCCGGCACCGAAGACGGCGCGGCGTGGTCCGCGCTCGAACCCGCGTTCGAGCGGTTGCGCGCGGCTCTGTCCGAAGCGCCGCAAGGAGCCAGCCCGCTCGATCTCGCCGTCCTCCTTCGCCAGGCCCTCGCCTACGAGTATGCAAGGCGCGGCTATGCTGTCGCGCCAACGGTCCTGATTGCACAGCCGAGGCTCGCGGGTTTCCAGCGGTGGGAGCAGGTGGGCCTCCAGGCCAGTGTCGCGGTGGGGGGCATCCATGTCACGCCTGTGGCCTGGCGGCCCGATTGGCTGATCCAGCACGACGACCGCGGCGTCGACGCCTTCGCGACTTCGGAAGCCTTGCGCCGCGAGTTCAATGCCAAGGATTGCGAAGGCGACCCATTCCTGGCGTCGGTCGGGCGCACCTCGTACCGCAGTCGCGGCCAGAGGGCCGCCGTCCGCGCGGCGCTTTCCACGCCGGCCGGCGGGACGCTGGTCGTCGCGCTGCCAACTGGGGAGGGGAAGAGCATGATCTTCCAACTCGCCCAGGCGGTGGGCTTTGTCGGCGCGCGCCACACCGAGGGGCGCGGCGTCACCCTCGTCGTCGTCCCCACCGTCGCGCTCGCGGTCAATCACGAGCAGGAGGCCGTGAAGGTTTGCGGCCTGTCGAAGCCGTTGGCCTTCCAGGGCGGCAGCGAGACCCAGAACGGAATCATTGCCGACCGCATCGCCGAGGGCTCGCAGGGCCTCTGCTTCGCGTCGCCCGAGGCCGCGTGCGGGCGCCTGCGCGAACCCCTTCGGCGCGCCGCCGAAGCCGGCCACTTGCGCGCGCTGGTGGTCGACGAAGCGCATCTGGTCGATCAATGGGGCACCGGCTTTCGAACCGAGTTTCAGGAACTGAGCGGCCTGCGCCGCGAACTCATCGCCGCCGCGGCGCCGGACCAGCGCATGCGGACCCTGCTTCTCTCGGCGACCCTGACAGACTCTTCGCTTGAGACCTTGAGGGCGCTGTTCGGAACGGACGGCGACTTCGAGAGTCTCGCGGCGGTCCAGTTGCGCCCCGAACCCGATTATTGGGTCGCCGCTGTGGCCTCAGAATCGGTTCGCACTGAGCGGGTGATGGAGGCGCTTCATCACGCGCCGCGCCCGGCGGTTCTCTACGTCACCGAGGTTGCCGAAGCCGAGACCTGGCGTCAACGCCTGTTCGCCGCTGGCTTCCGCCGGCTCCGCAAACTCGACGGCAAGACCTCGCGCACCGATCGGGAGGACATCGTCGGGCAGTGGCGCGACGGCCGCCTCGACCTGGTCGTCGGGACCTCGGCGTTTGGTCTCGGTATCGACTACCGCCATGCCCGCAGCGTAATCCATGCGTGCGTGCCCGAGACTCTGGACCGCTTCTACCAGGAGGTTGGCCGCGGCGGCCGCGATGGACGCGCATCGTTTTCGCTGATTGCGCCGACCGCGAAGGACTTCGCCGTCGCCGAAGCGATCAACGCTCAGAAGGTGATCGGCCTTGATCGCGGGATGCAGCGTTGGACGACGATGTTCGAGCGCAAGCATGCGACAGGCGCCGACCGTTTCGCTGTCCGGATCGACGGTCGCCCAGGCGCTGACGAACGCGACATCGACATGTTCGGGGACGCCAACACCGATTGGAATCTTCGTGTGTTGGCCCTGATGGCGCGCGCCGATCTCGTCCGCCTGTTGGGGTCGCCCTATCCGCGACCCGAGCCGCAAGGGGAATGGGTCGAGATCGAAGTTCTCGACGACAGTCACCTCGACCTCGAGACCTGGCAGCAGCGCGTGGAGCCGGTTCGGCGGGAAAGCTGGAACGCCGGGCGCAGGAATTTGGCTCTCATGCGAGCCTTCCTGAACGACGCCCGCTGCCCAGCGGAGCTGTTGGAAGAGCTTTACGGCTCCGAGCGCCTGGGCCGCGCCTGCAGCCGGTGCAATGTTTGCCGCGCGGATCCGGCGCGCCGCCGTCGGGCTTCCCCGGTCGGCGAACCCCGCGCGCCGTGGGTCGAGCCGCTGGATCCCGGCCTTGCGCGGTTGTTCGACCGTAACCTACGCCTGCTCGTCACCTACAATCCGGCCGGCTTGCCGCGAGCCGCCTCGCGACGGCTCGCCGAGACGCTCGGCAGGCTACAGCAACTCAGCCTTGCCAAGCTGATCGTGTTGGGCGCGCCGCCCTTCGACCTCCCAAGGCTGAAACAGTTCGCCGAAAAACGCCCGTTCTTCGTCACCGAGGTCGCGTCCCTGGCCCGCTCCAGACTGCCGAGAGGGCCAGAGTTGGTTTTAATCGGACCCGACCAGCGATTGGAGGCGCAGAATCTGGTGCCGCGGCCCGAGTCGCCGCGCATCTTCGTGACACCCAAGGACCAACCGGCGCCTGACGGCCGCCGTCTGCGCGATGTTTTTGGCGGCCGGGCCCTCACCCTCGAAGAATTCCATGCGAGAGTCGGTCAATGAGCATCGTCACCACCGCGCAGGCCGTCCCGAGCCGGTTGTTGGCCATCTACGCCGTGCTCTTCGCCGCCGAGCAGGGCGAGCCCAAGGATCGGATCGAGGCATGCGCGACGCCGCCCTCCCTGGCGAGCCGTGGCGCCGACGAAGACGGCGAGCCATCGACGACGCTGTTCACGAACACCCTGCAGGAAGCGCGTCGGCTGGGCCTGGTGGAAGACGCCGACGAGCGATTGCGCCTAACTGCCAATGCCCGTGGGGGCGGCAGGAGAGGCCAACCCAGTGAGCCCTACTTTCGCGGCTACATGCGACGCACCCTGTTCGATCCACCGCGCGCCATCGAAACGCAGCAGGCGGGATTCATGCTCGCGCTGGCCTGGTTTCTGAACACCAACCCTTTGAAGCCGATGGGGTTTGGCGATGGGCCTCAGATTGCGCTCAAGGTCGACGTTGGCGACCAGGCGAGCAGGACTGAACTGACCTCGCTGAACCGCTACCAGAACTTCCTCTATTGGGCGCGCTACCTTGGCTTCGCCACGTTCTTCGGCGGCCGCGACGGCGAGGAGACCGCGCGCCGTGCGGTTCCGGATCCGACACGGGGCATCGCCGAAGCCTTCCCGGTGATTTTCTCCGAGGCGCCCGAATTGCCGATCGAGACCTTCCTCAGCCGCCTCGCCATCGTCTATCCGGTGTTCGAACGGGGCAGCGCCCGGCTCGACTACGAAGACATGCGGTTGAACCCGCCGCCAGGGACCGGGCACCGGCTGTCGATCACCACCAGCCTGTCCCTGCAGCGGCTGAACGACCGGCACGCAATCGCCATGACAAGCGTCGCGGACGCGCCAGCCCGGGTGCTGGATTTCGGATCGCGCGAAGGTCGCGTAAGCCACGTCACGCTGAAGAGCGCGGCATGATGCGCAACTACCTCTGCTGGGATCCGGGCACGGTCCGCCAAGTCATCAATCCCTTCGCCGAACATATCGCCGACAGCCTGTTTCGCGCGGTGCACAGCGACTGGGATCTCAAGGTCAGTCCCCCGGTCGGAAAGTCGTTTCAGGCCATCACCGAAGCGGCCTGGCGCGAGATGACGCCCAGCGATTTCCTCGCCGACTTTCTGCGGGAAGACCGGCCGCACGCCCTCGCCGCGGTTCTCGGTGAGACCGGCTCGGGCAAGTCGCACCTGGTGCATTGGATGCGGCTGAACCTCAGGCCCGATCCGAAGCGCCTGGTCCTGGTGGTGCGCAAATCCGGCACCAGCCTGCGGGCGATCGTCCGAATGATCATCAACCACCTCAAGCCGGAGGAGCAGCAGAGTTTTCTCGACACGCTCCAGTCCGCGGGCGACGGCAACCAGAGCCGCGATGATCAGAAGCAACAGCTCCTGAATGACCTCGCCCAGGTGATCCGCGAGGAGGTGCTGGCGGCTGACGCCGACGAGGTCGAGCAGGAACTCGTCAGACATCTGCCTGACCTGTTTCAGGATCCGCACATGCGGAACGCTCATTTCCTGGCCGACAGCACGGTGATCGCCGAGATCGTCGACCACATCTTCGCGCCGTCGAACGCCCAGGATCGTCCCGAGCGGCGCCGTCGTTTCGAGGAACGGGACCTGCCGCTCGGCGGCATGGATTTCGCCAACGCGTCCAAGCAGGCGCGCGACGCGATGCAGATCATCAACCTCGACCCGGCGACCTACCTTCCACTCGCCGTCGCCATCATCAACCGCAACCTCGATCGCGCCATCGCCCGCACGCTCAGTTTCTCAGGCGATCGGGTCGAGGAATTGATGGCGCGGCTGCGTATGCATTTGAAGACGCAGGACCGGGAACTCGTCCTGCTCGTGGAGGAATTCGCGCGGCTCCAGGGGATCGACCGGGCGCTGCTGCAGGCCATCACTGCCCACGGCGACGATCGCCAATGCAAGATGCGCTCGGCCGTCGCGGTCAGCACCGGTTTCTTCGAAAGCGTCGCCGAGACCGCCTACATGCGCACGACCCATATCGTCGACATGGACCGATCGGCCGGCCGGGCTGAAGGTCGCAATGTCACGCCCGAGTCGCTGAGCCAGTTCGCCTCGCGTTATCTCAACGCCGCCCGGCTGGGTCCCGACCGGATCGAGCGCTGGAGCGAGGGCGCCGCGCCCGGCGAGGATCCGCCCTCGAGATGCGAGGGTTGCCGGTTCCAGAGCGAATGCCACGCCATCTTTGGCGCGGTGGACGGCTATGGTCTTTATCCCTTCACGCCGCGCGCGCTCTGGAACGCTGCGTCCCGTGCCGATGACGCCATGCCCGAGAGCATCAATCCCCGCGTGCTCCAGAACGATCTGCTGGTCGAGGTGCTGGACAACTTCGCGGGGTCGATCGAGACCGGGACGTTCCCGCCGTTCAGACTGCTCGAGAAGCTGGGCGGCGTCACCGCGCTACCGGGGGCGGCGCAACTCCAACTGGAGCAACGCAACTCGCAGAATGCCGACCGCTGGAAGGCGTTCCTCGAGCTCTACGACGGCAGCGGCGCGGTCAAAAACCTCAGCGTCGCTTTGCGCGACGCCTTCCAGGTTCCGGAGATACCTGGGGCCGATGAGGCGACAGCCGAAACGTCCAGGAATGATGCGCTCGTTGGTAGCGGGGAGGGCAAGCCTGACACGGAGAAGCCCAAAGCCGCAGCCGCCTCGCGAGAGGATCTGGCGATCGAGCAATGGCTCAATGGTCAGGGTCTCGACCAGAACGTCGCCAACCAGCTTCGACCTCTCATCTTCGCTGCTGTCTCCGACAGCGTCGACTGGGATTTGCTGGGGCTGGCGAGGCCCGCTTTCGTTGGCCGGACGGGACGGGCGTTTCAGACCAGCAGCATCAGCTTTGATCGGCAAACGACCCAGGTGCAGCAGCACGTCCCCGTCAAGATCAGGATTCCGGGTGAGCTGAGCCCAGCGGCCGCGGCCACGGCCCTTCAGGGTCTGCTGCGAGCCGGCAAGAACCAGTTTCAATGGACCTTCCCGGATGGCGACAGGATGCTTGCCGCCTTTCTGGATTGCGTCGAGACGTGGTCGAAGAGCGTCGAGGATCAACTCCGGACGCTGTGTGCGCCGACGCCGACCTGGAACCAGGCGCGGGCCGCCCTTGAACTGCTTTGCGTCGGCGCCGCGATTGGCGGCAGGACCAGGCCCGATCCCACCGTGGCGCAGATGCTCGACGCGGCGTTTGCGACCTGGACGCCCGAGTGCGCCAGCACCGCCCCGGCGATGCGGTCCCTCTATGACAAACTCAACAAGAGCCGCGAGCGGACCGCCGGTCAGGCGCAAGCGCAGCTCTCGAGCATGAAGGGCGGCAGGGCCGGGCCGATGCTGGACCCCCTTCGCGCTGTGTCCGCCGTTCGCGCGATCCGCCAATCCAAGTGGCGCCTCGAACTGGAGCCGCCGCAAGACGATCAAAGCGACCTCGCGAAGCTCTACCGCGAAGCCAAGCTGGCGCTCCCAGAAGCGGCGGCGGCCGAAATGGCCGTCCGCCGAAAGTGGCTCGCAGAGACTGAAGCGGCTTTCGGGCAAGAGGCGACGCGCACCAACATCATCGCCGGGCTCACGGCGGCCCGCGAGGCGGTGATCGTCGCCGGTGTCACGACCAACAATACGGCCAGGCCGCTCGCCGACGCGCTCGAGCGATTTCGCGGGCACAATTTCGACGACTCGGTCTTGGCAGCGCGAGTGCTGGCCAAGCAGGAGGACGCGCTCGCCGCCTTGCCTCACTTCGGGCGCGGGCGCCGGGATGCGGTCGAGGCCGCCAACGTTCTTGCGGCGGCCGCCAAGAGCTTTCTCGACGCCGTGGACCAAAATCTCCTCGCCTTCAGTCATAGCCATGAAGCCAAGCATGCCGCGCTCGCCGACAGCCTTGCCCGGATCGACGCCGCCTTGACGTCGATTGCCGATCATCTGGCGAAGATGGCCCCATCGTCCGCGCAGGCCGCCGATGCTGCTTGATCGCGCCGCCGCGCTGGCGACCAAACTCAGCGACTACCAAAAGCTCAAGGGGGCCGCGGACGAGGCCACGCAGTTCAACACCCGCGCGACGCAGTTCGCCGCGGTGGCTGACAGCGTGGCCAGGGCAAGCGATGGCCTGGCCCGGTTGCGCGCGGCGGACGTGCCGGTCGAGTTTGCGCCCGGCGACGGCGCGGGCTTGGCGGAGAAGGCGCAGACCCTCCGAGCGGCGGTTCAGCAAGACCCGGCTGCGATCAACGACCCGCCGTTCGATCTGAAGTATGCCTTCACCGACCGGCTGAGAGGCGTCGCCGACGCTGCCGAACAGACGACGACGCTCGCCTGGAAGGCCTATGTCGCCAGGCGCGCCGATTTCGGTTCCGAGGATGTCCTGGCTGCGCTCGGCAAGGTGCATCAGTTCGCCGTCAGCGTCGCCAAGATCCGCGCGCGCCGCGCCGAGATCGCGGCCCTGGGCGAGAACGTGCCGCCCAACCCGGCCGCCGCGAAGGCGCGCATCGACACCCTGCTAGCAGAGCACGACGCCGCCTGGTCGGACCTCTCGGCCGACGATATTCCGCGGGACGTGATCGGCTTCATCCGCGCCGCCGCCGCGGGCGACGGTGCCCCGTTGGGCGCGCTGACCGCCGAGGTTCAGGCCTGGTTGGTCAGGCGCGAGCTTCTCACCGCCTTTCGCATCCGGCTGCGGTAGCCGCCGGCGATGAGCATCTCACCCCCGGCGCTGCGCCTGCTCGACCGCATCGAGGCGATCGAGATGCGATCGCTGGAGTGGGGCTACATCGATGGGGCGCTCACCGAGGACGAGGCGGTCGCTCTGGCCGGTGCCGTCGCTCGCGAGAACGGGTCGGCTACCTCTGGCGATGATCTGCTCGAAGAACTGATCGACGCCAAGCTGATCTTCGAACTGCAGAGCATCGGCGCCGGCGTGCGTATCCGCTCACGCTTCGCCGAGTTGATGCGGCTGCTCGCGGCCAATCGGCAGCTGTTTCCGAACAAGCTTTGGCAGGGCGCGCCGCATCTGGTCGCCGACTTCAGGGTCGATCGCCGGGCCCGGCGGTTTCCCCGCCGCGACAGGCGCCCTTCCGAGGTGTTGGCTGAGAGCGGTGCCGCGGTGGCGCCCTCCGCCCTCCGGCGAGAGCTGTGGCAGGCGCTGACCGCACGGCCGGGCATGATGTTGGCCGCCTTCCAGGAACGCGCGGCGCTGCGCCTCGCGGCGCCCACGGACGACGCCGGCACGATCATCACGGCGGGGACGGGCAGCGGCAAGACGATCGCCTTCTATCTGCCGGCCATGCTGAGGATCGGCGAAGCGATCGGCCCCGAAACCTGGGTCAAGGCCATCGCGGTCTACCCCAGGATCGAGCTGCTCAAGGACCAGTTCGCCGAGGCGTTCCGCATGGCGCGAGCGATCGACGCCCCGTTGGCGCGCCATGGCCGGCGGCCCTTGCGCATCGGCGCGCTGTTTGGAGCCACGCCGACCCGCGCGCATGCCCAGGAGTTGGCCGACAAGCGATGGCGCGCCCGCGGTGCGGACTTCATCTGCCCCTGGATGCGGTGTCCGGTTTGCGACGCCGAACTGGTCTGGCGGCAGGCGGACATCGCCGCTGGGACCGAGCGGCTGACTTGCATCCGGCACGATTGTGACGGCGCGGTCGGCGAAGACCACCTGGTTCTCACGCGCAATCGGCTGCAGCGACAGCCGCCGGATATCCTCTTCACTACCACCGAAATCCTCAACCAGCGCCTGTCGGACCACTGGATGCGCGGGCTGTTCGGGGTTGGCTCGCCCGTCGGACGCAAGCCGTTCCTGGCGCTTCTGGACGAGGTGCACACCTACGTCGGACCGAGCGGCGCTCATGCGGCGCTCACGCTGCGGCGCTGGCGGCATTTGCTGGCGGCCCCGCTGAGCTGGGTCGGGCTATCGGCGACTCTCGGCGACGCCGCACGGTTCTTTGCGGACCTCACGGGCGCCAATCTGGACGCGGTCGTCGAGATTACGCCGAGCCTCAACGAGTACGAGGAAGATGGCGCCGAGTACCAGGTGCTCTTGCGCGGCGACCCGGCATCCAGAGCCTCGCTCCTGGCTACGACGATCCAGGTGTCGATGCTTCTGCCGCGAGCGCTCGATCCGCCGGGCGCGGACAGCGTCTCCGGCGGCGCCTTCGGGTGCCGCGCGTTCCTCTTCACCGATGATCTCGACGTCACCAACCGCCTCTACGATGACCTGCGCGACGCGGAAGCCTACACGATCTTCGGCAAGCCCGATGCTCAGCGCCAGCCGCTCGCCGCCCTCCGCGGCGCCGGACCCGACGCTGCGCTGCGCGATGTCCAAGGTCAGCGCTGGCGGATCTGCGAGGCCATCGGCCATCCGTTGGATCGCCGACTGATCGTGGGACGCACGACCTCGCAGGACGCCGGGGTCAATCAGAGCGCCAATGTGGTGGTGGCGACCTCGGCGCTCGAAGTCGGCTTCAACGATCCGCTAGTCGGCGCCGTCATCCAACACAAGGCGCCCCGCGGGATGGCCGCTTTCCTGCAGCGCAAGGGGCGCGCTGGCCGCGACCGCGCGATGCGGCCGATCACGCTCACGGTCCTCTCGGACTACGGTCGCGATCGCACCTTCTACCAGGCCTACGAGCACCTGTTCGATCCGATGCTCGAGCCACAACATCTTCCAATTCAGAACCCGTACGTCCTGAAGATCCAGGCGGTCTTCGCCCTGTTCGACTGGCTGGCCGCGCGCACGTCGGGCCACGAAAAAGCCTGGCAGTGGGACCTGCTCAGCCGTCCACTGGACAGTCCGAGCCGGGAGCTTCGCACGGTCATCGACGCGACCCGCGCACGCCTCACCCAGTTGGTTCAGGGGGACCCCGCGACCATCAACGATCTGCGCGGCTACCTGGTCTCAGCGCTCGGCGTCAGCGAAACGACCGTCGAGTCCCTGCTCTGGGAAGCGCCGCGGTCGCTCCTGCTCGAGGCCGTCCCGACGCTGGTGCGCCGCCTCTTCCGGCAATGGCGGTTGGCGTTCCCTGGGCCGGGCGGCGATCTGGACCTGAAGGTCGACCACCATCCGCTGCCCGATTTTGTGCCGCGCACGCTCTTCGGCGACCTCAGCCTACCCGAGGTGAGGGTCGTGCTCCCGCCCGCGACCGTGAATCACGAAGAGCGGGTCGAGACAATACCGGTGCTGCAGGCGCTGAACCAGCTCGTACCTGGCCGCGTGACCCGGCGCTTCGCCTTCGAACGCGGCGCGCTCTCCCATTGGGTTGCGGTCGATCCCGCGCTTCCCGAGCAGGACCGCCGCATCAGCGACTATGCCGAAGAGCATGAATTCGTGGGGACATTCACCGGGCACCTCAACGATCCCGGGGATGGCCAGGCGCTGCTCGTGTTTCGACCCTGGACCGTCCGCCTGGCCAAGGTGGCGCGCAGCGAGGCGCTGCCGAGCAGCAATGCGCGGCTCGCGTGGCTTACCGACATGATCGCCAACGGCGAGCCGCTGAGCGTGCCGATCCCGCCACGTTCGGCGTGGCGTGGGCGCGTTGAGGCCATCGACTTCCACCTGCACCGCTTTCGCGCCAGCGTCAGCGTGCGGCGCTTCGCGCCCCGCACCTACGCCAACGTCCGCACCCTGACCGACGACTTTCCCGTCACGCTGCATTTCAAGAGCGATGATGAGCGTCCGGCCGCTGTCGGCTTCGAGCTCGAGGTCGACGGCTTTCGCATCGACCTGGCGCTCGGCGATTCAAGCACGCTCGCCGCCGACGCACTGCCGGACTCCCTCCTGGCCGCGAGCCGTCTCGGCTTCCTGCGCGACAGCTTTCGGCTCGACCCCGAACTTCCCGACGATCTGAATGGATTTCAGCGCGACTGGCTGCTGCAAATCCTGATTTCGGCGGTCCTGGCCGAGGCGGCCACGACCGACGCCGCATTCGACGCCGTGGTTGCGGACCTGCTCAGCGAAGATCGGCTCGAGGCGGCGTTCCGGGCGGTGATGGACGACCTCTTCGGCGCGATCCCGCCCAACCTTCAGGACGAAGACGAGGCCGACGACGACTCGATCACGGACGAGGATCAGGATCAGGCTGAGGCTGAGGACTCCGACGCTGCCAGCGTTGCGCGGAGCGGCGGGACTTCCACGCATCGGGGCGGCGGCGGGCGGCTGCAGCAAGCCTTGACCGATCAACTCGCCCGTCCCGCGGTCCGCGACCGGCTACGGGCGATCGCTGACCAATTGCGGGCGCCGGACCCGGCCGCCTTCGGCATCTGGCTAAGGCGATTGGTGTTAGAGACGCTGGGCGAGGCGGCGCTGCAGGCGTGCATCGCCTCGGCGCCGCGCCAGGCGACGCTCGAGAATTTGCTCGTCGATATCCGCGACGACACCGCGTCGGGCGGGGCGAGCGTCTGGATCACCGAGACCACGATCGGCGGGGCTGGCGTGCTGGAGGCGTTCGCCGAAAGTTTCACCGCCGAGCCGCGGATCTTCTTCGCCGCGCTTGAGGCCGCCCTGGCGCCCACGGACCTCGAACTCGTCGACGGCGGCCTGCGGCGCGTGCTGACCCTGGCGCTTTCCGACCCGGCCTTCGCCGAGGAGATCGCGCGCTTGAGAGCGACCCATTCGCATGCCGAGCGCGCGGCGCAGTGGCAAGCGCTTGCCCAACGGCTGGCGCAGCGCGGCGGGATCGACCTGAGCCACGCCCTCTCGGTCTCGCTCAACAACCGCTTGCTGCGCTCGGGGTCTGGGCCGCAGCTGGATCGGCTGCTGCTGGATCTGCAGACGCACTGGGACAGCCTCGAAGCGCGGTTCGGTCTCGCGATCGGGCTGCGGGAATTCGCCTATATCTGCAGCCGAGATCCGCGTCTGGCCGGCGGCGTGCGGGCGTTCCTGACGGCGACGCTCCCCGCGGCGGCGGCCGGCCAGGTGAGCGTGATCGCCGCGGTGACGAACTTGCTTTGGCCGCGCAGCGACGAGGTTCGCCAGCGTGCGCTGCAATCCCACAATCCGTATCGCGAGGCTCGCAGCACGGATCCCGCTGTGGTGCGCCATCTCCTGCTGCGGCAGGCGATCTCGACCATCGAAATCGCCGACCCGGATTGGCGCGAGCAGTTGAGCGCAGCCTTCGTTGCGCGCGGGACGGCCCGGCTTGCCGCCGACGCCGGCGAGGGCGCGGCGCTTCGGCAGGCTCTGGTGGGACTGGTCGCGACCCCGGTGGACGTCGGCGTCCTGCAGTTCTTCCCCGCCGTCGAGCGGGTCGAGCGATTTGACGGCCGGATCCTGGTCGGCCTCACCTTGCGGGAGCAGGTCTGATGACCATGCCCTCAAGGGACCTGCATGGGCCGGCGCAGGCGCGCGGGGTACGCGATGTGTTTCAGAGCCTGTTCGCCGCTGAGCTGCTGAACCCCAGTCCCAAGCTTTGGCTATTCTTCGCCTGGATCTCCGATGTCGAAATTCTCGACAACTCTGCGCGGCAGTTCGCGGCGCTGGAGCCGGACTGGCCCGCCGCGCCGATCCGGCTGTCTCAAGTGTTGCGGGCGCTCCTGTCGCGCGGTGTCCAACTGCGCCTGATCATTCGCGAGCATGGTCACAACGACTATTTCATTGCCCGGTTGCAGACGCTGAAGGCGCGGTACGGCGACCCTTTGAAGTGGACGGTGGAACGGAGCTTCCACGCCAAGGGACTGCTCGGCGCCGACTACTTCCTCAGCGGGTCGATGAACCTCACGCTGAGCGGGATCTCGGTCAACGGCGAGCATCTGGTGCTCCGCACCGACCCCGCGGCGGTCGCCGAGCAAGCCATCGAGTTGGAAACGCGATGGGAGGGGCTTCTCCGTTGATCGCGCGCGACACCGAATCCGCTACGTCCGTCGCCGGCCAGCTTGCCGGCGTCGTCGGCGTCGGCACCCTGGGTCCGGAAACCTCCGCCCTTTGTGCGGGGCTGATGGGGACGATCGACGATCCGGCCTTCCCGGGTGCCCTAATTCCAAATGTCGCGGGGGGCGAACTCAGCGTCCTCGTGGCTGCGCCGACCGTCGCCGCGTGGCGGCGCCTGAGCCCGGTATTGCGGGCCTTCGCCGGCCCAACGCTCACCTCCTTTGAGGGCTTGCCGCAAGAGCTTCCCGCTAGCCCCGCCGCCGCCGCGATCGCCGAGGCGCAGCCGGCGGTGACCAGCGTCATGCGGATTCCGTCCGATCCGAGCGCCAGGATCATGGCGCTACGCGCCCTGGCGCGGGCGCGTGACACCATGGCCCGCGCGCCGGACCTGCAGCGCTCGGCACCGGAACCCACTAGTTGGCTGTTGGCGCGCTTCCAGGACTATCTCAACGTGGGTCGCCGCGATGCCGCGGCTGAGGTGCTGGTCCGCCTGAAGAGCGAACTGCGACTCGACGCGCTCAATCTCAAATTCCTCGAGGTCGAGTTGCTCGCCACCTTCGGCGACTGGACCGGCATCGTCGCTCTTCCGGGGTTCGCGAGCCTGTGCCTGGCCCGCCGGACCCAGGCGACTACCGCACTGTTGTTGGAAGCGCTTTATCAGATCCACTTGGCGACGCTGTTCGACGCCGATGACGCCAGCGCGACGCGCGAGCGCTTCGAGCGCGACGTCAGACCCCTGGCCCGGCCGATGTTGATTGTCCCGGCGCCACCGACGCTGACCGCGGCGGGTTGGCGTCTCTTCGGCCTCGAGGTTTGGGTAGATCCGTCGCGAGCCGACATCGCCGCCGCGCTCGTCGGGCGTCAGGCCATGATCGGATGGATCGCCGATCAACTGGAGTCAGCGCCGATCGCCGCGGCGCCGGACCCAGCGGTCGATCTAGGGTCGATCGACGCGGCGAGGGTTGCGCTCGTCCAAGCCGACGCGGTGGAGAGCCTGGACACTTTGGCGGCCGCTTTGGCCGCCGTGGCGCGGCTGAGTCCCGAGGAGTTGGCCCGTCTGCGGGCCGCCGAGCCCTTCAGAACAGCCTTGTCGGTCGCCGAAGAGGCCGCCGGGGTGGGCCTGCCGACGTCGTGGGTCGAGTGGCTGGCGATGGCCGCGGACCCCGGCTTCACCGCGGCGCTGGACCTCGCCAGCCGGGGCAAAGACGAGTGGCCCATTGGTGCGAGCGCGAGCGACCCCGTCGCCGTTCAGGCTCTACTCTCTGGACTCAATCAAGCGCTCAACAACGAACTCGCGGCGGAGCGCACCGCGCAGGCCCTGCCATTCCTGGTCGCCTGGCTGCAACGCGATCCCGACTTTCCGCGCGTGGGCATGGCGCCCCTGTACGCCAGCGTCCTCACACTGTTCGCGCTAGGAAGCGCGCGCGGCCGCGTCACCTACGAATCCAGTCAGGTGCTGATCAGCGCGCAGCTGTCCGCCGGCCTAAGTGTGGACGCGTACCGCTCACTGATCGCCGACATCGAGGAACTCGCCGCCGGCGGTTTCGGCGTGGATATGACCTATTGGATGCTAGAAATCGTCGAGGACTTCATGCGGACCGCCGCGCCCGACGACAGCGCGCGCCAGACGTTTCTTCACGGCGCGTTGGCGCGCATTTCGCCCATCTATAGCCGGTTGAGCGGCTTGCAGCGCACGGCGGTGATCCGCTTGGCAAGCGAGTTGGGCTGGACGCTTTCATCGCTCGGTGTCGATACGAGCGTCGGCGCGGCCGACGATGTCGTAAGCCGCATGCAGGGCTTGCGCATCGCCATCTATTCGCTCACGGAGACCTCCAGCCGACAAGCCAAGGCGGCGATCGAGGAGGCCGCCCCAAACGCCGTCGTCGATTGCAATGCAGACCATGGGGGAACTCCACGGCTCAGAGCGCTCGCCGAAAACGCCGATCTCTTCGTGATGACTTGGCTTTCCGCGAAACATGCCGCGACCGATTTCATCCGCGAGCACCGGGGCGACAGGCCGTTGCTCTACGCACAGGGGCGCGGGTTCTCGAGCATCCTGCGAGCGATCGACGAGCACCTCGCCTAGGCGCGTGGTTGAGGTGGACGTCGCTAGGCGGCTGACGCCCAGGCTGTGTAACCGCGGGCGCGGAGATCGCAGGCCGGGCAGCCGCCACACCCATAGCCCCAGACGTGCCTATGTTCCCGGTCGCCCTGATAACAGGTGTGGGAGTGCTCGATGATAAGCTCGACCAGCTCGGCACCACCCAGCTTTTCGGCGAGCGACCAAGTCCGGGCTTTGTCGATCCACATGAGCGGCGTGTCGATGACGAACCGGCGCTCCGTTCCAAGGTTCAGCGCCACCTGGAACGCCTTGATCGTATCGTCTCGGCAGTCTGGATAGCCCGAATAGTCGGTCTCGCAGACCCCCGTCACCAGGTGTTTCAGGTCGCGCCGGTAGGCCACGGCGCCGGCGTAGGTCAGAAAGAGCAGATTGCGGCCAGGCACGAAGGTGTTCGGCAGTCCGCCGTCGGCGAGGGCGATGGCCGCCCCGGTCGTCAGGGCTGTGTCACTGATCGCGCCCAGCGACTTCAGATCGATGACATGGTCGTTGCCGAGCCGTGACGCCCAGACGGGGAATATCGTCCGGAGGCGCGCCAGGAACTCTGGCCGGATATCCAGTTCGATGCGATGCCGCTGGCCGTAGTCGAACCCGATCGTCTCCACCCGATCGAAGCGATCAAGCGCCCACGCGAGGCAGGTGGCAGAGTCCTGTCCGCCAGAGAAAAGCACCAGGGCCGCATCGGAACTCATGCGGCGACCGCCTCTCGGCCGTAATAGCTGCAAGCGCCGCCGTCGCTGTCCCGGCGGACCGTGACCCGCCAGATGTTCGGGCATAGAGGCTCGAGCTTGCGCCAAATCCACGCCGACAAGTTCTCCATGGTCGCCGGCCCAAGGTCGTTGATCTCGTCCAAGAAGCGATGATCGAGCCCGTCTTTGGCGGTCTCCAAGGCGCGCTCGAACAAGCCCAGGTCCATGACCATCCCAGTCGTCCTGTCCGGTGTTCCGCGCAGCGCGACCTCGGCCCGGTAGGAGTGGCCGTGGATGCGCCGGCTGGGTTCCGTACCAACCACACGCTCCAGCGTGTGGGCGCAGTCGAAACGGAACTCCTTGCTGAGTTCAAACATCAGCGAATCCCCGCGTACTTGTGCGATTGTAGAGAGAGTCGCCAGCGCGGGTGGGCCAAACAGTAAGCAATCGCGGCGGCGGTGTTGGCCGGCAGATCGGGGCCGTCCATCGGCTGCAGAAGATGGTAGTCGAACGCCAAGCTTTCGAACCGCTCCGGCGGCGCATCCGGCTGGGGATAAACGAGCTTGAGCTCATCGCCTCCCTGAATCTGGAGCGGGGCACCCGCCTTCGGGCTTACCGCGATCCAGTCGAGCCCGTGCGGGGCCGCTAGGGTCCCGTTCGTCTCAACGGCGATCTCGAACCCCGAGGCGTGAAGGGCCTCGATCAGGGCTTCGTCCACTTGGAGGAGGGGCTCACCGCCGGTGAGGACGACGAGGCGGCGTCCGCCTTCACCGCGCCAAGCGCTCGTGATGGCCTGCGCAAGGTCGACCGGAGTTCGGAAGCGCCCGCCGCCGTCGCCGTCGACACCGACGAAGTCCGTATCGCAGAAGCGGCAGGTGGCCGCCGTCCGGTCGCGTTCTCGGCCACTCCACAGATTGCAGCCCGAAAAGCGGCAGAAGACCGCCGGCCGCCCCGCCTGACGGCCCTCGCCTTGGAGCGTGTAGAAAATCTCCTTCACGGCGTAACCGGTCATGGTCAGGCCGCCCGCATCTGCGCGGCCAGGGCATTCTTGATCACCTGCAGCAGGTAGAGAGACAACTGCCGCACGTCGGCCGGCACGTTCTGCAGGCCATTCCAACGACGGCGTTCGACGCCAAACTCCCACTCGCCCTCGGACCAGGCTGTCTTGCCCTTGAGAAGCCGAAGGCCTCGCGCAAACTCCTCGCGCGTCTCCGCTCCAGTCACGCCATTCAGGTAGTCCATGACATACCCCAGCGCGACGATGCCCGTGCCGTGGATCAACCGCGAGTTCTTAGGGGTCTTGCCGTCCCAATCGGCGGCGAACACCGTTTGCACGGCATGCCAGAATTCGCTGATCAGCCGCACGCCGCTGTCGAGCAGGAGCGCATCGTCGCCGGCGTACAAGCGCAGAGCGCCATCGCTCAACGAGTTCATGATGAGGCGTTGAAGGATGGTGTCCCGAATGACCCCCTTGGGATTTGTCTGCTGCTTGATGAGCCCCCTCAGTGCCGACCCCCCTCGGTAGTTGAGGGCCTCGGTCAGCAGAGCCGCGCGGGAGCGACTGGACATGCGTGCGGGAAGGTCGCCTACCTGGGGCAGGAGTTCGTAGACCAGAGCCTTGGGGAGGGGCCGCGTATTGTTGATGAGGATGAACTGCTTTTGCAATTCCTCCTCAGTCTCGCACAGAAACCCGGAAACCAGCACCTCGAAGTCGCGTCCGCGCAACTCCGACAGGGCCGTGAAACGCTGCTGGCCATCGACGATCCAGCCCGGCGCGCCGCCTGAGATGTCGATCACCAATTGCCGCAAGCGAGCCTCGGGACTGGCCGGCTCCAGCCATGCCTGACCGATGAAGGCCACGACGATCGCGTTGGGCAGGATCGCGTTGGGCTTCTCCAGATAGTCTCGAATCTCGCGGATGTGACTGGCGATCTGCGGTCGCTGAAATCCGGTGAGTGCGCCATCGCCACTGCGGCCCGCTCGTTCGATCCGGGCGATGCGCGAGATTTCGGAGGCTCTGGCTATGAACGTGAACACCGTCAGGTCCCGGCTCTGCACCGGCGCCAGCGCGTCGAACCGAAGAAGCTGAGGCTCGGTCATGCGTGGTCCTGCCGGAAATCACTCAGGTGGGTATGAAAGACGTGCAGATTGTGGATTCCGCGGCGCTTGTTCCGATTGGATGTTCGGAAAATCAGGGCCTCGACGCCGCTTTCGCGGCAGACGCGGCAATCGCAGCGCTCCCAGGGCCGATCCCCTAGTGTGTGGGCATAGACCTTGCGTTGGCGATCGGCGGCGTCGGCGCGCCGGCTAGGTGAGGGCTCCTCATCCCAATTGAGCGCGGCCCAGTAGTCCATGACCGCATCCAGCCCCTCGTCCAGCGACGCGTGGCCCGCCGCGTAGGCGCGCACGGTCGTGAGCGCGGCGTCCTCGAGACGTCTCGCATCTTCCTGGTTGAGGCTGCCTTCGAGCGCCTTGTGCTTGAGCTTGTTGTTCTCGGTCGCTTGGGGGATCCGAATGGCGGTGTAGTAGGAGAGGTCGCCATCGGCGGTGCGCACCCAATAGTTCTTCTTGGCATCCTTGAAAGCGCGCAGGAGCGGCGACGTCGTGTCGAAACTCGTCACGCCGTATTGCTCGAGCGCGCTCAGTTCCTCGATCTTGCCGAAACCCAGCAAGTGGAGGCGGACCTGACCGGGGACTGCCTCGCGCACGGCGTGGAGGACCCGCCGGATCCGATCAATCTTCAGCGGCACGGTGCCGCCAATGGCGAGATAGTCGTAGCCCATCTTCACCAGGGACTCGGCCGCCTCGGCCATGCTCTGCGCGGACCATCCCTGAATGACGCCCATTGGCGTAAATTGGGCGCCAAGCGGCCTTGACGTTTGGTAGAACGCTTCGGCGTTGTGAAGCGTGATTTCGTAGCGACGCCGGATGTCCTCAGACACGTCCGTGGGCGCCCGTGACGTCGCCTCGTCATCGAAGTCAAAGATCAGATGATCTGGCGAACAGCCGTGCGTGAAGCCGCCGTCGGCGTAGAACTCGACCGTGTCCTCCGCTCCATACGGCGGTTCTGGCAGATTGCGATATGTGAAGGCGCCGCAATCACCCATGAGCATGCTGTCTGGGAACCGCTCCAGCGGATAGCGCAGGAATTGCCGGGCCCCTTCGCGCCGGAAACGCATCAACTGGGCTTCGGAATATTTGCCGGGATGGCGCGCATCACCGACGATGCCGCGCGAAACGAGGATGCCGTCGTAGGGTGCGTGATCCAGGAACTCGTGCGGGTACAGGTCGTCGCGATGGACGTTGCGGCCCGCGCCATTGCGATCGGCCAGGAAGTCGTACCCCGGATCGACGGTGTCGAGGCTGTCGGCGAAGACGAACCGCATCACGCCACCTTCGCGAGGGCGTGCATGTGGTCGAGCCTGGCGAGGTGGCCTGACAACGCCTTGATGTCTCGCGGCAGATTCTGGATCTCATTCCAGTCGCGTTGCAGTTCACGCCAACGGCCGGCGGTCCAGCGGCAATGCGGCGCGATGCGACCCAACGCCTCTGTGGCGTGGGAGTAGAGGTCGGAGCCCGGCGCCGCCCTCGACATGATCCGATCCATCAAGAGGCTCATCGCCTCGATGCCGGCCGAATGCATGAGGCGGCTCTCGGTCGCCGGCCGCCCCCAGGCCTCTGGGAAGACAATTCTAGCGGCGCCCCAAAACGCCACCAGCGTCCGGTACATGGCGTCGACGTCAGCGGGCGTTTCAGCGGTGGCCTTGAAGGGCGCCAACGCACCCAGCGCACTGCCGATGCTGAGCCGGACGGCCTTGATCAGCGCCGAGTCGGTCACGACCGCATCCGCCGAACTCTCCGACACGCGCTTGATCAAACCGCAAAACGGCGAGTCTGGGGATGTCTGAAGTCTGTTCGTCAGCTCGCTGGGAATTTTCCTGGCCGAGAGATCGCGCGGGAAGATGGTATCGACCTCCGGCAGGAGTTCGTTGATCAGCCTCGGATCGAGTGGTTTGGCCTTGTTCACGAGGATGAACTGCTCGCGATGCACGGAGAGCTCCTCCGAGACGAATGCGATCACTGGGACGGGAAAACTCTTGTCCTTGGCCTGCGCCAGCGCGATTGATCGCTGTTGACCGTCAACGATCCACGCCGCGCGCGAACCATCCTCCGGCAGCGGAATGCGCAGCGTTCCCGCTTCGCAGGATCTGACGTCGCCGCCGGGCTTTTCGCCCCGAGCCTGAGTGAAGCGCGACAGCGGCGAGAGGGCCAAAATGATGGCGTTCGGGAACAGCGCCGGCCCATGATCCAGGAACTCGGTGATCGCCTGGACATGGCTCTTGATCCCCTTTCGCTGAAAGCCTCGCAGAGAGCCGTTGGCGTCGCGATGGACGCGGCTGATTTCGGCGATCTTCAGCAGGTCAGCGCCTGGGACAAAGAATGCGTAGACCGGCCTGCCGGCCTGCTCGGTGCGGACCGCCCGGACGGCGAGCGTCGCCACCTGCGACTTTCGGGGACGCGTCATGAGACAGCCCCATTTTGTCGCGCGGCGCGATACAGACGAGCAAAGCGAGCCTGCTCGCAGGCGACTCCCTCCTCGTCCCTCAATGCCCGAAGGATCTGGCCTTTTGCATGATGCAAGCTCAACCGCTTGTGGATGAGCGCGGTGATTTCGGGATCAGACCGTCGCGGCCGGCACGGCGGCCGGAGTGTCTTCACGACGTCGAGGGCGGCGTTGACCGCCTCGAACTCTTCCACTCGATCGGATGTAGCGCGCTGACCCAGAACCGTCTGGGCAAAATGAAGAAGGGCCCGATTCGCGAAGTCGGAGCGCGTTCCTGGCAAGATCGCGTTCAACCGTTCATCATACGGCGCGACAGCGGGATGCAGGATCTTCGGCAGCGCGCCGGCCAGCGACAAACCGAACAGCCGGAGCCTCGCCTGCTGCTGCGGTCGCAACACGCCGAGGCCAGGACCCAACATCCTGGCGTAGGGCTGGGTCAGACCGATGAGGATCGAACCCTCGCCGTTCCCCACCACGTCCAGCCACCGTCGCGAGTACGGGCCACCCATCATGCTCTCAAACCATGAGGCGGGATCGAACGGCCCGCACACGCGAGTCGCCACTGCCTCGGGGTGTTCGCCCGCCACGGTGAGTCCGTAGGCCGGGATCTGGGTGTCCCCCGACACCAAGCCGAGACCTGCCGATGCGATGTAGAGCGGCGCCTTAGTCGCCGCCGCAGCGCGTACCGCCATACCGAAGCCCCGGCCGGTGTAGAACGCGTTCGCCGCTGTTCGCGTCTCGAGTGTTTGAAGTCGCCGCAGCCACTCAGATTGCACCCCAAGTTGCGTTCCAAAGGGTATGGAAACTGGGGTCGCGTAGTCCGAATGGGTCAACGACTTGCGGCGTCCGCAGTTCACGACGACGGCGTCCACGTACCTTGCGATGCCCTCGCTCTCGGCCCGCATCTTTTCTGCGCCAGCCTTCAACAACTGCGACCTCTTCGTCAGACTTGAGGCGCCTTGAATGTTCGAGGTCGCCTCGCGCCGGGACTGGCGTCTCGCCTCCCCCATGAGAGTGAACGGTAGCTCGTTTTGATAAACGATGCACCAACTTTTTCAAAAATGCATCGTTTCGACAAAACTGGGTCGCCTTGGGCCGGCAGTTATCGCCGCGCAAGGCAATGAGTCGGGCCAGGAAACTGCGACCAGGGGCAACGCAAAGTCGTCGTCGCGGACAAGGAAGGGCGGGTGATCTGGATCACTCCGAAACCAGTGCACCCTCCCCCCTGCCCCGCCATTTCCCTCAAGGCGGCGTTGGCGATGGTGAGTCTGGCAAAGGACCAGCCGCCGCCGGCGCGTTCCCGCGACGGTCATTTCTACGGGGGCCGGCTACCGCTCCTCGCCTCGCTCGGCCGCCAATTCGAGCCGACAGGCGGTTTCCAGAGGCATGAGGTCATCCTTGACCAACCTCCAAAGGACGTCGGCTGCGACGCGTTCGTAGTCGTGCCGCAGGACATTGCCGATTCCCGCCACCTTCGGCATGGGATCTCCGCATGGCGGGCCTTCAAGGCCGGCGGCAGCCGCCGACTCGCTTCCGAAATAATCTCGAGGCCGCGCTCCACCACCCAGCGCTTCCGCCTGTCGGATTCGAAGGCCTCGATGGTGACATCGACCATTTCGTTCCGGATCATCTCGACAGCA
>Ga0208849_1000861_pt1 | contig 24842 bp, 25 predicted proteins | sample NGESurdeep072012_10_FD_184470 | JGI IMG/M metagenome (GOLD analysis project Ga0208849, IMG submission 184470) | Arctic peat soil microbial communities from Barrow, Alaska - NGEE Surface sample 53-3 deep-072012 (SPAdes) | ecosystem: Environmental > Terrestrial > Soil > Wetlands > Peat ... | reverse complement strand
CAGCGGCTCGATGCAGGGCCAGGTGCTGCGTGGCGAGTTCGCCGGCCGTTCCCTTGCCGATCTCGACGAAGCGGCGCTGCTGCGCCTCGCGACCTCGGTTGGTGGCGACGGCGACAGCGCGTCGCTACTCGAAGCCTATCTCGACCGCCGCATCCCCGGCTGGCGTGAAAACGTCCAGCGCGATGGTGCAACGGGGACGAGCGGCGCGCCGGATGCGGGCCCCATGACTGATAAGCAGGCCTATGAGATCCTTGGCCTTCTTCCCGGCGCCGGAGAGCCGGAAGTCCGCGCGGCCCACCGCCGCCTCATGAAGCGGGTGCATCCCGACCAGGGTGGCTCGACGTTCCTGGCGGCCAAAATCAATCAGGCTAAGGACTGGCTTCTCAACAGACATCGCTAGGCCTTTACGCGTTACAAGAAAATGACCCCGGCGAACTCGGGTACTGGTCAGTTACTCACGGCCAGGCAGCTGATTTTCTGCCCGGAAAGGTAGGTGCATGCGGAGCGCGCCGCTTCCTTGCCGGAGAAGCCAGCGAAGCGGGCGCGGTAGAGCGTGGTGCCGCCGGCCGTGACCGGCTCGGTGTAGGGAGAGGCATGAGCGAGGACCTTGGCCGCCTTGCTGATGGCGCGATCGAGCATGTCCTCAGCGGCAGCTTGCGACGGAGTGGCGGCGATCTGGATGCGCCAGCCCGTATGCCGGGCAGGCGGATCGGCATCGACACTTTCGTCGTTGGCTGCGGCATCGCCCTGGGCGGCGTCGCCGGGAGCTGTGTCGGCTTGCGCTGTTTCGTCCTGCGGCGGGTCGGCCTCAAGAGCGAGTGGCGAATTCGCCCCGATTAACGAGGCGACCGAGTTGGCGCGCGCGGCTGCGGTGTCATCCGACGGCGTCGCGCGGGCGGTCGTTGCGGTCGTGAGATCGCCACTGGAAGCGCTGTCGGCGAGGACAACCGGGTCGCCGGTAGCAACTGCCGGCGCGAGACTGTTTTCAGTGGGCCGCATGCGCGGCATCGGCAGCATGGCGTCGGCGACCTTGACCTGGGCCGCCGCCGCTGGAAGCTGCTGTGGACCGGCGGGCACGACGTTGGTAATGCGCGTCGTACGGCTGGCCAGCGGCAGGTACTGCTCGACGAGGGAGGCCATGCGGTTGTCGCGCTGCCGGCCGGTCTCGCCGCCAATTACGATGCCGACAATCTGGCGACCATTGCGGTCAACCGAAGTGGCGAGGTTGAACCCCGAGGCGCGGGTGTAGCCGGTCTTGATGCCGTTGACGCCGGCGACGTGGCCGAGCAGGCGGTCGTGATTGGCGATGCGCCGGCCGCGCCAGACGAAACTCGGGGTTGCGAAATAGGAATAATATTGCGGGAAATGCTCGCGCAGCGCGCGGGACAACGTCGCCAGATCGCGCGCCGTGGTTATCTGGTCGGAATCGGGAAGGCCCGAAGCGTTGACGAAGTTGGAACTCGTCATACCCATCTGGTGGGCGCGCTGGGTCATCAGAGAGCAGAAGCTTTTCTCCGACCCGCCGATACGCTCGGCAATCGCGACGGCGACGTCGTTGGCCGATTTGGTGACGATGGCGAGGATCGCATCGCGCACGCTGATGCTCTGCCCGGGCTGAAGGCCGAGCTTCGAGGGGGCCTGCTCGGCGGCGTGCGCGGAGATATTGAGCGGCGTGTCGAGGCCGACCTTGCCGGTCTCAAGCGCATCGAAAAGCAAGTAGAGCGTCATCATCTTGGTCAGCGACGCCGGATGACGGGGCGCATCGGGGTTGCTGGCGTAAAGGACCTTGCCGGTTCTTGCATCAACGACGATGGCGGCGTCCGGCGCGGCCACAGCTGCGCTAATCGTCGGACCAACGACCAGCACGCCCGCGACTGCCAATGCCTTGAGGAATCCCGAGTGTGGGAAACCAAGACGCAACCGCGGAAGCGTTCCCTGACGCTTCTGCATTTACCCGCTCCGCACCTTGCCGGCGTGACACGCCGGCATCCGCAACAAAAACAACGAGCAGTCCAGCCGGCATCGCTCCGCCGACGCCGCTGTCACAACCGAACGGCTGCCACCCCGGAATGCCGAATTTCCCCCGAGGCACGGCCCCAACGCCCCGATCGGCTCAACGATTCAAACAGTATGGAAGCCGCGTTACCTTTCGGTAAAGCGCAAAGGGGCAACACTCACCAACTCATTGGCGGCGCTCCCTCGCAGCCGGCTGTCTTGACTAGCAATCGCGCCATGCCATTTCCCGCTGCAATATCAACGTTTTCGCGGTTTCGTCTAAGGGGTGGCCCCTGCGGAAACAGTGCAACGTCGGGTTGGCTTCGGGCGGTTCAGGCGATCTTCGCCCGTTTCGGCCAGATCGCGGACCGGGACCTATCTCGACGGCCAGTGGCTGTAGCGATGCGTCTTGAACGCCTATCTTCAAAAGCAGCCCGCGCATCCTACATTAGCTACTGCCGCGTTCGCCTGCGCGGCTCTCCCGAAGGCTGGTGGCTTGGCAGTTCACCGCAGATTTGATCGGCGGCGGATTGCGCCACAGCCAGTTTCTCGGCAGGATTCTACGAGTTTCTGGTACCATCGGACCGAGAACGTTACGCGCAGCATGAGCAATTCGATTCGTCCACCGAACTTCGAAGACGACGACTCCGGGACGAGCGTCGTCACCAAAACGCGGCCCAAAACCAAGCGGCCGGCTCTCTATCGCGTGTTGCTGCTGAACGACGACTACACCCCGATGGAATTCGTCGTACTGGTGCTGGAGAAGTTTTTTCAGAAGGGTCGTGAGGAGGCGACCCATATCATGCTGCATGTTCATCAGCATGGCGTGGGCGAATGCGGGATCTATACCTATGAAGTCGCCGAGACCAAGGTGACGCAGGTCATGGATTTCGCACGCAAACATCAACATCCGCTACAATGCGTGATGGAGAAAAAGTGAGGTCATCTGTGCCGTCATTCTCTCGCAGTCTGGAAAAGGCCCTGCATCAGGCGTTGTCGCTGGCCAGCGAGCGCCACCAGGAATACGCGACACTTGAGCACTTGCTGCTGGCTCTGCTCGAGGATCAGGACGCGGCGGCGGTCATGCGCGCCTGCAATGTCGATCTCGACATGCTGCGCCGCAATCTCGTCGAATACATCGATACCGAACTCGCCAACCTGGCCACCGGCGCCGAAGAGGATTCGAAGCCGACGGCCGGCTTCCAGCGCGTCATCCAGCGCGCCGTCATTCACGTCCAGTCGTCGGGCCGCGAAGAGGTCACCGGCGCCAACGTGCTGGTCGCGATCTTCGCCGAGCGCGAGAGCCACGCCGCCTATTTCCTGCAGGAGCAGGACATGACCCGCTACGACGCGGTCAACTACATCAGCCACGGTATCGCAAAGCGCGCGGGCATGAGCGACGCGCGTCCGGTGCGCGGCGTCGATGACGACGCGGCGACGGTCGAGGATCGCGGCGAGAACAAGAAGAAGGCCGACGCGCTAGAGGCGTACTGCGTCAATCTCAACGAGAAGGCCAAGAAGGGCCGCATCGATCCGTTGATCGGGCGTGACTCGGAGATCAGCCGCACCATCCAGATCCTCTGCCGGCGCCAGAAGAACAACCCGCTGCTCGTCGGCGACCCCGGGGTCGGCAAAACAGCCATCGCAGAAGGCCTCGCCAAGCGTATCGTCGACAAGGATGTGCCCGAGGTTCTGCAGAAGTCGACCGTTTTCTCGCTCGACATGGGCACGCTGCTTGCCGGCACCCGCTACCGCGGCGATTTCGAGGAACGCCTGAAGCAGGTGATCAAGGAGATCGAGGAGTTCCCTGGCGCGATCATGTTCATCGACGAGATTCACACCGTGATCGGCGCCGGCGCCACTTCGGGCGGCGCCATGGACGCGTCGAACCTCCTGAAGCCGGCGTTGGCTTCCGGCACCATCCGCTGCATCGGCTCGACCACCTACAAGGAATACCGTCAGTTTTTCGAAAAGGACCGCGCGCTCGTCCGCCGCTTCCAGAAGATCGATGTCAACGAGCCGACGGTCCATGATGCCATCGAAATCCTCAAGGGACTGAAACCCTACTTCGAGGAATTCCATCGCGTTCGCTACACCTCGGACGCCATCAAGTCGGCGGTCGAGCTGTCGGCGCGCTACATCAATGACCGCAAGCTTCCGGACAAGGCGATCGACGTGATCGACGAGACCGGCGCCTCGCAGATGCTTCTGCCAGAGAACCGCCGGCGCAAGACTATCGGCGTCAAGGAAATCGAAGAAACGATCGCCACGATGGCGCGCATCCCGCCGAAGTCGGTGTCTAAGGACGACGCGGAAGTGCTGCGTCATCTCGACGAGACGCTGAAGCGCGTCGTCTACGGCCAGGACAAGGCGATCGAGAAGGTCGCCTCGGCGATCAAGCTTGCCCGGGCTGGGCTGCGCGAGCCGGAGAAGCCGATTGGCTCGTACCTGTTCGCTGGCCCGACCGGCGTCGGCAAGACAGAAGTGGCGCGGGCGCTTGCCTCCGCCATGGGGGTCGAGCTCATCCGCTTCGACATGTCGGAATACATGGAGCGCCATACGGTCTCGCGGCTGATCGGCGCGCCGCCCGGCTATGTCGGCTTTGACCAGGGCGGCCTGCTCACGGACGGCGTCGACCAGCATCCGCATTGCGTGCTCCTGTTGGACGAGATCGAGAAGGCGCATCCGGACCTGTTCAACATCCTTCTGCAGGTCATGGATCACGGCAAGCTCACCGACCACAACGGCAAGTCCGTCGATTTCCGCAACGTCATCCTGATCATGACGACGAACGCGGGTGCGGCGGATCTGGCGAAGCCGTCCATCGGCTTCGGCAAATCGGTGCGCGATTCCAACGATCAGGAGGCGATCAACCGGCTTTTTGCTCCCGAGTTCAGAAACCGCCTCGATGCGATCGTTCAGTTCGCGGGCCTGCCGCCGGAGATCGTCAATCACGTGGTGCAGAAGTTCGTTCTCCAGCTCGAAGCCCAGCTCGCCGATCGTGGCGTCACCTTCGATCTGTCGCCGGAAGCGATCACCTGGCTCGCTGAAAAGGGCTACGATGAGCGCATGGGCGCGCGGCCGCTTGCCCGCGTCATCCAGGAGCACATCAAGCAGCCGCTAGCGGATGAGGTGCTCTTCGGCAAGCTGAAGAAAGGCGGCACGGTCAAGGTGACCGTCAAGGAGGACGGCTCCGACCTCAATCTCGAGGCGCTCGAAGACGGTCCGGTCAAGCCGAAGCCCGAGCCGATACCCGCCGAGGCACGCAAGAAACGCGCGCCGCGCAAGCCGCGGGTCGTCGCGGCGAAGACTCCGCCGGAGACGCCCAAGGGCGACGGCGGCGGCAGGCGCGGCCTGGTGCCGAAGGTGCCGCTGAAGACCAACTGATCCAACGAAAAAAGGCGGCTCCCGGGCCGCCCTTTTTGATTCGCCATTGGCTATTCGATCGGCAGCCCGGCCTGCGCCCAGGCGTTGATCCCGCCTTCCATCACGTACGCGTCCGCAGCGCCGGCTTTGGCGGCCAAGCGCGCTGCGTGCACGCGGGTGCGATTGCCACTGGCGCAGAAGTAAACCACGGCCTGTCCGTCGGCGACGGGCAATTCGCGGGCCTCGAAGCGGCTGAGCGGGATCAGCTCCGAGCCGGCGATGTGCGCCGTCGCGTATTCGCTGTCCTCGCGAACGTCGACCAGAAGCGCTCCGCTTGCCTGCATCCCTGCGGCGGTCGGCGCGTCGATGCTTTTCAGATTGGCTGCCATCGTTCCCTACCCCAAGGCCTGCTTTATCTTTTCCGCGTTCGCCTTCAGCACTTCCGGCTTTTCCATCTCGCCGGTATGCGGCTTTAGCGGCACGCTATCAAAGCGGGGAATGACGTGGAAATGGAGGTGGAAGACCGTCTGCCCGGACGCGGGCTCGTTGAACTGCATTATGGCGACGCCGTCGGCGGCAAAGGCTGTCTTCACAGCTCGCGCAATCTTTTGCACAACGCTCATCAGTGGGGCGAACGCCGCGGCGTCGGCGTCAAGGAGGTTGCGCGAGGGCGACCGCGGGACGACCAGCGTATGGCCGGTGCCCATCGGCATAACGTCCATGAACGCGACGACGGCATCGTCCTCGTAAACGCGCGTCGAGGGAATCTCGCCGCGCAGGATCTTGGCGAAGATATTCTGCTTGTCATACGCGTTCATCATGGCGCACCCCGCTCGGTCGTTGCGCGGAAGGGAAGGGACTCGGCCAGCGTCTCGCCGTCCGCGGCGACCCGATGTCGCTCGGTGCGCAGATAGTCGGCGACGGCGCGGCGAAAGGCCGGATCGGCAATCCAGTGGGCCGAGTAGGTCGTCGTCGGCCGATAGCCGCGCGCGACCTTGTGTTCGCCCTGCGCGCCCGCCTCGACGCATTTCAATTTGTGGTCGATGCCCCATTCGATCGCCTGGTAGTAACAAAGTTCGAAGTGCAGGAACGGATGCTCCTCGGCTGCGCCCCAATAGCGGCCGTAGAGTGTGTCCGAGCCGATGAAGTTGAGGGCGCCGGCGATCGGGATGCCGTCGCGGGTCGCCAGCATCAGCAGGATGCGGTCGGCCATGCGCTCGCCGATCAGCGAAAAGAAGCGTCGGTTGAGGTACGGGCGGCCCCATTTCCGCGAGCCCGTGTCCATATAGAACGCGAAGAAGGCATCCCACGCCGCTTCGGTGAGATCGCCGCCGGTCAGGCGCTGAACGTCGAGCCCGGCTAGCGCGTCGCGACGCTCGCGCTTGATGACCTTGCGTTTTCGCGACGACAAGGCGGCGAGGAAATCGTCGAAGTGGCGGTATCCGTCATTGATGAAGTGGTATTGCTGGTCGGTGCGCTGCAGGTAGCCGGCGGCGCCGAGCAACTTCCACTCCTCCTCATCGGCGAAGGTCACATGCACGGATGAGACGCCGCTCTGCCGCGCCAGCGTTGTACCAGCGAGCGCAAGCAACTTGCGGCGGTCGTCCGCGCCGGTGCCGCTTCGGACCAAAAGCCGGCGGCCGGTCACCGGCGTGAACGGCACCGCCGCCTGAAGCTTCGGATAATACTGCCCGCCTGCGCGCTCGAACGCATCCGCCCAACCGTGGTCAAAGACATACTCGCCCATCGAATGCGATTTCAGGTAGCAGGGCATGATCGCGACGGGCCGGTCGTCGTCGCCGTCGAGCACGATATGCTGGGCGAGCCAGCCAGTTTTGCGCGTGGCCGAGCCGGACTCTTCCAGCGACCACAGAAAATCGTGCGACAGGAACGGGTTGTAGGCGGCGTCGACCGGGTTGGCGACGGCGTCCCAGTCCTCGCGTTCGATCTCTTTCAACGAACTGACGACACGAAACGTGGCGTCAGCCGAAACTTTCGCGGTCAATGCGGCACTCTTCCTGCGGCGGGCCTCAGGCCTTCAAACCTAGGCCGCTGCCGTCGGTGCGCAAGGTGGGCGCAATGGAGGTGCTTCCGGGTCGAACCCCTCGAAGATGATCTGGTCGGCCCAGGCGCGGCTGGTCTCGCGGTTGGCGTCGGTCCGCACCGTCCAGGCGAGTAGCGGCAGGTGAAAGAAGTGGCGCAGCGCAAGCGGCGCCGAGGCCGGGAGGTCATTCACCTCGTAGGCGATGAAACTCGGCAGGACGAGCGGAGCCGCCAGCAGCCAGCGCCCCGCAAGCCGGGCGGGGAAGGGAATCGTGAGCCGGTCGGCCCGCGTGAAATGATCGGCGAGCATGCCGCGCGGCAGGGTCGGAGCGAGCCGCCGCATCGCGGTCATCGAGGCCGGGTCGAAGGACATGACGGCTACCGGGCCGGGATAGCTCGCCAGAATCGCCACGGCGGCGGCCTCCAGCCGGCGGTCGCCGTCGAACCGGCTTTTCAACTCGATGAAAAGCGGCACGCGGCCGTCAACGAGATCGAGCAATTCCTCCAGCGTGGGGATGAGACCGTCGCCGTTCTTGAAACGGGCCCTGCGCACCGCGGCCAGCGTCTTGTCGGCGACGGGCCCGCTGAGATCGGTCAAGCGGTCGAGGGTATGATCGTGGAAAACTACCACACCGCCATCGGCCGTCGGCTGCAGATCGCATTCGATGGCGAAGTTGCGGGCGATCGCCGCTTCGGCGGCTGCCAACGTGTTCTCGACGCACTGGCCGGTGCCGCCGGCGGCCGCTTCAACGTCGTGATAGCCGCGGTGGGCGATCGGACGAGCGGTAAGCCAGGCGGGCGCGGCCATGATCGGTTAGCCGACCTCGACGATAGCCTCGACCTCGACAGCGGCGCCAAGTGGCAGCGAGGCCATGCCGACGGCGGAGCGGGCGTGCTTGCCGCGTGCGCCCAGAACTTCGGTGAGGAGGTCGGAACAGCCGTTGATAACCTTGTGCGGTTCGTCGAATTCCAGCGTGCAGTTCACGAAGCCGGTGAGCTTGACGATGCGGGCGACCTTGTCGAGGCTACCGAGCGCCCCCTTGATGTTGGCGAGGATGTTGATGGCGCAAACACGTGCGGCCTTCTGCCCCTCCTCGACGGTCATGTCGCGCCCGAGCTTGCCGATGAACTTGGCGCCCGGTCCGATCGAGACCTGCCCGGAAACGAAGAGAAGCGCGCCGGACCTGACGGACGGCACATAATTGGCTGCGGGAGCCGGTACCGGCGGCAGCTCGATGCCCAACGATTTGAGAACCGCTTCCGCGTTTTCAGCCATTGCGCTCGTCCCTGGTTGGCCCGACAGTGGGCTGGCGTGTTTCGCCCAAAAGGCCGGCTGCCGCAAGAGGCTGTTCGCTTGTCCTTCCGATCGTTGCTGCGCTTTCGCTCCGGCGCATGGCTCGTCTTGATGCTTGCCTGTGGGCCGGCCTTGGCGGCGGGTGTGCCTCTGGCGACTTATCGTGCCGTGCATGACCTGACGCTCGATCCGGACAAGGATTCGCCCGATGTCGCCTCGGTCAATGCGCGGCTGGTGACGGAGTTCGCTGGCTCGGAGTGCGCCGGCTACACCACGACGACACGCTTCGTCACGCAAGCCGTGGACGCCGACGGGGACAAAAAGGTCAACGATTCGCGTACCGTCACCTTCGAGACCCAAGACGGGCGCCTCGATTTCGACAACCAGAGCTACGATGACGGCAAGCTCGATCAGGTCTCTCGGGGTACGGCGCAGCGGAGCGATGCCGGCGTGTCTGTCAAGCTTACCAAACCCGATCGGAAGACGATTACCTTTCCCGCCGATCTGGAATTTCCGACCGGGCAGGTCGCCATCGCGCTTGATGCGGCGCGCGCCGGCAAGCACTTCCTTGCGTTTACCGGCTACGATGGGCTGGACGATGGCGAAAGTCCGTCGCCGACCACGATCGTCATCGGAGCGGCTTCGACCGACCCCAGCGACGTTGGCGACGAGACGGCGATGGCGGAGGCCGGCTTCGCCGCCATGCCGCACTGGCCGGTAACCATCAGCTACTTTTCCGCCGCCGCCGGTACCGACAACACGCCCGACTACACCATGAGCGCGATCATGTACGACAACGGCATCATGCGTCAGCTCAAGCTCAACTACGGGAATTTCGCGTTGGTCGGCAAACTGGTGCAGCTCGACCTGCTGCCGGCGAAATCCTGTCCCTAGCGCTTCGCCGGCGCGGATCGCGGCGCGCCTGGCTCGAAGGTCAGCCCAAGCTCCATGGAGCGATCGCCGAACTTGTCGCGGATGCGGTCGACGGCTGCCTCCGCCGCGGCGCGTTTCCTGGCGCCGGCGTCGACCAGATCGCCGGGATCGGCCAACTTGGGATCGGCGAATTCCGAGACACCGATGCCGATCAGGCGAAAGCGCGTGCCGTCGGTCTCCCCGGCAAGCATGTCGGCGCCCGTGTTGAAGATTCGATCAGCGAGTTGGGTAGGATCGGCAAGCTGACGGCTGCGGGTGCGAATGCGGAAGTCGGCAGTCTTCAGCTTGAGGGTGACGGTGACGCCCGCCATATCGGCCCGTTTCAGCCGGCGCGAGACTTTCTCCGCGAGCGCCCGCAGGATGGCCTTCAGCTCGTGCGCGTCGGCGATGTCTTCGCCGAAAGTGGTTTCCGCGCTGACGCTTTTCGCCTCGCCGCGCGGCTCGACCGAGCGCGTATCGCGCGCGTGCGACAGGCGCGCAAGCCGCAGCCCCATCGAACCATAGCGCCGGCCCAGCTCGGCCTCGTTCATACGCTGGAGCGCGCCGATTGTGCGAAGGCCATCGGCAGCGAGACGCGCCTGTGTCGTCTTGCCGACGCCCCAGATGAGGCCAACCGGCTTGTCGGCAAGGAAGGCAACCGCCTCGCTTTCGCCAATGACCGAAAAGCCGCGCGGCTTCTTCATATCCGACGCGATTTTCGCCAGAAACTTGTTGAACGACAGCCCGATGGAGACGGTGATGCCGACTTCGTCCTCAATCCGCTTCTGCAGCCTGGCGAGAGCTAATGCCGGCGGCGCGTGGTGGACGCGTTCGGTACCGGCGAGATCCATGAACGCCTCGTCGATGGAGATCGGCTCGACCAGCGGCGTCAGTTCCTCCATCAGGCGGCGCACCTGACGCCCGACCGCCGAGTATTTCTCGAAGTTGGGGCGGACGACCACCGCGTCCGGGCAAGCCTTCAGCGCCTGGAACATCGGCATGGCCGAGCGTACGCCGTGGATGCGCGCCACGTAGCAGGCCGTTGACACCACGCCGCGTTTGCCGCCGCCGACGATCACCGGCTTGTCGGCCAGCGACGGGTCGTCGCGTTTCTCGATGGCGGCGTAGAACGCGTCGCAATCGAGGTGCGCGATGGAGAGGTCGTAAAGCTCGGCGTGGCGCACCAGCCGCGGACTGCCGCAATGGGCGCAGCGAATCGCCTTGGTCGCCGCAGGCGACAGGCAATCGCGGCAGAAGGCGGGGATTTCGGAAGCTGATATCGACACGTCCGGATACTATCATCTCTTTCGCCGAGGTCGGGACAGACCGGGCATGACGGGAGCAATAACCTTGAGGGCAGGGCGCCCTTGCTGCCCCAAAACTCCCTCTGCTAAGACCACATCTATTCTCAAGGATTCCCCGAAATGTCCGTCGACAAGGACACCGTCAAGCGCGTTGCCCGTCTTGCCCGCATCGCCGTTAGCGACGCCGAGGCCGAGAAGCTCAAGGTCGACCTGAACACGATCCTTGGCTTTGTCGAGCAGTTGAACGAGGTCGACGTGACCGGTGTCGAGCCGATGACGGCAGTGGTCGCCATGAACGCAAAGATGCGCGACGACGTGGTCACCGATGGTGAGATCGCCGGCAAGGTGCTTGCCAACGCACCCGGCGGCGCCGACCAGTTCTTCGTCGTGCCGAAGGTTGTCGAATGACCGACCTGACGGCCCTTACCATCGCCGGTATCCGCGACGGCCTTGCCACGAAATCCTTTTCGGCGGTCGACCTGACGCGCGCGTATCTCGCCGCGATGGAGAAGGCACGCGGCCTCAACGCCTATATCGTCGAGACGCCGGATCGGGCGCTGGCCATGGCAGCCGAATCCGACAAGCGCATTGCCGCCGGCAAGATGCGGGCGCTGGAAGGCGTGCCGCTCGGCATCAAGGATCTCTTCGCCACCGAGGGCGTCCACACCCAAGCCGCCAGCCATGTGCTCGACGCCTTCAAGCCAACCTACGAGTCGACCGTCACGGCCAATCTCTGGGCGGATGGCGCCGTGATGCTCGGCAAACTCAACATGGACGAGTTCGCCATGGGCTCGTCGAACGAGACTTCCTACTACGGACCTGTCACCAACCCGTGGCGCTCGACCAACTCGAATGCGCCGCTGGTGCCGGGTGGTTCGTCCGGCGGTTCAGCGACCGCCGTTGCGGCCCGCCTTTGTGCCGGCGCCACCGCGACGGACACTGGGGGCTCCATCCGCCAGCCGGCCGCCTTCACCGGCACGGTCGGCATCAAGCCGACTTACGGACGCTGTTCGCGTTGGGGCGTCGTCGCCTTCGCATCGTCGCTCGATCAGGCCGGACCGATCGCGCGTGACGTGCGCGATGCGGCAATCCTGCTTCGCTCAATGGCGAGCGTCGATGCCAAGGACACGACCTCCGTCGATGTTCCGGTGGCGGACTACGAGAAGGCGGTCGGGCAGGGGGTGAGGGGCCGCCGCATCGGCATCCCGAAAGAATATCGCGTCGATGGCATGCCCGCCGAGATCGAACGCCTGTGGGAGCAGGGCAAGGCGTGGCTGCGCGACGCCGGCGCCGAGATCGTCGATATCTCGCTGCCGCACACCAAGTACGCGTTGCCGGCGTACTACATCGTGGCCCCGGCCGAGGCGTCGTCCAATCTCGCCCGCTACGACGGCGTCCGCTACGGCCTCCGGGTTCCCGATGACGACGTCATCGACATGTATGAAAAGACGCGCGCCGCCGGCTTCGGCAAGGAGGTCAAGCGCCGCGTCCTCATCGGCACCTACGTTCTTTCCGCCGGCTACTACGACGCCTACTATCTCCGCGCCCAGAAGGTGCGCACACTCATCAAGCGCGACTTCGAGCAGGCTTTCGCCGCGGGCGTCGATGCCATCCTGACGCCGGCGACGCCCAGCGCTGCGTTCGGCCTGGAGGCAATGGCGCTCGCTTCGCCGATCGAGATGTACCTGAACGACGTCTTCACCGTTACGGTGAACATGGCCGGCCTGCCGGGCATCGCGGTTCCCGCCGGCCGCACGGCCGATGGCCTGCCGCTCGGCCTGCAGCTCATCGGCCGTCCGTTCGATGAAGAGATGCTTTTCCGCGCCGCCGCCGTCATCGAAGACGCGGCCGGCCATTTCACTCCTGAGCCGTGGTGGCAAGCATGACCCGTCAGAATATTTCCTCCGGCAGCCCATTCGAGCCGATTATCGGGTTCTCGCGCGCCGTGCGCATCGGCGACACCATCGCGGTCGGCGGCACCGCGCCCATCGGCGCCGACGGCAAGACCGCCGGGATCGGCGACCCCGCGACGCAGACGGGACGCTGCATCGAGATCATTCGCGTTGCGATCGAGAAGGCGGGCGGCACGCTGGAAGATGTGATCCGCACGCGTGTCTTCCTCACCAGACAGGCGGATTGGGAAGCGATCGGCCGTGCGCACGGCGAAGCATTCGGTGCTATCCGTCCGGGGAGCACCATGGCGGTGGTCAAGGCGCTGCTCAACGATGAGTGGCTGGTCGAGATTGAAGCCGACGCGATCATCCAGAAGTAGAGACAGATGGCCGGACCGAACAACCTCGTGCGCGGCGCCACCGGCGATTGGGAAATCGTCGTCGGCATGGAAGTCCACGCCCAGGTCACGTCGAAGTCGAAGCTGTTCTCCGGCGCTTCGACCGAGTTCGGCGGCGCGCCCAATTCGCATGTCAGCCTCGTCGACGCGGCGATGCCGGGGATGCTGCCGGTCATCAACAGGGAGTGTGTCGCGCAAGCCGTGCGCACCGGCCTTGGCCTCGATGCGAAGATCAACCTGAAGAGCCGCTTTGACCGGAAGAACTACTTCTATCCCGACCTGCCGCAGGGCTATCAGATTTCGCAATACCAGCAGCCGATCGTGGGCGAGGGCGTCGTTACCCTGTCGCTGGATGGTGGCGAGGCGGTCCTTATTGGGATCGAGCGCCTGCATCTGGAGCAGGACGCCGGCAAATCGCTACACGACCAGCACGCGACGATGAGTTGTGTCGACCTCAACCGCTCCGGTGTGGCACTGATGGAGATCGTGTCGAAGCCCGACATCCGCTCGGCCGAGCAGGCGAAGGCGTACGTCACCAAGCTGCGCTCGATCCTGCGGTACCTCGGCACCTGCGACGGCGACATGGAGAAGGGCTCGCTGCGCGCCGACGTCAATGTCTCGGTGCGGCGGCCCGGCGAACCGCTCGGCACGCGCTGCGAGATCAAGAACATGAACTCGATCCGCTTCATCGGCGAGGCGATCGAGCATGAGGCGCGGCGCCAGATCGAGATTCTGGAGGAGGGCGGTTCGATCGATCAGGAGACGCGCCTGTACGATCCCGATAAGGGCGAGACGCGTTCGATGCGCAGCAAGGAAGAGGCGCACGACTACCGCTATTTCCCCGACCCCGACCTGCTGCCTCTGGAGTTCGATCAGGCGTATGTCGACGGGCTGAAGGCGCAGTTGCCTGAGTTGCCTGACGCGAAGCGGGCGCGGTTCGTCCAAGACCTCGGTCTCAGTCCATATGATGCGGACGTGCTGACCGCCGACCGCGAGACGGCTGCGTATTTCGAGGCGGTCGCGGCGAAGCGCAGCGCGAAGCTCGCTGCCAACTGGGTTATCAACGAGCTTGCTGGCCGGCTCAACCGCGAGGGCACAACTATCGCCGACAGCCCGGTGTCAGCGGCGCAACTCGGCAGCCTGATCGATCTGATCGAGGCGAACACCATCTCGGGCAAGATCGCAAAGGACGTTTTCGAGATTGTCTGGTCGGAAGGCGGCGACCCCGCGGCAATCGTTGCGCAGCGCGGTCTGAAGCAGGTTACCGACACGGGCGCGCTGGAAAAGATCATCGACGGCGTCATCGCCGCCAATCCCGACAAGGTCGCGGACGTCAAGACAAAGCCTGCGGCGCTCGGCTGGTTTGTTGGTCAGGTGATGAAGGCGTCGGGCGGCAAGGCCAATCCGCAGGCGGTCAACACGCTGCTGAAGGCGAAGCTCGGCTTTTAGCAATGTCTCGCTTCTCATCCACCGCTCATCCCCGCGCAGGGGGATATAGCTATCTCCGGATCGAGCCGCACTTTGGTCCCACCTCGATCAGGCCCGGTCCTTCCTCTGGCCGCCGACTACGCAACCAGCGCCAGGCATTTCCTGGTGCAGTTGTCGACCACCGGCGGCTATCAGGGAACTGATCGGAGACGAAGTGGAGCGACCAGCGTTGGTCGGGCTGGAGCTGGAGGGTGATCGACGCCGGCGTCCCCATCGCCCGCTTGTGGCAACCGCGGGCCGCTGTCTTTTTCGGCCGATCGCACCTAAGATCGGGGCGGGTGATATCCGACAAGAAGTCCAATGCGGTGCTTAGCGCGGAAGCGATGCGCTGGGCGGCCCGGCGCGACGCCAACCCCTACGACCGCGCCGCGCGAGAAGGTTTGGGGCGCGTTTTGCTCCAGCTTCACGGTGAGCGCTTTCCCCCGGGCACCGCCGGGCGCGGGCAGTTGCTGCTCGGGATCATGGCCAATGCCTTCCCGATTCCAGCGGTGTGTCGGGCCTATCTCGACAATCTCCAGGGTCTCTTGGCCGTGCGCACGGAGCGCGTCGTGCCGGGCCGCGTCGTGCTCGGGCTCGGCACTGGCCGCTGCGGCTCGACCAGCCTCACCGGCCTCATCGCCGGCGTCGCCGATGCCTGCGCCACTCACGAGAACCCGCCGCTGATCTATTGGCAGCCGCTCGCGGTGCAGCTCGATTTTCACCTCCGTCGCTTCGAGCTCCTCGTCCGGCGCTTCGCCCTCGTCTTCGACTCCGCCCATTGGTGGCTCGGCGCCGTCGACCCGTTCTTCGATCGCTTCCCCACCGGGGCCATCATCGGGCTCTATCGCGACGCAGAGGCTTGCGCCCGCTCCTTCATGCAGATCAAGGGAGCGGGGCCGGGTACGATCAATCACTGGGCGCCACACCGCAGTGCCCATGGCAGCCAAATGCCTGGGATCCCGTCTATCCCAGCTATCCCATGCCCGAGGGCGCGGCCGGCGACCCCGACATGGTGAAGCTCGCGATGATCCGCCACTATATCGCCGACTACAACGAACGGCTCAGAGCCCTTGCCGAGCGCTGGCCGGAGCGTGTCCTGCTCGTCGCCACAGAAAGCCTCAGCGACGGCGCGACTCAACAGCGGATTTTCGCTTTCCTTGGCCTCGTCGGAACCCCCGCGGCGGTAGCACTCAATGTCGGGACGGTGGCCGACAGTCACCGAGACTTCCGCTTCTGAACGGAGATGCTTTTGCTCGTGAACCGCGTCGCACGGTTGCCCGCATGTCGCCCAATCCTCCTCACCGATTTCTGTTTTGACCAGAAACAATAGCCATTCGGCCGATCCTCAGTCGTAAGACCATCTGACACGGGATCAGGCTCAAACGCCCACGGCCGCGGACAAGGCCGACGCAGACTGATTGGAAGAGGCGCGAACGCCGGAGACGCAAACGCGCATTTTCGCCGTCTGAATAACCTGTTTCAATTCCGGCGGCCGCTCTAATAGGGTCGCATCCGCACGGAATTTGTGACCCACGCACCGAAATGCGGCAGCCGGGGCAGCGCATGTCAACATTGACTCTGGCCTTGTCGCAATTCAAAGCCGGCCGGTTGCACGAAGCCGAAGCCACCGTCCGGCGATTCCTGGCCCTCCATCCCGACCATCTCGACGGTATCTATCTCCTCGGCGGCATCGCCGGGCGTCTCGGGCGATACGACGAGGCGGCCGGACTGCTCGGCAAGGTCGCCGCAGCGAGGCCTCAGTTCGCGGAAGCCCACGCCGACCTCGGCGACATCTTCTTCGCGATGGGCAAGCTTCCGGAGGCGGAAATGTCGTATCGCCGCGCGCTGGCATTCAAGCCGGCCTTGGCCGAAACGCGGGCAAGTTTCGGCAGGGTGCTCTTCAATCAGGGCAAGATCGGCGAGGCGATTTTGGCCTACGAGAACGCGATCCGGTACAAGCCGGACTTCGCAGAAGCGGACTATAACCTCGCCAGCCTGTATCTCTGGGCGTGGCGCAACGAGGAGGCGTCGGCGGCCTACCGGCGCGCCCTCGCGATCGACCCGGAAATGTGGTCGGCGCTCGATGGGCTGATCTCACTCCGCATGCTCCAGTGTGACTGGGAGGGTCTGCAGGATGACATCGACCGCCTATTCGCCGCCGCTGCCAAAGGCGCGACCGTAATACGCCCATTTCTTGCCGTCACGGCGTCGTCGTCGCCAGCGTTCCACCTGGCAGCCACACGCTCGTGGGCGGCAAAACAGTTTGCCGGCATCAACCCGAGGTTCGTCCACACGCGGCCGCCGGCGCATCGCAAAATCCGTCTTGGATATTTGTGCGCCGACTTCGGAGGTCACGCCACCGCGTACGTCATGGCAGAAGTTTTCGAACGTCACGACCGCGATCGTTTCGAGACATTTGCCTATTCCATCGCGCCCAATGACGGCCGGAAGATAGAGGGGCGCGTGCCGGCTGCCTTCGATCATTTCGTCGACCTGAGCCGGAACTCAAACCTTGAAGCGGCGGATCGGATTTTCGCTGACGAGATCGACGTTCTTGTCGATCTTCAGGGATATACGCGGGGCAACAGGACCGAAATACTCGCCTGCCGACCCGCGCCGGTTCAGATCAACTGGCCAGCCTTCCCGGCCTCCATGGGCGTCGATTTCATTGACTACATCGTGGTCGACAAGTTCATCGTCCCACCGTCGAGTCAGGCGTTCTTCGCTGAGCGCCTGGAATCCATGCCGCACTGCTACTTTCCGAGCGACACCAAGCGCGAGGTCGCCGCGACGGACCCGACCCGCGCCGAATGCGGATTGCCGGCGAAGGGCTTCGTCTTCTGCTGCTTCAACAACGCCTACAAGCTGACACCCCGCGAGTTCGACGTGTGGATGCGCATCCTGACCGCGGTGCCGCATAGCGTACTGTGGCTCCTCGGCGACGAGACTGTGAAACGCAACCTTGCGAAGGAGGCGGTCGCCAGAGGCGTCGATCCGGCACGGCTCGTGTTCGCGCCGCGGGTTCTGCCTCCCGAACACCTGGCCCGTCATCGGCGCGCGGATCTGTTTCTCGACACCTTCCGCATCAACGCGCACACCACGGCGGCGGACGCGCTCTGGATGGGAGTGCCCCTGCTCACCTTCCCGGGTGAAGCCTTCGCTTCGCGGGTTGCTGGCAGTATGCTGACCACCATCGGCCTGCCGGAACTCATCGCCAGCAGCGAGGAGGAGTACGCCACGCTCGCCGTCGATCTGGCAACCAACCCGTCGCTCCTTGCGCGCCACCGCGAACGCCTCGCCGCCAACCGCCTCACGACGCCGCTCTTCGACATGGTGGCGTACACGCGCGCCGTCGATGACATCTTAGACGGAATGTGGCGCCGCTGGTGCTCCGGTTGAGCGCCGCCGGCGATCCGGGACCGACCGCAAACGACTCGGGGGGTGGGCAACCAAGGGACGCCAACGCGAATACCGCCGCCCGCGAGGAGTCGGCCGTCGGTGAGTGGTTGAGATTCAAGTGCCGACTAGGCTGCTCGCAGAAGTCCGCTGCCGCGGCCGCGCAAGTTGGGTTTGCATTCCTAGTCCGGTACGCAATCGAGTTATCTTGGAAGAAGGCCCTGTTGCCCAGGTGAAACGCCCGGGCGCCGCAGAGTGGAGCTCGATCGGACGAAATAGGGGTGAGCCAGCCGAGCCGGGAGTGCGGTCGGTCGGTGTTGTAGTCGCGTCGCCAGCCCTCGAGAGCCATGCGGGCGTGGGCTAGCGAGCGGAACAGGGTCTCGTTCAGAAGCTCGTGTGTGGCATCGCACCGCTTACCGCTGCGACAATCTACAGCGTCGAGGGAATCGCGGGCATGGCCGGCCGGCTTGGCTTCGGCGTCCTCGCCGAAAAGCTCGGCGCCAAGAATGTGCTGGCATGGGGGTTGCTGAACCCTGTTCGGCGCACTCGGATATTTCTTTGCCAGCACGCTGCCAGCGTTCTATGCCGCCGCCGCGCTCTTCGGCTTCGTCTATGCCGGCATCATGCCGCTCTACGCGGTGCTTGCGCGCGAGAATTTCCCGCTGCGCATGATGGGCACCATCATCGGCGGCTCGTCGATGGCCGGCAGTCTCGGCATGGCGACCGGGCCGGTGCTTGGTGGCTGGCTGTACGACACCACCGGCAGCTACGGTCCGCTCTACCTCTCCTGCTTCGGCATGGGCATCGGTGCCTTCCTCATCGCGCTGACCTTCCGGCCGTTCCCGAAGATGGAGCCCAAGGCGGCGGATGCCGTGCCTGCCTGAGGCGGCGCAGCCTATTCCACTGTGATGTCGAACACCGTGTCAGGCTTATCGCCGGCGTCCACGCGCGTCTGAGCGCGGGTAACGTACGCGGCGAGATCGTCGATACAGATGCCCGCTTCGCACGCGCGCAGCCCCGGCCCGACATCCTTGTCACCGCCCATCGAGGCGAATGTCTCGGCGACCTTCTTGTCGAGGTCGATGCGCACCAGCGCTTAGAGACGTTGCACGCTGGCGTCCTCGTCGGCGCCGCTCATCTCGGCGACGTACCAGTTGTCCTTCACCACCATGAAGCGAAGCACGCGGTCTCCGTCCTTGGCGTGGTTGATGTACGCCTTGCCCTGGCGCGTCATCACGTCGGGCGTGTCGCCCGAACCCTGCTCCACGAACGTGATGGTTGCGTAGGGAGTAACGCTGTTGTCGTCGGTGAGCAGCGGCTTGTCGGCGCTGAAGCAGCCCGACAGGCTGAGCAAAGCGACAGAGGCAACGAGTGCTGGGATAGGTCGCAGGGGAAATGACCTCCGGCAGCGGACCGCGAGCGGGTTGATAGCACGCGCGCGTCCGGGGAACACGTTTGTCTGGTTAGCGCCGGGTTGACCAGACCTGAAGAGCGGGTAAATCGCGGTGCCGTCGACGGTACGCTTATGGCGGAATTCCGCGATCGCGATGGCCGATGCTGAATGAATTCCTAGCGCCGCATTTGAATAAAATTAAGCGCGAACTTTAACGGCGCCTTGAGTGGCTGCCGCCAAACTCCATGACATCAGAGCGGCAAGCGGCGGAGGGGCAAACATCCGCCAAGCCAAACAAAAGGACGGGGAAGTGTCATGGCACGTTACGAGATGGGCGCCGAGATGGCGTCGATGGCGGAAGCGAAACCCACGCCGGAGAATTTCTTCGAGCTTGGGCTGATCTACTCGACCGGCTCCGAGGTCGAGGCGGATCTTATCGCCGCGCACAAGTGGTTCAACCTCGCCGCGGTCAAGGGCAACCGCGAGGCGGCAGTCTACCGCCAGGAAGTCGCTCGCGAGATGACCGCGAACGATGTCGCCGAAGCACAGCGCGCGGCGCGCGAGTGGCTGAGCAAGCACTAGACCGGACGCGGCGATCCTCCGGTCACTTGCCGGGCTCCGGCCACTCTGCGGTCGGGAACATCGCCTCGAGTCCCGGCTGCTTCGGCTCTGTGCCCGGCTGCCACCACACGCAGGTCAGACGGGCATAGTTATCGAGATCGGTCGAGACGAGACAAGTCATATCCGTCGCGTCCGGCTTGCCGGTGTGGAAGCGCAGTACGCGTCCTTCCTCGGGTGAGGCGACGTCGAGCCCGCCCGTCGCTTTGATCTTCGTGTCGCCTCGGTAGGCGCGTAGCAACACCCCGCCGTTCGTCACCTCGATCGTCGCGCGGCCGCTGTAGGCGAGGTCGCCGTTCGGCGCGCGGCCGACGATGATGTAGTCGCCGGCGAGAAAATTCAGGAAGTCGGCATCTTCATTCGCCGCGAGACCCGGCGTCACCGCGAGGGCAGCCGCGGCGACCGCCATCCCGCGCCTTAATCCCATGACGCTTCCTCAGTGGTTGTCGCGCGGCACGCCGAAGGTCTGGGCGACTTCCTGATATTTGACCGCCGGCTTCAACACCATGCCGTTCGACAGCTGGTCGACGATGCCGCGCTGAATTTCCTGCCAAGGGGTCTGGCTCTTGGGAATGGGGAAACCGCCGTGGCTCTGCAGGTCGGCCTTGCGCTGTGCCAGTTCTTCGGCCGAGATCAGAATGTTCGCCTCGCGTTTGTTGAGGTCGATGCGCACGCGATCGCCGGTTTTCAGGATTGCCAGGCCGCCGCCAGCCGCCGCTTCCGGCGAAGCGTTGAGGATCGAGGGCGAAGCTGAAGTGCCCGACTGGCGTCCGTCGCCGATGCAGGGCAGGGAGTGGATGCCCTTCTTTATCAAATACGCTGGCGGCTGCATGTTCACCACCTCGGCGCTGCCGGGATAGCCGATCGGCCCGGTGCCGCGAACGAACAGCATCGAGTGTTCGTCGAGCTTGAGGGCGGGATCCTCGATCCGGTGATGATAGTCCTCTGGACCTTCGAAGACGATGGCAACGCCTTCAAAGGCGTTGGGGCTCTTCGCATTGGACAGGTAGCGGTCGCGGAATTCCTTCGAGATGCCGCTCGTCTTCATGATCGCCGAGTCGAACAGGTTGCCGTGCAGCACGATGTAGCCGGCGTCCTGGAGCAGAGCGTTGCCGAACGGACGGATGACGTCGGTGTCCTCGCTCTCGTGGCCGCGGCAGTTCTCGCCGATCGTCTTGCCGTTGGCGGTCATCGCATTTTCGTGGATGAGGCCCTTCTTCATCAACTCGTTGACGACGGCCGGCACGCCGCCGGCGCGATGATATTCCTCGCCGAGGTATTTGCCCGTCGGCTGCAGGTTGACCAGCAACGGAACCTTGTGGCCGATCGTCTCCCATTCCTCGATGGTCAGCTTGACGCCGACGTGACGGGCGATGGCGTTGACGTGAATCGGCGCGTTGGTCGATCCGCCAATGGCCGAATTGACGATGATGGCATTCTCGAAGGCCTCGCGCGTCAGGATGTCGGAGGGCTTTAGGTCCTCGTGCACCATGGCGACGGCACGCACGCCGGTCTCGTAGGCGATCTGACCACGCTCGCGGTAGGGGCCGGGGATGGCGGCGCAGCCTGGCAGACTCATGCCCAATGCCTCCGCGACCGAGTTCATCGTGGTCGCCGTGCCCATCGTGTTGCAGTGACCCACCGACTGGGCGGAGGAAGCGACGAGCTCCATGAACCGGTTTTCGTCGATCTCGCCGGCGGCGAGTTGCTCGCGCGCCTTCCAGACGACCGTGCCCGAACCGGTGCGTTCGCCCTTGAACCATCCGTTCAGCATGGGTCCGCCGGAAAGCACGATGGCCGGAATGTTGACCGTGGCCGCCGCCATGAGGCAGGCCGGGGTGGTCTTGTCGCAGCCGGTAGTGAGCACGACGCCGTCGAGCGGATAACCGTAGAGCACCTCAACGAGGCCGAGGTACGCGAGGTTTCGATCCAGTGCCGCGGTCGGCCGCTTTCCTGTCTCCTGAAGCGGGTGAACCGGAAACTCCATGGCGATGCCGCCCGCCGACCGGATGCCTTCGCGGACGCGCTTCGCCAGCTCGATGTGATGGCGATTACAGGGGACGAGATCGGAGCCGGTCTGGGCGATGCCGATGATCGGCTTGCCCGATTGCAGTTCTTCCCGGGTCAGGCCGTAGTTCAGGTAGCGCTCCAGATAGAGCGCCGTCATGCCGAGGTTGTCGGGATTATCGAACCAAGCCTGAGAACGGAGCCGCGTCTTTCCGTGTTTCGCCATATCCAGTCTTTCCGTTACATCCCCGCGCCTTGTTCGATCGCGCGACGCCCGATGGGGTGTTAGCACCTCGGTTCATTTTTTGTCGATCACGCGGTTTGCGGACTATAAGTATGATGAAATAGTGTTCGCTTGCCAATTGCTTCGCCGAACGAACGAGCACGTAGAGGTTATCCGCTCGCCCGGAGCGTCCTAAGATAATACGATACGATTGAGATGATTGGGAACGACCAAATGCAACCAGCCGACACCTCCTTTCCAAGGCAGCGCGTGTGCGAGTCGGCGCGCTACTGCCGGCTGGCACATGAACGTGGCTGACCCGCCGGTGGGGGGACCTTTGCCCCGGGTCGAGCGCCTGTCGGAAATGGTGGCCGGTGCGATCGGCAGAAGGATTGTTTCGGGGACCTATCAGCCGGGCGACACGCTCCCGACCGAGCCGAAAATCCAGCAGGAATTTGGCGTCTCGCGCACGGCCGTCCGCGAGGCGGTCAGGCTGCTGTCGGCTAAGGGTCTCACCGCGTCACGGCCCAAGATCGGCACGCGGGTGCGCCCGACGGTGGACTGGAACATGCTCGATTCCGATATTCTGCGCTGGCAGCTGGACCAGAATCCGTCCGAGGCGTTCATTCAGTCTCTCTTCGAGATGCGCGAGATCGTCGAGCCTGCGGCCTCGTCGCTGGCGGCTGAGCGCGCGACCGAAGCGGAACTGGTGCTCATGGGCAAAGCGATGGACGGCATCCAGAACGAGGCTCGCGGCAGTTCCGAGCAGATCAAGGCGGATGTGGAGTTCCATATGGCAATCCTGGAAGCGTCGCGCAACCCCTTGCTGCGCTCGGTCGGCGCCATGATCCAGTCGGCGCTGTCGATCACGTTCTCGCTGGGTTGGCGAACCGTCATGGCAGAGGACGCTATACTGCAACATCGCGCCGTCTACGACGCCATTCGCACACGGGAGGGAGAGGCCGCCTTCCTCGCGATGCGTCGGCTGCTGCGCAATTCCAAGGGCAATGTTTTCGACGCGATCTGGGTCGAGCGACAGGGCGCGGCAGACGAACAATAGCCGCCGGCGCGAATGGGTCAGGGCGAACGGCAAGGCGGCCGACAGGAGGGGTTTTCATGCGTCTGATGCAGGTTGGTGGTGGCAAGACGACGCGGCGCGTGGTCGTGACCGACGGGCGCCGGTCTTGGTTTGTCGCGCGCTACAAGACCGTCTACGAGATTGCTCGCGCCGCCATCCGCGGCAAGACGACAATCGCGGCGCTGGTGAAAAAGGCCGGCGCGAAGGAAGAGGCCGATCCGGCGGCGCTGCTGGCGGCGGGCAGGGTGCTGGCGCCCATCGACCATCCCGATCCAGCTCATCTCCTTGTCAGCGGTACCGGGCTCACTCACCTCGGCTCTGCGTCGGCGCGCGATTCCATGCACGCCAAGGTGACCAGCGTGGCTGAAGAATCGCTCACCGACTCCATGAAGATGTTCCGGGCCGGCCTGGAGGGCGGCAAGCCCGCGAAGGGTACCGCCGGCGTGCAACCGGAGTGGTTCTACAAAGGCGATGGCAGTTTCGTCGCGGCGCCCGGCAAGCCGCTGGTGTCGCCCGCGTTTGCGCTCGACGGCGGCGAGGAACCCGAGGTTGCCGGCATCTATGTCGTCGGAGATGATGGCACGCCCTATCGCCTTGGCTTCGCCTTGCTCAACGAGTTCTCCGATCACGTCACCGAGCGCCAGAACTATCTGCTGCTCGCCCATTCCAAATTGCGCCCGTGCTCCTTCGGCCCTGAGCTGTTGCTGGGGGCACTGCCGGCTGACGTTCGCGGCACGTCGCGCATCCGTCGGGGGAAATCGGTCATCTTCGATCAGCCGTTTCTTACCGGCGAAGCCAACATGTCGCACTCGGTCGCCAACCTTGAGGCGCATCACTTCAAGTATCCGTGGTTCCGCCGCCCGGGCGACATCCACGTCCACACCTTCGGCACGGCGACGCTGTCCATCGCCGCCGGCATCGCCACGAAGGCCGGGGACGTGTTCGAGATTGAAGCTCCCGGCTTTGGCCTGCCGCTGGTCAATGCGCTGGCCATGGGCAAACCGGAAAAAGTGCTGGTGAAAAAGCTGTGATGCGCACCTAGCTATCCCGGAGTAGTTCACGTGAAAGCGGCGGCGAACGCGACCATCCAACGGAACGCCGCCCATTTTTGAGAATTTCGGGATTCTCGCCGCAGCGGCAGGAAGACCCGTCGGAAATGACTGGCGCGAGAGCGCCCCGAAAGGCAGGGACGAAATTCATGAACGACCAGACCGTGACTGATCTGCACCGCAACTACATCGCCGGCGAATGGGTCGGCGGGGAAGCGGTGCCCGACATCAATCCGTCCAATACCAATGAAGTCGTCGGTTACTACGCCCGCGCGACCGTCGACGACGCCAGGAACGCCATTGCCGCCGCCAAGGCCGCGTTTCCGGCGTGGTCGCGCTCCGGCATCCAGCAGCGCCACGACATTCTCAAGGCCGCATCCGACGAGATCCTCAAACGCCGTGAGGAG
>Ga0208849_1000860_pt1 | contig 24855 bp, 24 predicted proteins | sample NGESurdeep072012_10_FD_184470 | JGI IMG/M metagenome (GOLD analysis project Ga0208849, IMG submission 184470) | Arctic peat soil microbial communities from Barrow, Alaska - NGEE Surface sample 53-3 deep-072012 (SPAdes) | ecosystem: Environmental > Terrestrial > Soil > Wetlands > Peat ... | reverse complement strand
TCACTTCCGATCGCGCCGGCGGTCCGCAAATCTACAAGCTTGATATCGCCAATCCGAAGCGCGTGCAGCGCATCACCTTCGGATCCGCCTACAACGCCCGCTCGCGGGTGGCGCCGGACGGTAGCAAGATTGCGTACGTGACACGTGAGGGCAGTAACTACCGCATTGCCGTGCAGGACCTGGCCTCGGGCACGGTCAACGTGCTGTCACATGGCAGCCTCGACGAATCGCCGAGTTTTGCGCCCAACGGCGCCACCATCATCTATGCGGGACGCGACGGCGCCGTCGGGACGCTGCAGACCGTCTCCGTGGATGGCCTGGTCACGCAGCGCCTGACCTCGAGCCAGGGTGAGCTGCGCGAACCGGCCTGGGAGCCGTTTCAACACTGATGTGCGCCGTGTTGCGGTATGGTAGTAAGGTGGCTGCCGCGAGAGCGCCACGAACTTCGGAGTCAAGCTATGCATAAGAGCGTTTTCATCTGGACCGCAGTCATCAGTGCGGTGCTGCTCGGGGGCTGTGCCCACAAACCGAAACCGATGGCCACACCCACGGGTAGCACGGTACCTGCGGATCAGTCCCAGACCTCCGGTGTCGACAGCTCCGGCGCAGTTGGCGCGGCCGTTGCCAACGGCTCGGGCGAAGGGGTTGCCGGGCCCGGCGGCGCGCAGCTGAAAAATCGTACGATCTATTTCGATTTCGACAGCAGTGAAATCCGCTCGGACTACAACGCTCTGATTACGGCACACGCCCACTATCTGGCCTCCAATGCCAGCATCCGTGTACGCATCGAAGGCAACACCGATGAGCGCGGCTCGCGTGAATACAATATCGGGTTGGGAGAGCGACGGGCCCAGGCGGTGCGGCGAGCGCTGATGCTGCAGGGTGTGGCGGAATCGCAGATCACGACCGTCAGTTACGGCGAGGAGCGGCCCGCGGTAACCGGGCATGGCGAAGAGGCGTGGTCGAAAAACAGACGCGCCGAAGTCGTCTATCTGAACTGAGCACGCGCGTGTCGCCGCAGCTACGTCAATGCCTGACGCTGCTCTGGTGTGCGGTCGCGCTCGTCGGCTGCGAGACCACATCGGCGCAGCCGGATCCGACGCAAGTCAAGCTCAACGACATCGATGAGCGGCTCGGACGGGTAGAGCGTGTGGTCAGCAACCAGAGCCTGCTGACGCTGTCGCAGCGCATCGATGTGCTGGAGGCGCAACTGCGCGAGCTGCGCGGCAATGTCGAGGAGATGCAGAACAGCAACGAGGCGCTGCGCAAGCAGCAGCGCGATCTGTATGCGGACCTGGACCGGCGGCTCAAAGTGATCGAGAGCGCGCTCAAGGGCGGCGCTGCGCCGGGGACTGTTGGAGCGCTGCCGACGCTGCCGGGTGCTGCGGGCAGCAGCAGCACGGGGACGCTGGCCGCTGGCGATGACCAGGCGGCCTATAACCGCGCCTTCGATGCGCTCAAGGCCTCCGACTACGCCGGCGCGATCGCGCAGTTTCGCGATTTTCTGCGCCTGTATCCCCGCAGCGCCCTGGCTGACAATGCGCAGTACTGGCTCGGCGAGGGCTTCTACGTCACGCGCGACTATGACGATGCCATCGCGACATTTCGTGCCCTGGGCGAGCAGTATCCGCAATCGCGCAAGGCGCCTGACGCGCTGGTCAAGATCGGCTTCGCGCAATTCGAGCTCAAACACATGGCCGATGCGCGTGCAACGCTTGGCCAGGTGGTGCAACGCTATCCCGGCACTGACGCCGCCAAACTGGCCGCGGACCGGCTGACGAAGATTCCGCCTGGCGCCCCTTAGGGCGGCGTGCGGCTCAAACTCACCGAGATCTTTCATTCGCTGCAGGGCGAGGCGGATACGGTCGGCATACCGACGGTGTTCGTGCGGCTCACCGGCTGTCCGCTGCGCTGCCAATACTGCGATACCGCCTATGCATTTCACGGTGGCGAATGGTGGGAGCTTGCTGCCATTCTCGAACGTGTCGCCGAACTCGGCGCCCGCTACGTATGCGTGACGGGAGGGGAGCCGCTGGCGCAGAAACCATGTCTGCAATTGTTGATGGCGCTGGCGGATGCCGGTTATCGCGTCTCTCTGGAGACCAGCGGCGCGGCAGCCATCGATGAGGTGGACGCGCGCGTCACGCGGGTGGTTGACGTCAAGACCCCAGGTTCAGGGGAACAGCACCGCAACCGCTACCAGCAGCTGTCGCTGCTGAGGCCGCAGGAGCAGGTCAAATTCGTACTGTGCGATCGTGCCGACTACGACTGGAGCCGTGCCACGCTCGAACGTCTGAAGCTGGCCGAGCGCTGCAACGTGCTGTTCTCGCCGAGCCACGAGCAGTTGCCGGCGCGGCAGCTGGCCGATTGGATCCTCGCCGACCGCCTGCCGGTACGAATGCAGATTCAATTGCATAAATATCTCTGGGGCAATGTGCCTGGCCGCTGAATCCTCCATGCGCGCCGTCGTGTTGCTCTCGGGCGGTCTCGATTCGGCCACGGCGCTGGCCTGGGCGCGGCAGCAGGGACTTGAGTGTCATGCATTGTCGGTGGACTACGGCCAGCGCCATCAGTCCGAACTTCACGCAGCCACGCAGGTGGCGCGCGCGCTCGGGGCGCACGAGCATCGGACCATGCGCGTGGATCTGGCGGGCATTGGTGGTTCGGCCCTGACCGACTGGAGCATCGCGCTGCCGGAACAGTCCAGTGCCGGAATCCCGATCAGCTACGTGCCGGCGCGCAACACACTGTTACTGGCACTGGCACTCGGCTGGGCGGAGGTGCTGGCGGCGGCGGATCTGGTGATTGGGGTCAACGCCGTGGATTTTTCCGGCTATCCGGATTGCCGGCCCGAATTCATCCGCAGCTTCGAGGCATTGGCGTCGCTGGCCACCAAATCCGGTGTCGAGGGCGCGGCTTTCCGGGTACATGCGCCGCTGATCGCCATGAGCAAGGCGCAGATCATCCGATGCGGCGAGCAGTGGGGAGTCGATTACGCCATGACCGTGTCGTGCTATCAGGCCGACAGCGAGGGTCGCGCCTGCGGGCGTTGCGATTCCTGCCGCCTGCGGCGCCAGGGCTTCGAGGCCGCCGGCGTAGACGATCCCACCCGCTACCGCTGAGCGTCGTGCCCTGCCGCGCTGTTTTCGGTATCATTCGCGGCCCCCGCGGGTCGGTAGCTCAGTCGGTAGAGCAGCGCCCTTTTAAGGCGTTGGTCGTGGGTTCGAGCCCCACCCGACCCATGTTCTCTGGGATTGGATCAGACCATTGATTCTGGAGTTGCCCCAATGGTCCAGCCACCATCTGCACCCGCGAACGAGCCGCAAACCCTGCGCGGCGACTATTCCCGTGCCGCCGCCGACTATACCGTGGAGCAGGATTGGCAGGCGTATTCCGAGGAAGAGCACGCGATCTGGGCGCAGCTCCATCGCCGCCAGATCGAGCTCATCGAGCGCTACGCGGCCCCGGAGTTTCTGCAAGGAGTGCGGGCATTGGGCGCTTCAGGGACGCGTATTCCGCGTTTTGAAGACGCCAATCGTGTTCTTGGCGATAGCACCGGTTGGCGCATCGTGGCGGTTCCGGGCCTGATTCCGGAGCAGGTGTTCTTCGAGCACCTGGCGAATCAGCGCTTTCCGGTCACGGTCTGGATCCGTCGACGCGATGAACTCGATTACCTGGTCGAGCCGGATGTGTTTCACGATTTTTTCGGGCATGTGCCGTTGCTCACCATTCCGATGTTCGCACGTTTCATGCAGGCGTACGGCGAGGCCGGGCCCAAAGCGCTGGCAATCCCAGGCGCTCTGCGCATGCTGTCGCGCTTGTACTGGTACATGGTGGAGTTCGGGCTCATCCAGACGGGCGCCGGGGTGCGTGTATACGGCGCCGGGATTCTGTCGTCCAAGGGCGAAACCGTGTACAGCCTCGAGAGCCCGCAGCCGCGGCGCTGGCGCTTCGAGCTACTGCGGGTGATGCGAACCGACTACCGGATTGATGCGTTTCAGCAGAGTTATTTCGTGCTCGATAGCTTCGAGCAATTGTTTCAGGCCTGCTATGCCACGGATTTCGCGCCACTGTATGAACGCTTCGCGGCGCAGCCGCCGCTTACGGCCGACGCGTGCCTGGCCACCGATGTCGCGGTGAGCACCTCAGAATAAAAGCTGCTTTCTTCGGGCAAAAAAACAGGCGCATCGTCTGGGAGTGGCCACGATGCGCCCAATATCGCAGTACGGACAACTTGACGGCTCGACAGGGAGGGATAACCGTCAAAATCTTTTGCCCGCTGCGGGCCAGTGGACAGTATTCAGCAGTTCGCGTGCCATGCAAGTGCGGCCCACGGCGCTGGCCGTGCCTTGAGGAACCGAGCCGCCGTGACATCAACGACTTGCGCAGAGTTGTAGGACCGGCCCTACGCGACTTAGGGTTGCGCCGGATGGCCACCGCACCGACGCTGACAACTCAGAGACGGAGATGTCGCATGCGCTAGCGCCGTTGGTTTGTAACGCTTTCCGCTTTTCCGGCAGGTGTGGGTATTAATTGCGTGCTCGGGATGCTGTCGGGACGCAATTTCAAGCCGTTGAGCAGCAGATCGCAGATGAATTCACGATAGCGGACGCTGACGGCGCGTTGATCAAAGTTCTTGCCGGCAGCAACGCGCAGGATGGATGTGGCTTTAACGAAGAATTCACACACGCCGATCACCGCCAGAAACAGGAAGGTGCTGTCGGAGCGGCGAAAAATACGGGCATCGAACCCGGAGTCCAGTAGCGCGCGGTAGGCATCCAGTGAGTCGGTAGTCAGTTCGTGCATGAATTGCACTACCGCCGGCGACTTCATATGCACGAACTCATCGATCAACAGCCGGTGGAAGAACGGATAGGCGATCTCGAACTGCAGCAGCGCCGAGACGCGCGCGCGCAGTTTGTCTTCCGGTCCGGGCCCTGCTTGCGCCAGCTCATGGTCGCGGATGCGGGAGAATTCTGCGGTCAATTTCTCCACCGCCGCCAACAGCAGTGTCGAACGGTCGCGGAAATAATAGCGGATCAGCGACGGGTCAACCCCCATCTGGCGTGCCACTTCCGCCCGTGTGATGCGGTTCGGGGGAAGCTGCGAGAGCAGTTCGCACGTGCGTTCGATCAGCGCCTCGCGCCCGACTACCTGCGCTCCGGCGGCCGGACGGCCGATGCCGCGGCGGATGCGCGGACTTTGCCTGGGCTGTTTGCGCGCGCGCGGCTTGTGGGAGATGACGGAGGCCATAGATGAGTCGCCGAGTTACTCGCGCATCAGCTGCTCTTACGGCGGAAGATAAGCGTCAGCAGGAACAGCGCCGTTCGCAGATCGAGCAACTTGAACGCCGCGCGCGCCTCTTCGGGGCGCAACTTCGCCGTCAGGGGCATCACGCCGAATATCTTGCCGCGAATAACCAGCTGGCCGCCTTCGCGTTCGAGCGCAGTGATACTCATCATTTCACGGTTGTCGGCGCCATAGATCTTCATGAGCTCCCGCCCCTGTGAGTGCTGTTGGTTACGGGTATGGTTGCATCGGGGGAGGAGCCGTCCCTGGCCAGATCTCCGTCCCTAGCATTGTTGGTCGGTGACCTTATTCTGCTTATAAACGCGACTTTGACGCGATCCGTGGCCTATTGCAAGCAAGGGCCGGGAGTTGCGCGAGTGGTCTGCAGTTGATAATTAGTCTCACTCTGAGGCTGAGCCCTGCAGCATATAGCCCACGCTCGGAATGGTGCTCAGCCAGCGCGGTTTCTCCGGATCATCGCCGATCTTCTGCCGCAGCCGGTGCACCAACTGCTTGAGCAACTGGCGATCGCCGCCGCCACGCTGACCCCAGACATGCACCAGCAGCCGGTCGGTGTGAACAACCTGCCCGGCATTGGCCAGCAGCAATTGCAACAGCCGCGATTCCAGCGGCGTGATCTTGATGGCGCGCTCGCCGATGTGCAGCGTCAGCAGGTCGGCATCCAGTGCCAGATCACCGACACGCGTCTGCGTGCCACCTTCCTGCCCCGAGCGCCGCAGCAACGCTTTCACACGAGCCACCAGAGTGCGCGGACTGAAGGGCTTGGTGAGGTAATCGTCGGCACCGAGTTCGAGTGCGCGCACCAGGTCCGCCTCCTCGCCACGCGCGGTCAGCATCATGATGGGCAGCCGGCTTTCCTTGCGAATGAGCCCGCACAGATCGAAGCCCGAGCCGCCCGGAAGATTGATGTCCAGTATGGCCAGATCGGGCCGCTCGCCGCGAAAGGTCGCCACGGCGGTGCCGAAGCTGTTGGCACTGACGATGGGAAATCCTGCCTGGCGCAGTGCGAATCCCACCACGGCGAGCATGTCGGCGTCATCATCAACCACCATCAGTTTCAATGTTCAGCTCTCCGTTTCCTGCGGCAGCACCAGGGTGAAGCGCGTGCGCTGCGAGTCGGTACGTTCCACCCGGATCGAGCCACCGTGGCGCTCGATAATCGATTTCACGATCCACAGCCCCAGTCCCAGTCCCGGAGCATCCGGTTCGGCCTCGCTGCCGCGCTGGAAACGCTCGAAGATCGCTCCCGAACTGCCGGCAGCCACCCCATGGCCCTCGTCCTCGACCCAGACCTCGATTTGCGCTCCGAGACTCTGCCCGCCCACCCGGATGGTACTGTTCTCGGGAGAAAATTTGGCGGCGTTGGCCAGCAAGTTGACAAACACCTGACACAGGCGCTGGGCATCACCGCGTACCAGCGCGGAAATACTTGGCGTGTCGACTTCCACCCGCAGCTGCCGCTGCAGCAGCAGCGGCGCGATCAGGTCGTGAGCATCGGTCACCACTTCGGACAGGTCGACCGGCTGCTGGCGAATCGACAGCTGCCCGGCCTCGATGCGGACACTTTCCAGCAGATTGTCGATCAGCCGCATCAGTCGCAACACGCCTCGCTCGAGGTTCGCGATCAGTTCACGCTGCGCCTCGGGCTGCATGTCCCCCAGTCCGTCCCGCAAAAGTTCGATCGAGGCGAGTTGCGCCGCAAGCGGCGTGCGAAATTCGTGCGAGATATTGCCCAGCACGCTGTCGCGGGCGCGACGGGCGGCCTCCAGGTCGGTCTCATCGCGCAGGATCTGCACCTGAATGCCGTGAATCGGCGGGGCACTCTGGATGATGGTCGAACGCGTGCTGCCATCGCGCATGCACAGGGTCTCGTGGGCGCTGCTCTGCGGCGTATCGCGTGCCGCAATGATGGGACAGTGCCGCACGCATGGCCGTTCGCCATCGATCAGCTGAGGGCGCAGCACGTCGCCGCAGAAATGGCCGATGATCTCGCTTGACGGCCGGCCGAGCAGCTTCGCTACCTGCTCGTTGGCATAGCCAATGCGGCGCTCCTGGTCGACGGCGTACACACCCTCGACCACACCACTGAGTACCGCCTGGGCTTCGGCTTCGCGCCGGCGCAATGCATCGGTCAGATCGACCAGATTGCCACGCATGGCATCCATCGAGCGCGCCAGTGCGCCCACCTCCAGCGGCGCAACCGCCGGTATGGCGGCCGAGAAGTCGCCGCGGCCAATGCGTTCGGCCACATCGCGCAGCGCCACCACCGGTCTTGCCAGCCAGCGGCCATACAGCACGCCAATCAGACCGGCGATAGCCGCGACGATCAGCGCCGTGGTTGCCAGGATCCAGTCGAAACTACGGGTTGCGGCGAGTGATGCTGCGCCGCTGAGCCGTGCGTCGAGCAGACCGACGACCTCGCCAGTCTGCGCCGCGATCACCAAGCTGGCGTCGTAGACGCTGCCGTGCGCGAGCACGCCGGCTGCCGCGCCCCCCGGATTGGCAAGCGCCTGAGTGTGCAGCGGCGTCAGTGCGTCATCCGGTGGTGCGTGATAGGTCGAGAAATTGACTACCTGTAATTGCGCGCCTACCTGAGTACTCAGTCGTGCCAGCATGGCCGCAGAGGTCAGTCGCAGTGTCACGGCGCGCACGTCGGTACCTGGCAGCAACGCAGCGGCACCCCAGATCAGCGCGCCGCCGTTCTTTGGAGCGATCACGAAGCGCTCGCCCTGTTCCTGTATGGCGGTGGCGATCTCGGACCAGTCGACCGCAGGACCGGCCTGGGCCACCGCTGCGCCGTCGCGCACCAGTGCCGCAACATCAGTCCCGGTGGTCTCGCAGAAGCGCTGCAGAAACGGCTCCAGTCCGCTGCTGCCATCGGCCAGAAGTCGCTGCAGGGTCGGCCGCTCTGCCAGCGCGCGGGCATCGCTGAGCGCATCCTCGCCGGCGCGGCGCAACAGCTCGCGACCCGAGGCTACCGCGAGCTGCGCGCGCACCAGGCCCTGTTGATGGACCAGGCGGTTGAGCAGCACTCCGCAGGCGATGGCGATCGCGGCCACGGCCAGCAGCACGATGAATACGCTGCCACCGCCAAGCCAGGACGCCAGCCCGACCTGCGAGCGCGCTTCCGCATGTTGCAATCTCAAGGGTTCGGGTGTGTTCAAAGCGCTGCCAGCCTAATCTTCGCGCTCGCCGCTGGCCAGCGCTCCAGGCTCAGGCGTAACGTGCCTGACCCGCGCGCAGCTCCGGATGGCGCATGTCCAGCAGCGCCTTGGCGATCAGGGTGACCAGCGCCAGCATCGCCAGGATCGATGCCGCGGCGAACGCACCGGCATAGTTGTACTCGTTGTGCAGTATCTCGATGTGTAACGGCAGTGTGTTGGTGAGTCCACGGATATGACCGGATACCACCGATACCGCGCCAAACTCGCCCATCGCGCGCGCATTACACAACAGCACGCCATACAGCAGGCCCCAGCGAATATTGGGCAGCGTCACCAGCCGGAAAGTCTGCCAGCCGCTCGCGCCCAGGGACAGCGCTGTTTCCTCCTCATCGTTGCCCTGCGTCTGCATGAGCGGAATCAGTTCGCGCGCAACGAACGGCAAGGTGACAAAGGTGGTCGCCAGCACGATGCCGGGAACGGCAAAAATAATGTGGATGTTACGTTCCATGAGCCACGGCCCAAACCAACCCTGAGCGCCGAACATCAGCACATAGATCAAACCGGAGATCACGGGCGAGACTGCGAACGGCAGATCAATCAGCGTGATGAGCGCGTTTTTCCCGCGAAACTCGAACTTCGCAATAGCCCAGGCCGCGCACACGCCGAACACCAGGTTCAGCGGCACCGTGATTGCCGCCGTCAGCAGCGTCAGGCGCATCGCCGCCAGCGCGTACGAATCCAGCAGCGAGTGCAGATAGAAACCGACGCCTTTACTGAAGGCCTCGACGAATACCACCACCAGCGGCATTGCCACCAGTACCAGTAGATAAAGCAGCGCGACCCCGAGCAAGACGTAGCGCCCGAGCTCTTCGGGAATCTGCGATTGCCTGATCATCGGCTGCGTCTCCGCCTCTGCGCCCAGAGCTGCAGGCCATTGATGCCGAGCATCAGTGCGAACGAAGCCACGAGCATTACCACCGCGATCGCCGTGGCCTGCGCGTATTGGTACTGCTCCAGTTTGGTCATGATCATCAGTGGCGCGATCTCCGACACCTTGGGGATGTTGCCGGCGATGAAGATCACCGAACCGTATTCACCGACGGCGCGCGAGAATCCGAGCGCCACCCCGGTCAGCAGCGTGGGCCAGATCGAAGGCAGCACCACCCACAGGAAGCTCTGCAGTTTGGAGGCGCCGAGGGTCTCGGCGGCGCGTTCGACCTCGCGGTCCAGATCACCGAGCACCGGCTGCAGCGTGCGAACGACGAACGGCAGGCTTACGAAAGCCAGCGCGACCACTATTCCCAGACGCGTGTAGGCGACTTTGATACCCAGCGGCGTGAGCAGCTGTCCGATCCAGCCATTGGGTGCATACAGCGCCGTCAGCGCGATGCCGGCGACCGCGGTGGGCAGTGCAAACGGCAGGTCGATGATGGCGTCAAACAGGCGTCGTCCCGGAAAGCTCTGCCGGGTCAGAGCCCAGGCGATGATAAAGCCGAACACGGCGTTGACCAGGGCCGCAACCAGTGCCGCACCAAAGCTCAATTCCAGCGACGCCAGTACCCGTGGAGCGGTCACGACCTGCCAGAACTTTAGCGGACCGAGTTCGGCCGAACGCCAGAATGCCGCCGACAGTGGTATCAGCACGATCAGGCACACATACAGCACCGTGTAGCCAATGGTCAGGCCGAAGCCGGGTAATACGCGAAATTCGCGAGTGGCGCGGCGGCGAACCAGGCTGGCTGGGCCCGGGAGCGCCATGGCGCTGGCGTTCATGGGGCGCTACTGGCCGTAGATCTGATCAAAGCTGCCGCCGTCATCGAAATGGGCGGCCTGCGCCTTGTCCCAGCCGCCGAAAGTGTCATCGATGGTGACCAGCTTCACGACCGGGAACTGGCCGGCATAGCGCGCCGCGACCTCAGCGTCGCGCGGGCGATAGAAATTCTGCGCGATGATTTCCTGGCCTTCCTTGGTATAGAGGAATTTCAGGTAGGCTTCGGCAATCGGCCGCGTGCCGCGCTGGTCCACCACTTTGTCGACCACGGTCACCGGCGGCTCGGCCAGAATACTCAGCGACGGTATGATGATCTCGAGCTTGTCGGCCCCCAGCTGCTGCTTCGCCAGCAGGGCCTCATTCTCCCAGGCCAGCAACACATCACCGATGCCGCGATCGACGAAAGTGATGGTCGCGCCGCGTGCCCCCGAGTCCAGCACCGGCACGTTCTGATAGAGCTTTTGTACGAATGCCTTTGCCGTGGCATCGTTGCCGCCCGGTTGTCGCAATGCCCAGGCCCAGGCCGCGAGATAATTCCAGCGCGCGCCGCCCGAACTCTTGGGATTAGGAGTGATCACGCCGACACCTGGGCGGATCAGGTCACCCCAATCGCGGATATTCTTGGGGTTGCCCCGGCGCACGAGGAATACGATCGTCGAGGTGTAGGGCGCACTGTTGTACGGCAGGCGGGTGGCCCAGTTCTCCGGAATCAGCTTGCCCTGCTTGTACAGGGCGTTGACGTCGTAACCGAGTCCCAGGGTCGCAACGTCGGCCTGCAATCCATCAATAATGGCGCGCGCCTGCTTGCCCGAACCGCCGTGGCTTTGGCGGATCTCCAGCTGCTGGCCCGATTGCGCCAGCCAGTGCGCGGCGAACGTCTTGTTCACGGCCTCATACAGTTCGCGAGTCGGATCGTAGGACACGTTCAGCAAGGTCACGGGCGCGGCGGCCGCGAGTACCGGGTCCAGGCACAGCGCGCTGCCTGCTGCAGTCACCAGCGCGATAGCCGAACGGCGCGTGAGTGCGCGCATCATGACTGCGATCCCAACCACGCGTCATGCGGCGTGTTCTCAAATAGCGAATCGACGCCGCTGGCACGGCTGAGGGTGCTGACCGGCAGACCGCTGCAGGAGATCAACAGCGAGCACTGTGCATTGGCGGCAAACAAGGGCGCAAACTCCTGGTGCAACAATTGTTCAAGCTCCTGTGGCGAACCATCCAGTCCCAGCACCACGAGCACCGGCTCGGAGGCGGCCGCCAGGTGCGACACCCAGCTGTTGAGATCCCCGATCTGCACATCGGTACGAATATCCAGTCCGTGGCTTTCCTGCAGTTCGGCGCGCGTATCCAGCAGGCGCCGGAAGGAGCTCGTGACCTCGGAACGCGGCGCGGCCGGGCTTTGAACACTCACGAATGTGGCCTCGGCGTGCAGATGCCGCATGATGCTGGCCACCAGTCCCAGTGTGGCCGACCGCGAGGCATCGCTGGTGCAGTAAATCAGCATCCGGCGCGGCAATGCCGAGCGCGGCGGGATGCACAGTAAGCGGCGGCGGCCCTGCGACGCTGCGGCGCCGATCTGCGCAATGGAGTCGGGTGCAAGCCCTATGACCGCAACCCCGGTCTGCGCCGCATCGCGCTCGCCGCTGTCGGCCGCCCCCAGTACCGGGGCCTGCATGCTCTGCACCAGCTGCCGCAGCAACGGCGCCTCGCGCAGGCTCGCCGCCGCGGTGGCCTCGGTAGTCAAAATTCGGAAGCTGGCGATGGGAGTCGGCAGCACGTGGAAGCGACGGATGCCCAGCAGCACGCGCTTGCCGGCTGCCAGTGGCAGCACCGCCTGTTCGGCGTTGGTACGGGTGACATCGATGATCAGCGGCACATCCCCCGACGGCTGCTCGCCCGCGACTGCCGAGACCACCGAACTCTCACGCGTAAGCTGCACACGCAGCCGCTCCAGGATGCCGCCGAAGTCTGCCGACAGCACGTGGCCCTCGGCCAGGGGGTTGCTGCGCAGGCGCTCCTCGTCCTCGGCGATCTCGATGTCCTCCGGGCGCACGACCGTGACCACCTCATTGCCCGTGCCGTTGGACTTCAGGCTCTCGCCCGTGGCCAGAAACCGCTCGCCCAGACGCAGGCCGTCGCTGCTACGCCGGCCCAAAAACAGGTTCGCCGCCCCGAGAAAAGTCGCGACGAAGCGCGTAGCCGGGCGGCGATACAGCGTTTCGGCGCGACCGGTTTCGAGCAGACGGCCGTTGCGCATGACGCCGATGCGGTCGGCAAGGGCAAAGGCTTCTTCCTGATCGTGCGTGACCAGGATCGTGGTCATGCCGAGCCGGCGCTGGACCTGCCGAATGGTTTCGCGCAGTTCCACCCGGATCTTTGCATCCAGCGCGCCGAACGGTTCATCGAGCAACAGCACCTGCGGCTCGTGCGCGAGCGCGCGTGCCACAGCCACACGCTGCTGCTGTCCGCCCGACAGCTGCCCGGGCAGCCGGTCGGCGAAGCCCTCCAGGGCCACCAGCTGCAACAGCTCATCGCGCCGCTGGCGCCTCTGGCGGCGTTTGATGCCGCGGACCCGCAGTGCAAATTCAACGTTCTGCCCGACCGTCATATGGCGGAACAGGGCGTAGTGCTGAAACACCAGCCCGACGCCGCGCTCGCGCGCGCGCAGGTGCGTCACATCCCGGCCGTGGAACGAGAGGCGTCCGTGATCGACGTCGGTCAGGCCGGCGGCGATGCGCAGCAGGGTGCTTTTGCCGCTGCCGCTGGGACCGAGAAGTACGAAGAACTCTCCGGCCTCAATCTGCAACGAGGCGTCGTTGACGACCGGTGTGCCGTTGTAGCGCTTGGTGATCTGCTCAAAATTGATCGACATGCACACTCCTGCGAGGCTCGATCGTAAGATCTCCGGCGTCATCGCGTCAGTATCAAGCTGGTGACAAAACGGTTATGTCTCACGGTCTGCGGCAGGATGCTTTGCCTTGTCCGGTCGCATCCGCTAGGCTGCGTTTTGCTTTCATTTCAAGGCTTTACTCATGAAAGTGACGATTTTCGGCTCCGGTTATGTCGGTCTAGTCTCGGGAGCGTGCCTGGCTGACGCCGGCAACCATGTTCTGTGCGTTGATATCGACCCGGCCCGAATCGAGCGTCTCAATGCGGGCGCAGTCCCCATTCACGAGCCCGGGCTTGACAGCCTGATCCGCCGCAATCGCGAGGCCGGCCGGCTTGAATTCACCACCGACGCGGCCCGTGGCGTCGAACACGGCCTGTTCCAGCTGATCGCGGTCGGTACGCCGCCCGGAGAGGACGGTTCAGCCGATCTGAGCCACGTGTTGGCGGTGGCACGCACCATCGGCGAACGGCTTGCCCGCTACGCCATCGTGGTCACGAAATCAACCGTTCCGGTGGGCACCGCCGATAAAGTGCGACTGGAAGTGCAGTCGGCGGTGGCCGCACGCGATGTGACGGTCGAGTTCGACGTGGTGTCGAATCCGGAATTCCTCAAGGAGGGGGCCGCGATCGAGGACTTCATGCGGCCCGACCGGGTCGTGGTCGGCACCGATAATCCGCGCACCACCGAGCTGATTCGCGCCCTGTATGAGCCGTTCACGCGCCACCACGATCGCCTGGTGGTCATGGACATCCGTTCAGCCGAGCTGACCAAGTATGCCGCCAATGCCATGCTGGCTACCAAGATCAGCTTCATGAATGAACTTGCGGCGGTCGCCGAGCGCGTGGGCGCCGACATCGAGAAGGTGCGTATCGGCATAGGATCGGACCCACGCATAGGCTATAGCTTCATTTATCCCGGCATTGGCTACGGCGGCTCGTGCTTTCCCAAGGACGTCAAGGCGCTGATCCGCTCCGCGCAGCATGTGGGGCACTCGGCGGAGCTGTTGCATGCGGTCGAGAACGTCAATGAGCGGCAGAAGATGGTGCTGGTCAACAAGGTGCGTGCCCATTTCAAGGATCAGCTGGCGGGCAAGACGTTTGCGCTCTGGGGTCTGGCGTTCAAGCCCAACACCGATGACATGCGCGAGGCACCCAGTCGCGTGATCATGGATGCGCTGCTGACGGCCGGAGCCAAGGTTCGCGCCTACGATCCGGTGGCGAGCACCGAGACACGGCGCCTGTACGCAGCGCATCCCAAACTCGAGCAACTGTCGTTGTGCAAGGACGCCTATGAGGCAGCACAGGGCGCGGATGCGCTGCTGATAGCGACCGAATGGAAGGAATTCCGCAGCCCGGATTACGATCGGCTCAAAACGCTGCTCAAACAGCCGCTGATATTCGACGGCCGGAATCTCTACGATCCAGCGCTCATGGCGCGCATGGGGTTGCAGTACTTCGCGATTGGCCGCGCGCTACAGCCGCAATCGCCCGCGCGTATCGAACGCCGCAAGCTGGAGAACTCATAGCTCATGCTGGTTCCGGTCATCCTGTCCGGCGGGGCCGGCACGCGCCTGTGGCCCTTGTCGCGCGAGCTGTATCCCAAGCAACTGCTGCCGCTGATCGGCCGCCACACGATGTTGCAGGAAACCGTACGCCGGCTCACCGGACTGGATGCCGCCCCGCCGACCGTGGTGTCAAACGAAGCGCATCGATTCCTGGTGGCCGAGCAATTGCGCGAGATCGGTTGCACCCCGCGCGCGATCGTGCTCGAGCCCAAGGGCCGTAATACCGCGCCGGCGATCGCACTCGCAGCGCACGCGGCGCTGGCCGCCGACGAGGGCGACTCGCTGCTGCTGGTGTTGCCAGCGGACCATGTGATCGACGACGCCGCAGCTTTTCATAAGGCGATCGAAGTGGCGAGCGCGGCCGCCCGCGGCGGCGCGCTGGCGACATTCGGCGTGGTGCCGAATGCGCCCGAGACCGGCTATGGATATATTCGGCGCGGCCGGCGCGATGGCGAGGCGTATCGCATTGCCGAGTTCGTGGAAAAACCGGATCTACAGCGCGCGCAATCGTACCTGGCTTCCGGCGAGTACTACTGGAACAGCGGCATGTTCCTGTTCCGGGCGCGACGCTATCTTGAGGAGCTGGAGAAGTTCGCGCCCGACATTGCTTCGGTGTGCCGTACAAGTTTCGCGGGCGCGACGCGCGATCTGGATTTCACGCGCATCGATGCCGGTGTGTTTGAATCGTGCCGCAGCGAATCGATCGACTACGCGGTCATGGAGAAGACCGCCGATGCAGTGGTGATTCCGCTGGATGCGGGCTGGAGCGACGTCGGCTCGTGGTCCTCGCTGCACCAGGCCAGCGACCAGGATGAGCGCGGTAATACCCTGCGCGGCGATGTGATGGTCGAGGACACGCGGGATTGCTACATTTATTCCGAGAGCCGCCTGGTCGCGGCCGTGGGTCTGCACGATCATGTGGTGGTGGAAACCAAGGATGCCGTGCTGGTGGCACCGAGGTCCCGGGTGCACGAAGTGAGCAAGCTGGTCGCGCGCCTGAAAGCCGACGGCCGCTATGAGCACGCACTGCATCGCGAGGTGTTCCGGCCCTGGGGCAGTTACGACAGCCTCGACAATGGCCCACGTTTCCAGGTCAAGCGGCTGGTGGTCAAGCCCGGCGGTATATTGTCGCTGCAGATGCATCATCATCGCGCCGAACATTGGGTGGTGGTTTCGGGCACCGCCCGCATCACTCGCGGTGAGGAGACTTTCCTGCTCGAGGAAAACCAGTCGACCTACATTCCCATCGGTGTGCGGCATCGAATCGAGAACCCGGGCCGCATTGCGCTGCATATTATCGAGGTGCAGTCGGGGGGCTATCTCGGCGAGGATGACATCGTGCGCCTGGAAGATAGTTATGGGCGTCAGGGAACCAATACCTAGAGGTGCCAGAGGACCGCATGCCCAAGCTGCTGTGCTTCAAGGCCTACGATGTGCGTGGCCGTATTCCGGACGAACTCAATGACACGCTGGCCTACCAGATCGGTCAGGCGTATGCGGCCTTTGTCAGGCCCAAAAAGGTGGCGGTCGGGCGCGACATCCGCGACTCCAGCATCGCGTTGCAAGCGGCGCTGGTGGCCGGGTTGACCGATTCAGGAGTCGAAGTCGCGGACATCGGCCTGTGCGGCACCGAAGGGGTCTATTACGCGACCTTTGCGCACAAGCTCGACGGCGGCATCATGGTCACGGCAAGCCATAACCCGCCGGACTACAACGGCATGAAATTCGTGCGCGAACAGAGCCGTCCGATCAGCGCCGATACCGGACTGCAGGTCATGCAACGCCTGATCGAAGACGGGCAACTGCCCGCCAAAGCCAGCCATGCCGGACAAGTGCGCACGCTCCATACCAGCCGCGGCTACATCAAGCATCTGCTGGGCTATATCGAGGTCGCAAAACTCAAGCCACTGAAAGTGGTCGTGAATGCCGGCAACGGCGGCGCCGGTCTGATCGTCGACGCACTGGAACCGCACCTGCCGATTGAATTCGTCAAAATCAATCACGACGCCGACGGCTCATTTCCCAATGGCGTGCCCAATCCCATGCTGGAGCAGAACCGAGCCGTCACCACCGCGGCTATCCTCAGCAGCGGGGCGGACCTTGGACTGGCCTGGGACGGCGACTATGACCGATGTTTCTTCTTCGATGAGCATGGTGGTTTCATCGAAGGCTACTATCTGGTTGGCCTGCTCGCCGAGGCCTTTCTGCGGCGCCACCGGGGCGCGCGCATCGTCCACGATCCACGCCTGACCTGGAATACGATCGATATCGTTCAGCATTGCGGCGGCATGCCGGTGTTGTGCAAGTCCGGTCATGCGTTCATCAAGCAGAAGATGCGTGAGGTCGATGCGGTCTATGGCGGGGAGATGAGTGCGCATCACTACTTCCGTGATTTTGCCTATTGCGATAGCGGTATGATCCCGTGGCTGCTGGTGCTGGCGATCATGAGTGAGTTCGGCAAGCCGCTCTCGGCGTTGGTGGGTGAGCGCCAGGGGCTCTACCCGGCCAGCGGTGAAATTAACCGCGAGCTCGGGCCCGAGATAGGCGGCACCAAGGCAGTGCTGGCACGCGTCCAGCAGCACTATCAGGCGCGCGCCAGGACGACTGATTTCACCGACGGACTATCCATGGAATTCGATCACTGGCGATTCAACCTGCGCGGCTCCAACACCGAGCCGCTGGTGCGCCTGAACGTCGAGTCTCGCGGCGACACGGCACTCATGCAGGAGAAGACCGCCGAACTGTTGCGGCTGCTCGATGGCCGCTGAGGTTCCTGGCGCCGTGCAGGCGCTGCTGTCACGCCGCTCGGTGAATGCGTTGCAGCTGTGCGAGCCGGGACCGTCCGCGGAAGATCTGGATGTGGCGATCGATGCGGCCCTGAGCGGCCCCGATCACGGCGCACTCAAACCGCTGCGCTTCGTGCTCATCCGCGGCGCGGCCAGGGCGCAGCTGTCTGAGCTGTTTGCACGTCGCATGCGCGAGCGCGACCCTGCTACACCGCCAGGCAAGATCGACAAGGCACGCAGGATGCCGCTGGCCGCGCCAATGATCATAGCCGTGGGCGCCAAGCTGCTGGCACAGCACAAGGTGCCGGAGATCGAGCAACTGCTGGCCGCAGGCGCCGGCGTCATGAACCTGCTCAACGCATTCCACGCCCAGGGCTATGGGGCCATATGGCTCACGGGCGGCAATGCCTACGACCCGCAGATAGTGCAGGCTCTGCAGTTCGCGGCCGACGAGCGCTGCCTGGGATTTATCTACGTGGGATCGATCGGGGCCGACAGCGGCAGCCGGCCGCGGCGCCTGGAGCGCAACGGCGTGGTGCGAGACTGGAGTGGCTGAGGCAAATGCCCTTTACCGTGTCGCACATCGCTGCGGTATTGCCCGCCCATCGCCTGCTGTCGCGCGCCCATGTATTTTCCGCTGCCGTGATCGGCAGCATGGTGCCTGACTTCGGCTTACTGCTGCCGGTATTCCCGTCCCGGGTCGAGACGCATAGCCTGCTGGGGTTGTTCAGTTTTTGCCTGCCGGTAGGACTCATTGCCTACTGGCTTACCGATGCCCTGATTAAACCCGCCATGATCGAGATCGTGCCCGACGGCGCCTACGCGCGGGTGCGCGAGATGGATGCCGCGGCCCCCGGCGCAAGTCTGGGCGGCTGGTTGTACGCGGCACTCGCGATTCTGCTCGGAGCCGTCACGCACCTCGGCTGGGACGCCTTCACGCACGAACACGCGGGTGGCGTGCGTATGTTTCCGGTGCTGAAAGGCTATGCCCCGGAATTGGGCGGCCACACATTGCAGCTATACGCGTGGCTGCAATACGGCAGCAGCGTTGCCGGCCTGATCGCCGTGATTGCTGCCCTGGTGCTATGGCTGAACCATGTGCCGTATCCGCCGCGGCATCCACTGCGGCGGATACTGCGCGCCGAACGTTGGTTGTGGGGCAGCCTGTACCTGGGATTGCCACTATGGGCGATCGTCGCTACGTTTTGGCATGTGACTGCCACGGGGCAGTTAGCCCTGGCGGTAAGTACGTGGCTGGATCAAGTAGCCATTGCCGGTATGCGCACCAGTGTGTTGTCCCTTGTGATTGTGAGCCTGCTATTGCGCGCGCGTCTTGCCCTGATCAAGCCCGCCCGGCCTTCATGACTCGCGACCACGGGCCGGGACCGACCGAGCGGCTCAACACCAAGGCGGCCGGTATTATCGGGCTCGCGGTGATGTGCAGCCGCGTACTCGGGCTGGTCCGCGAAATGGTCTGTGCCGCGCTGTTTGGCGGCGGCGGCGCCATGGACGCGTTCACTGCGGCGTTTCGCATTCCCAATCTTTTGCGCGACCTGTTTGCCGAAGGTGCGCTATCGACGGCGTTCGTGACGACGTTCAGCAAGACCGTCGCGCGGGGCGGAGACCGGGCGGCGTGGCGGCTTGCCGACAAAGTCGCGACCATGACGGCTCTGGTGCTCGGCGTCATATGCCTGGTAGGGATGCTGTGCTCGACCCAGCTCGTGGCGCTGCTGGCACCGGGCTTCGGGCCGGACAAGGCGGCATTGACGGCGCAGCTCACGCGCATCATGTTTCCATTCATACTGCTGGTTTCCATGGCCGCGCTGGTCATGGGCATGCTCAATGCCAAGAGCGTGTTCGGCATGCCGGCCATGGCTTCGAGCTTTTTCAATATCGGCTCGATAATCGGCGGCGTGGTGCTGGGCTTCTGGATTGACCCGCACTTCGGTCCGCGCGCACTGATCGGGCTCGCCGTGGGCACCTTGTTCGGCGGCGCCCTGCAATTCGGGGTGCAATTGCCGTCGCTGGCGCGCCTGGGTTATCGATTCCGACCCGATTTCCAATGGCGCGATGCCGGCGTCAGCGCCATCCTTGCACTCATGGGGCCGTCGGTGATCGCCGCCAGTACCACTCAGGTGAATGTGCTGGTCAACTCAATGTTCGCCTCGACCCTCGGGGACGGACGCATATTCTGGCTCTCCATTGCATTCCGGCTGATGCAGTTGCCGCTCGGCATATTTGGCGTCGCCCTCGGAACCGTGACACTGCCATTGCTGTCGCGATTGGTGGTCGCGGGGCAGTTGGGAGCGTTTCGCTCTGAACTCTCGCGCGGCATGCGGCTGGCGTTCTTATTGACGATCCCGTCGACGGTCGGGCTCATGATGCTGGCTGATCCGATCATCTCGGTGCTCTACCAGCACGGCAAATTCAGCGCCTATGAGGCGTCGGAGGCTGCCGGCGCATTGCGCTTCTATGCCATTGGCCTCGCCGGTTATGCCGCGCTCAAGGTGCTGGTGAGCGCGTTCTACGCGTTGGATCGGCGCAAGACGCCGATGTTTGTGAGCTTTCTGGCCGTGGCGCTGAATCTGTTGTTCAACTGGATCTTCACCTTCCAGCTGGGCTGGGGCCACCGCGGCCTGGCATTCTCGACCGGTTGTGTGGCGAGCTGCAACTTCCTGGTGCTGTACGGGCTCATGCATCGGCACCTGCGCGGCCTGGAATCGCGCCACATGCTGACCCTGCTGGGCAAGGTGGCGTTGGCGTCGATACCTCTGGTGGCCGTGTGCGCTGCGGCCTCGTACTGGCTGTTGGCCGATTGGGCCACGCAGGGGATGCTGGGCAAAGCAAGCGCCTTACTGGCAACCGTGGTCGTGGGTGCCGTGGTCTTTATCGGTGCCGGCGCCGTGTTGCGGATCGAGGAACTCGACGAGCTATTCGCTGCCCTCAAGCGGCGGCTGCGGCGCACAAGTGGCTAGCCATCAGGGTTTGGCGCTGCAAACCGCCTCGCCTTTGTCGAAGACGATGCGCCAGGTATGGGCCGCCTCCAGCCGCCAGATGGAGTTGAAACGGCCGACCTCTTTGCCCTGGATGTAAACCGGTCCGGTGCTCAGCGCCAGTTTGCCGGAGGGCAACACCTGAACATTGTCCGGCACCCATGAGAAGGGCGCGGTCGGGCCGTTGAAGTACGGTCTCCAGGCCGCTGCGATCGCCCCTGAACCATGTTCCACCGAATTGCCGCTGAAAAAAATCGCTTCGCCCGACACAAAGACCGTGAACGCCTTGAAGTTGCGATCGGCCATGGTCTTGGCAAAGGCATGCTCGCTGGCGATGACCTCATCGCGGGCCGTGGTTTCACTCTTGCCCGGCGTTCGCGCACCATGCGTGTGGCCGAGGCTCGAGCAGCCGGAAAGCGCCGCCATGGCAAGGGCGAGCAATGGGCGGCGGTAGCGGTGCGTCATGGATGCATACCCGGGTGGTTTCTGGTTAGCCTATGGTCGGTGGTCCGTAACGACTTGTCGACAGCATGAGGGGAAGTCATGGCCATATTCAGCGACAAAGTCACTACCGCGTTTGAACTGCCCGGTCATCGCGTGGTGGAGAACTGTGGCATCGTGCGCGGCATTATCGTGCGCTCGCGCAGTATCGTCGGCTCGATAGGCGCAGGCCTGCAAAGCCTGTTCGGCGGCAACATCAGCCTTTACACCCAGCTATGCGAGCGCGCTCGCGACGATGCCTACGAATTGATGCTGGCGCATGCCAGAGAGGTGGGCGGCAATGCGGTCATCGGTGTGCGCTTCGACGCCACCGAGGTGGGCGCCGGAATTACCGAGGTGCTTGCCTATGGGACGGCGGTACGTGTTGAAGCGCTGAGCCAGGTGTCAAGCTGTAAACTATGACAGTTGCCCAAGCCCCAACGGGCAGGATAATGGCGCTCGATCGGGATACTTCCGGAGGGCCGCCTTTGGCTCGTAGGGCAGCGAGTGACTCCCCAACACAACCAGCTTCTCGCCGCATTGCCGAACACCGATTTTGAACGTCTGCAGCCGCATCTGACTCTGGTTTCACTGCCGTTGGGCACGGCGCTGTATGAATCCGGCGTCGCCCTGCAGCACGGCTATTTCCCGGTAGATTCGATCGTGTCCTTGCTGTACGTGATGGCAGACGGTGCCTCAGCCGAAATCGCGGTGGTCGGCAGGGACGGCGTGGTCGGAGTGTCTCTTTTCATGGGCGGCGAAACCACGCCCAGTCGCGCCGTGGTGCAGAGCGCCGGCCACGCCTACCGCCTGGAAGCGAAGCGATTGAAAGCGGAATTCAAGCGCGCCGGAGCCCTGCAGCCACTATTGCTGCGCTACACACAGGCCTTGCTGACGCAGATGGCGCAGACCGCTGTCTGCAATCGCCTTCATTCGCTGGATCAGCAGCTATGCCGCTGGTTACTGTTAAGCCTGGACCGCCTGGCCTCGAACGAATTGGTCATGACGCAGGAATTGATCGCTGACATGCTCGGTGTGCGGCGCGAGGGCGTGGCCGAAGCGGCCGGAAAACTGCAGGAGGCCGGGTTGATCCAGTACAGCCGCTGCCACATCGTGGTGCTCGATCGCGCGGGCGTCGAGGCGCGAACGTGCGAATGCTATGCCGTGGTCAAGAGGGAGTCCGATCGGCTGCTTCCGCAGCCCATGCATCAGCACTGAAAAAAAGGGCTCGTTGGCCTGGATAACCAGTCCAGCGAGCCCATGCTGAACCCGGCCGCGCCATCGCTCGAGTGTGGTAAGCGACGGCTGTTTAGGGAAGCGCGGATTCAGGGGAGCGAAATTAGGCCCTGTGCACGGGTTTCTTCTGTGCGGTAGATAACATAGCTAAATTCTGAAGAATTTCTCCGCCAGCACGTGGCGCGGCAGATCAATCGAAAAGACGCATCCGGTCCCAGGCAGGTTGCGTGCACTCAGGACGCCATGATTGGCCTCGACACTGCGCCGGCAGATGGATAGCCCCAGCCCGAGTCCTGGCTTGTCCCCAGCAGCATCGGCAAACGGCAGACACATCCGGTCCGCGGTGCCTTTCGGCCAGCCGCCGCAGTTGTCTTCCACATCGATGCGGATGCGATCGGCGATCGCGTAGACATTCAATGCCACTTCAGTTCGATGCGCAGTGAATTTAAAGGCGTTTTGCAGGAGATTCGTCACCGCCGAGAACAACAGGTCCCGATCGGCGTCCACGGCGAGGCGCGGATCCACACGTGATACGGTAAATACACATTCGCGGGCCCGCGCTTCGAGCCTGGCCGACAATTGCGCGTCGGCGATGAAATCCGACAAGCTGATGAGCTGCGCGCGGGTACGTACCGGCCCGCCCAGACGCACATCCTCCAGGGAACGTTCCACCACATCGCCCAGGCTGGCGAGACAGCGGTTCAGCACCTCGCCTGTCGGACCGGTCAGGCCCACTTGGCCGGTTTTGATGGCGGTCATGGCATGTACGGCGGTAGTGACCAGGTTGCGCACCTCATGAGCGAACACTTGCAGACGCTCATGCAGAGCCTCGGCGCCGCGATCGGTGCCCAGTTTTTCACGCTCGTAGGCGAATTCGGTAACCGAGTCGGCGATGGCATTGTCGAGACAGCGATTGAGTGTCCGGAACTCATCCGCCTCGATCAGTGCGTTCTCATCGACCGCCAGATCGGTGATGGCCTGGCACAGGTCACCATAGTCGTGGACGACCAGGTCGACGGTGTAGCCGCGCTGCAACAGCTCGTGGCCGTGCTGGCGTGCCGCGATGCCTATTTCCGACAGGGACTGCGGGCCGCCGCCCGACGCTCCCGACACTTTACGGCTTCGCATTGGCTCGGGCGTCTGCTCGACCTGCAGGGTTTCGATGATCTGATCGAGGAACAGGGGAACGCCATACGCCAGCTCGAGTTCACTCACCGGCCGCGTCGAGCGGTGAGCGGACTTGAGTCTGCACCGCTCAATCAACTGATGGCGATTGATGGCGAGAAATTCGTGTAGCACGGAGCTGTCTTTACTGTCGAGACGCCGCTGATCAGGCGCGCGAAAGTGTTGCGGGCGTGCCTCGGCAGCGTCTGTTCGAAACCGCACATAGCGCTGAGCAGCGTCGAAATCTGTGCGCCAGCGCACGGACCCGGCCATCCAATCGAGTTCAACGTCCGGTCATGACTACAGAACCAGCATCGTAAGTGCCCCGTTCGACCCTGATAGGCCGGGCACTTGAATCTCTTGAAGATGCCAAGATAGTTGCCACCCAGTTGAATAACGCGCTCGAGGAAGTTGGCGTTTCGGTACCTCGCGCCAAACTGCTGCAGGTGATCGCGCGGCTGTGCGGCGCGCATCGCTTCGATGAACTGACGCATCGTCTCAAGACCAGATCGGGGTCGCAGCCGGGCACGCCGGCCCGCCCGGAACGGCGGCTGCTGACGCTGCCCGAGGTGCTGCTGCTCAAGCAGCCGGAGGGCGAGGACGTACTCGCCGGGCACCTCGAGTTTTTCGACAAGAACTCGGCCACGCGTTGGTGCTATGCCATGGGTTCGGAGGCGATCAACCCTGCTGCCCTGGAGGCGGCACGCCGGCTGGCGTTGGGAGAGCCTCTGCGTCCGCTCGATACCAAATGGCTGACCGGGATATCCAGCGGGATTTCGATCATCGGTGATGACAACGCCGATGGCGCGCTGCACATCGATGCGCGCTCGCTCGCCACGGCGGGCTATCTGGGCGCAGGCAAGTGGAGTATCGGCTCCGACTACTATTGTCGCGTGTCGCTATACGAGCCGCTGCGGATCGAGCGCCTTGGAGTGCCGGTCGGATTTAAAGAGATGGCCGAAGCCGAGCTGGCCGCCCACAGCTTCGTGCCGCCGAAGGATTTTGCAGCCGCCGGTTACGAGATTTTCCGCGTCAATATCGCCTCGCGGCTGATGCTGCGATCCCTGGAGCTGCCGAACCCGACGCCGTTGCTGGAGTCACTGTGGCTGTTTGGACAGCGCCGGCCGGAAAGCCGCATTCGCGTGGCGCTATTGCGCGTCGAAAAGGACGCTGCGTTTCGAATCATCTGGCTGGGCGGTGATAAGACGGAGTTGCTGAGCACGATGGGATGGCTGGGACGAGACGGCGCCGGTTACGGTTCGAGCCGCCCGGAGTATGTCTACTCCGGGGAGGCGGGCCTGGTGCGCATCTGGCAGGAAATTCGCGAATGGATGAGGCGGCCGTCCAGCGAGTCGGACGAGACCGCTTCGCCTTTGTCCCCCGACCGGCGCGCCGAACTGCAGAAATGGGTCGAAGGCGGCCGTGAGTGGGAGCGTTCCTAGGACGCACGTCCGCGCAATCCCGGATTGGGCTTGCTATGGTCCCGGGTCATGGAAT
>Ga0208849_1000859_pt1 | contig 24909 bp, 22 predicted proteins | sample NGESurdeep072012_10_FD_184470 | JGI IMG/M metagenome (GOLD analysis project Ga0208849, IMG submission 184470) | Arctic peat soil microbial communities from Barrow, Alaska - NGEE Surface sample 53-3 deep-072012 (SPAdes) | ecosystem: Environmental > Terrestrial > Soil > Wetlands > Peat ... | reverse complement strand
TCGCGATAGAGATCGTCGGGAGGCCGGTTGGAGGTCGCCACCAGGGTGACGCCGCGCGCGAACAGGGCTTCGAAGAGGCGCCCCAGGATCATGGCGTCGGCGATGTCGGTGACCTGCAGCTCGTCGAAACAGAGGAGCCGCGCCTCGCGGGCGATCAATCGGGCCACGGGCGGGATGGGATCGTCACCTTTGGCCTGGCGGAATTGAGTGTGGCGGGCCGCCGCGTCGCCGGTCCGCCAGGCGTTCACCAGGCGGTGGACCCGCGCCATGAAGACGTGGAAGTGGACGCGGCGCTTGGCCTCCACCGGCGCGGCTTCGAAGAACAGGTCCATAAGCATGGACTTGCCCCGTCCCACCGGTCCCCACAGATAGGCGCCGGCCACGGGCTCGGCTTTGCGGAACAAGCTGGGCGCCCTGGCCTCGGCGAGCGCCGCCTCGACCCGCTCCAGAGCGGCCAGCGCGCTCGCCTGGGCAGGGTCGGCGATCAGGGCGCCGGCGGCCACTCGTCGATCGTAGGCTTCACGCAGGGATTCGGGCATCGGTTGGAGTTCTCCCTCTCCCCTTTTGGGAATTCGGTGATTCACACATCTCGCGGCGGCCTTGCGCCCCCTCCGTCACGGCGCAAGCAAGAGCGCCGCGCCACCTCCCCCGCTTCGCGGGGCAGGAGTTTAGAAAAATTCCTCCCCCGCAAGCGCAGCGCGGCGGGGGAGGGGGACCGCGACGGCGCAGCCGGCGTGGTGGAGGGGGCGGGAGGCGGCGATCGACCTGATCGGAATTCGTTCTATCCCGCGCGTTCGACGCCCGCCACGATGCCTTCCGCCTTGCGGAACAGTTCAGCGTCGATGACCAGCCCGGATGCGGCTGCGTTCTCCTCCAGTTGCTCGGGGCGGCTGGCGCCGACGATGGCCGAGGCGACATTTGGCTCTCGCAGCACCCAGGCGAGCGAAAACTGCGACAGGGTGCAGCCCGCTTCCCGCGCCAGCGGTTTCAGCTTCTGCACCGCCTCGGGAATTTGCGGGCTCAGCCAGTTCTGCATCATCTGGCCCATGGAATCGCTGGCCGCCCGCGAGTCCGACGGCGCCTTGGCCGCGGGCGGATATTTGCCCGAAAGCACGCCCTGGGCGAGTGGCGACCAGACGATCTGTGAAATCCCATTGGCCGCGCACAGCGCAATCACCTTCTCTTCGGGTTTTCGCCAGAGCAGCGAGTATTGCGGCTGGCTGGAAACGAAACGCGCGCGACGCCGGCCAGGGCGAAGGCCGCCTCGATCTGAGCGGGCGACCATTCGGAAAAGCCGATGTACCGCGCCTTGCCCTGTCGAACCACCTCGCTTAGCGCCTCCATGGTCTCGGCCAGCAGCGTCTGCGAATCATAACGATGGCACTGATAGAGATCGACATGGTCGACCTTCAAACGGGCCAGGGACGCGTCCATCTGTTTGAAGATCTGCGCGCGCGAAAGCCCCCGATCACTTTCGCTCATCGGAAAGAACGCCTTGGTGGCCAGGACGTAGGAGTCACGAGTGCGCCCCGCCAGAACCTCGCCGAGGAACGTCTCGGCTGCGCCGCGGCCGTAGACATTGGCCGTGTCGATGAAGTTGACGCCGAGCCCGAAGGCGCGGTCGACAACAGCGCTCGCCCGCTCACGCTCGACGCCGACGCCGAAAGTCAGCCACGATCCAAGTGAGATCTCAGAAACGCTAAGGTCGCTGGCGCCGAGTTTGCGGTACTTCATGCTGGCAGGCATCCGTTCGGGAGAGGTGATCTTTGGGCAGATAGCACGGACCCGCCGGCACGCCCCACCAAACTGGCGTGCGTCCCAGTCCGGCGACGTCCTGTTGACGCTGAAGGCAATCGGAGCGCGGATTGAGCGATGGGCGCGATGGTCTGGAACCCGGGCGACGAGATTGTCGTGCGCCACGTCTGGCGCGAAACGGTCTGGTTTGCCCATCCGGCGATTGTCGTCGAGGACACGCCGGCGCGGTTGGCGGTCTTCGAACCCGTGGGCGCTGTCCGGCAATGGAGCCACTTTGACTTTGAACGCGGACTGATCGCGCCGCCTTGTGAGCAGCGTCGCCATTCGACCGATGCCCTGATCCTCATTGAAGCTGGCGCCGCTCACGCCGTTTCGCTGTTCTGGCGCGAAGGGGGCGGACCCTTCCTGTGCTGGTACGTCGACATGCAGGCGCCCTTTCGGCGCGCCGGAGGCGGGGTGGTCACCTGGGACCAGGCGCTGGACGTCGTCGTCGCGCCCGATCTCCGGTGGACATGGAAGGACGAAGACCATGTGGCGCGCATGCCAAGCCTGGGCTGGATCACGCCGGACGAGGCGGCCGCGGTGCGGCGGGAGGGCCGGCGCGTGATCGAAAGGATCGAACGGCGCGAATTTCCGTTCAGCGAGCCCTGGCCCACCTGGCGGCCAGATCCGAGTTGGCCGATCCCTGTCTTGCCGAACGATTGGGCGACGCCTTGCTGATCCGCTCGCCGGAAGGCGGCCTTCGCTACACCATCCCGCTGGCCGGAGCGACATCGGCGCTGCCGGGAAAGACACTGCTGTCCAGGGCCGCGCGTTCGACGCCGAGGTGATCGGCTAGCAGGCCCTTGAACAGGCCGCGCATGTCCATGGTCGGCGCCGTGTCGCGGTTCTCGAACAGGCGGTTCTGGGCCAGCGTCGGCCAGTCGCCGACGATGCCGCCCTTCTTCAGCGCCCCTCCGAGCAAGAGCGCCGTCGAGGCCGTGCCGTGATCGGTGCCGGCGGTGCCGTTGACGTGGGCGGTTCGACCAAATTCGGTGGCCATCACCACTGCGGTATCGCTCCACGCCGGGCCAAGGCCGCTGGATAGGCCGTCGAGGAAGGCGTCGACGTAGGCGAGCCGCGTGGCCAGCTGGCCCTGGGATGAGCCCTGATTGGCGTGGGTGTCGAAGCCGTCGATGGACACCGCCGCCACCTGCTTGCCGTCGGGCTGGGTCATGAATCCCGCCAGGGTGGCGCCCAGTTTGCGCGCCTGAGGCAGGCCCTGCTTCAGATAGGGCCGAAGCGTTGCGCCGCCCGCGTTCGCCTGGCCGTCCATGGGCGCGTCGCCGGCGCCCGTGCCACCGTCCACCGTCGGCAGCCCCGCGGCGTCGGCTGTAGCCACCTTGGCCATGGCCTCGGTCGAAAGGCCGCTGGCTAGCGCGGGTCCCAGCAGCGGATCGTTGGCGTAGAGATCGGCGAGGATGCCGGGCAGGCGGTGGTCGCGCTCTGCGCCGCCGCCGGGCGACCACGATGCCGCCTCGACCCTGCCGCGCAGGATCAGAGGCGCGGTCGGACCCACCGAGATCGCCCGCACTTTGCCCGCCGGCCCCATGGCTTCGAGGGCGCGGTTCAACCAGCCCGAGCTGGTTCCGTAAACGACGGTCCCTCCGCTTTCGAGCACGTCCTGGGCTTCGAAGTGCGAGCGGGCGCGGTCGGGAGTGGCGACCGCCGGCGCAATCCGCGCCTCGCCCTTCTGGGCCAGGGCATACGTCGCGGGCATAGCCGGATGCAGGCCGAAAGTTCCGTCCAGCTTCAGGGCTCCGCCGGCTTGGCCAAAACCCGGGATGGCGATTGCGCCCCGGAGGGCGGCATAGTTTACATCGCCAACCGGCGGCGACAGCGAGAGCCCGTCCAGACCGCCGCGGCAGACGATGACCACCAGCTTCTTCTTCGCCAAGGCGCCATCGACGGCGGCGTAGGCGCGCGAGCCCAGGAACTCGATGGTCACGCCAAGACCGAGCGCACCCAACAGGGCATGCCGGCGGGTGAAGACCGGGGAGTGTAGGGTGCGGGTCATCGTCGTTGAAACTCCGGGCTCATCAACAGGATGGAAAGACCTTCGGGCCGCGTTTCGGCTCTGGCGATGGTCATGGCGGCGACCGGGGTCAGGCGCGCACCGAGAGCGCTGCTGGCCAGGCCGCTCGGGTCGCGGCCGCCCGTCGCCTGGGCCGCGAAGGCCTCACTCCACACCATGCGCTTGATCACCGCGTCCGGCGCGCACCAGACCTGCGCCTCCTCGGGCCAGCCCTTGGGGGACGGGGCGCTGAACGGCTTCTGGCCCATGGCGTTCAGCAGCGGCGCCACGGTGGCGATCTCGCTGGGGACGTAATCGGCCGCGCGCCAGCTCGAGACCATGAACTCATAAGGGGTCTTGAATTTCCGAGCCGCCGGATCCCACGCCTCCGGTGAGGAGATCAGCGTCTTGGCGACCGCGCCTAGCTGCCCGTCGGTCTGCAGATAGCTGCGCTCGAGGCGCGCCACCAAGGCGGGGGGCGGGTCGTCGGCGACGAAGTGGCGGGCGAGCTTGGTGGCGAGATGGTTGGCGGTGTGCTGGCTGGCGGCGAGATCCTTCATCACCGCCAAAGCCTGGTCCCGGCCGCCCTCGGCATAGCGTCGGCCCATGATCGTGCGCGCGCCGGCCTCGTGAGCCAACGGACGAAACAGGAAGTGGCCGGCGCGATCGTCGGTCTCGGCCAGACCGCCGATGCTCCAGCCGGTCATCGCCCTGGCGAATTCGGTCACGTCAACCTGGCTGTAGCCGGCGCCGACGCCGACAGTGTGCAGCTCCATGATCTCGCGGGCGAGGTTCTCGTTGATCCCGGCCATCTTGCCACCCTTGGAGCGGAATCGCGCCGCCAAGGTGTCGGGGCCTACCGATTGAGCCTGATCGAGATAGAGCAGCATCGCCGGATGGCTCGATGAGGCGACGAGCAAATCCTCGAAGCGGCCGAACACATTGGGGCGGATCGCCTCCTGTTCGAAGGGCCCGATCAGGGGGGCGGTGACGAACTTGGTCGCCGAGACCGTGAAGTGATTGGCCCAGAACAGCGCCCAGCGCTCGCGAAAGGCGTCGCGCGTGCGCGCCGCCAGCTGCATGCGGGCCAGGTAATCGACCCCGGTATCGTCGCGCAGCATTCGCGCGGCCATCTTCACCGGGTCGGACTTGGGATCGCCGTCGGCCCGCGCCTGTTTGCGCTGCTGCTGGTACTGACGAAATTCGATGAACCGCTGCGCCGAGCCGGGCGGATTGGCCTGCGGCTGGTCGGCGCCCTCGCGGCGAACCTGGCTGGCCAGGTACCCCTGCGGATCGCTGCGCGCATCGCCGATCTCGCCAGGCCGCGCGCCCAGCCCGAACCGTGTCGCGGCGATGGCCGCATTCAAGTCCCTGTCAATGGCCAAGCGATGGCTCCCTGGGTGAGCGGAGGCGAAATATAGATCGTTTAACGCCGTCGACAGGCACTCTCCGTCGCTGATAGTGCGGCGGCGGTTCAGAAAGGTTGAAAGTTCTAGCCCGCGCCGAGGCATCGGCGTTGGAGATTGACAGGCCGCTCGAAGAGTCGTCATGGCCATTTGGGGCTATCCGCGGAGGGCGTGAGATGAAGAGCCAGATTCTGACCTTGGGCGTTGCATTGCTTTGCGGGTCAGCGGGGGCCGAGCCGTCCAGAGGCGGGAGCGATGTCGCATCACGCTTCGACGGCGCATGGACCGCTACGGTGACCTGCACCAATTGGGCGGGCGCCTTAGGCTATTCCTTCGCGATCCCGTCGCAGGTCACTGCGGGTGTTCTTCATGGTGAACGCATGCACGCCGGAGAACCCGGATGGCTGGTCCTGGACGGCCGCATCGAGCCTGACGGCCAGGCCAAGCTCTATGCCAAGGGGCTGGTTGGCGCCTCGGCCACCGCCGTTGGTCAACAGCCGAAGGGGACTGACTACGGCTATCACGTGACGGCCCACTTCAACGAAAGCCACGGCAGCGGCGCCCGCGTCGAGGGCCGTCCCTGCGATCTCGACTTTGCTCGACAATGAGCCGGGCGATTCGGAAAGTCTGAGCCAAGCGCTCAGTATTGCGGGGCCGAGGGCTCGCATGCTGGTCGCGGAATGGAATTGTTCCAAAGATCAGCGCTAGACGCCAGGCAGCTAGTGGTCAAATCTGACACTTGAGTCCGGTCGCGCCTGGCCCGAACGTCCGCTTCCTGCCCACGAGCGAGCGGTCGAGTCCGACCCAAAGCGGCCATTCGCGCAGGGTGATCCGCAAGCGTTGAGGGCCATGCCGGCGCCATCCCTGATCGAACCTGTGATCGAGCCCAGTTCCCCGGAGAACCGGGAGCAACTTAACATGGCCGTGCGGCGGCTTACCGCCCGAGCAACGCGAATCGCTGCGGAGCTTGCTAGTCGGTCCCTTGGTCTGCCTCTCTGCATTTCGAGAGAATATCGTCGACAACGCGGGCGATCGGCGCCGTGGCGTCAATGCTCACCGCATTCTTCGGAATGTCCTCTTTCGTTGCATGCAATCGCGCGATCAGTTCCCGTTCGCTCGGCTTTCCGCCAAACTCGTCTTCTGGTCTCCCGGCAAGTCGCCGGTTCAACGTGTCGAGATCGACGTTGAGAACGAAAACCTCGTCGAACAAATCAAAGAACTGGTGGAAATTTCTTGAGCCGCCGCAGAAGAAGGAGTTCGCGTAGCGTTGATCGGCGACCAGGGATTTGACTTTGTCTACATCCCAAATGTGGTGCTCGTGCCACCATGTGACGCTGTCCCTCATGCTCTCGTGGGCAAGCCCATCCAGCGGTTCACCAGTCTTGGGATCGCCTCGACAAGACAACTCCCGGTCACCGTGGATGACGTGGTAACCGCGCCGCTGCAGTTCTTCAGCCACCGTGGTTTTGCCGGTGCCGGAAACGCCTTCGATCAAATAGTTTCTGACGCCCATTCTTGCTCCGGTTGACCGGTCAATTATCGGCGGATGGGGCGTGACCGCGCGATTGCGTTAACTCGGTTGCTCGGGTTCTGCAACATAAGTGGGCGCCGTCCTACGTCAGTCCTACAACAGTCGAGATCATCTGGGCGAATAGGACCGTAGGTCTGCTTGTGGCGCAGAGCAGTCGTTTGACGGAGGCCTCGCCAACGGCAGGTTTCCACCCTTCCGAGACCTTGACAACGTCTGCTTGTCGGGAGGGCCCAGCGTGCGTCCGCGCAGGGTAAGGAAGGTCGGGGGCGGGTACCAAGCGTCAGATGCCATCCACCAGACTATGAACGGAACTGGATCGGCAATTGCGCAAACCGCAAATAGCTATTCTCCTGGACGAGAACACCAGTGGCGGAGGCGCCCGATATGAAGCCTCAAAAGGCTACTTCCGGTGCGTTCACGATGCGGGAGGCCTGCCTTTCGCGATACCATTCATCGAGGACGTTGCGGCGGTGGTTAGGGTCGAATTCGATGCACTCGTGTCCACTGGCGGGCGATTCGCTTATCCGCGGGAATGGTATGTGGGGGCCCCATCCGCTGCGCCCGCGTCGGAACGCTTTGACGTCGAGCGCGGCTTGGTCCGCGCCTTTCTCGACTCCGGCAAGCCGATACTTCGGCTCTGCGCCGGGATGCAGATGATCGCGTGTTTGAACGGCTGCAGGCTGACGTCCGACCTTAGGAGGACGATACCCGGAGCAATCGAGCACGATCGCCCAGGCTATTTTCACACGGTCCGGCTGCGAAGCGAAACCAGACTGCGGTCGATCGTCGATCAGCCCACGCTCAGCGTAAATAGCTATCATCGGGAAGCCATCGTGGAGTTGTCGCCCGATGTCGTCGCTTCCGCCCATGCTGAAGTCGGGGCGATTGAGGCTATTGAGCTGTCCTCCCACCCGTTCGCGCTGGGTCTCCAGTCGCATCAGGAATTGTTCGCGGGCATTGAACACGCCGGAAACCGCCTATTTCGCGGCCTCATAGAAGCTTGCTGAGGACGGGCTGTGAGGCGTCCACGCCTCATTTCAACCCCTCGTGTTCCAGCGCCAGGCGCACGGCGGCCCTGGCTTTGATGCGTTCGAAATAGGCGGGCAGGGGGTCGGGGACAGGGACGGCGTTTTTCTTGGACCACATCAGCATGACGAAGAGATAGGCGTCGGCGACGGTGAACGCGTCTCCCAGAACGAACTGGTCGTTCATACGCTGCGCCAGGAAGCCAAGCCGTTTGGTGATGGTCTGCGCTGCAGCGGCCTTGGCGTCGTCCGACGCCCCTGGCGTGAACATCGGCTTGAAGCTTTTGTGGATCTCGGTGGAAATATAGTCCAGCGCCTCCAGCAGCCGGTAGCGGCCCATATCGCCGCTCGGGGTCAGCGCCGGCGCCTGATCGGCGGCCCAACTGAGAATGGCGATGTTCTCGGTGAGCAACTGGCCGTCGTCGAACTCCAGGGCGGGAACGTAGCCGTTGGGGTTGATCTGGGCATAGTCTCGCCCGTCCTCGGTCGTTTTGGCCTTCAGGTCGACCTTGACCCGATCGAATTTCAGTCCCGCTTCGTGCAAAGCAATATGGTCCGCGAGACTGCACGCGCCGGGTGCGAAATAGAGGATCATCGGGTGGCCTTTCGGGCTGCTGCCTACGCAACGCGGGGGTATTGCGTTGGTTCAGCCTATCGCGAGGGCCCCATGCCCTTTTGCGCCAGTTCTTCCAGAGCCGCTGGTGTCTTGCGCAGGTGCCCGAGGTTCATGCCGCGCAGAACCTCTGGGGTTTTCGAAAACTGGACCCCGTCGTAGCCGACGATCTCGATCCGATTGCCCCAGGGGTCGTAGAAATCGAGGAAGTCGCCGGGCAGCGCCTCCACACCCGCCTCGGACATGGACTTGCGAACCGCCTCCTTGTCATCGACCACCAGGCCGAAATGCCGGCCGTCGTCGGCCGGTTGCTTTCGCCCTTTCTGCAGGGCCAGGAACTGGTCGCCCAGATCGATGAACGCCATGTCCTGGCTCTTTCCGCGCAACGTGAAATCGAACAGGCGCCCGTAGAAGGTCAGCGCCTCCTCGATATCCCCGACCTCGAGCGCGACATGATTGAAGCCGACGACGCGGGCCTTCTGGGCTTTCGCCATTTTCGACCTCTCCCTGTAGCGTCCTTGCAGATAGGCGCCGGGCGCTAACTTGTCACCCGGCCCGGCCGCCGCTACCCCTTGGCGCCTCGGCCAGCCAAGGGGGCGCTCGACCCATGCGACACATCCTTGAGGAGCTCGAAAAGCGCCGAGCTCAGGCAATCGCCGGCGGGGGCGCGCGGCGCGTGGCCGCCCAGCACGCCAAGGGCAAGCTCACCGCCCGCGAGCGCATCGACCTGCTTCTCGACGAGGGCTCGTTCGAGGAATTCGACATGTTCGTCGAGCATCGCAGCCACGACTTCGGCATGGAGGATAAGCGCGTGCCGGGCGACGGCGTGGTCACCGGCTGGGGCACGGTCAGCGGGCGGGCGATCTACGTCTTTTCAAAGGATTTCACTGTTTTCGGTGGCTCTCTTTCGAAAGCGCACGCGGAAAAGATCGTCAAGGTTCAGGAGATGGCCGCCCGCAACGGCGCGCCCATCGTCGGCCTCTTCGACGCCGGCGGCGCGCGCATCCAGGAAGGGGTGGACTCCCTGGCCGGCTATGCGGACATCTTCCTGCAGAACGTGCTGGCCTCGGGCGTCATCCCCCAGATCAGCGTGATCATGGGCCCCTGCGCGGGCGGGGACGTCTATTCCCCGGCGATGACCGACTTCATCTTTATGGTCAAGGACACCGCCTACATGTACGTGACCGGGCCCGACGTGGTCAAAACCGTGATCAACGAGGATGTCAGTCACGAGGATCTGGGCGGCTATCGGGTGCACGCGCTCAAGTCCGGTGTCGCCGACGGGGCTTTCGAGAATGATCTCGAGGCCCTGACCCAGGTCCGCCGGCTGATCGATTTCCTGCCGGTTTCAAACCGTGAAAAACCGCCGCTGCGCCAGACCTTCGACGATCCCAGCCGCGAGGAGCCTTCCCTCGACACCCTGGTGCCGGCCAACGCCAACCAGCCTTACGACATCAAGGAACTGATTCTGAAGGTTGCCGATGAGGCGGATTTTTTCGAGATCTCGCCCGATTGGGCGAAAAACATCATCACCGGCTTTGGCCGCATGGACGGCGCCCCCGTCGGCTTTGTCGCCAACCAGCCGCAGGTTCTGGCCGGGGTCCTGGACATCGACGCCTCGCGCAAGGCCGCGCGGTTCGTGCGCTTCTGCGACGCGTTTTCCATACCGCTCGTCACCTTCGTCGATGTTCCGGGCTTCATGCCGGGGACCAAGCAGGAGCAAGGCGGGCTGATAAAACACGGCGCCAAACTCCTGTTCGCCTACGCCGAAGCCACGGTGCCGAAGATCACCGTCATCACCCGCAAGGCTTACGGCGGCGCCTTCGACGTGATGAGTTCAAAGAACCTGCGCGGCGATCTCAACTATGCCTGGCCCACTGCGGAGATTGCGGTCATGGGGCCCAAGCAGGCGGTGGAGATCATCTTTCGGGGCGACATCGGCGACGCCGAAAAACTGTCGACCCGCGAAGCCGAGTACAAGGCCCATTTCGCCAACCCGTTCGTCGCCGCATCGCGCGGCTATATCGATGACGTGATCATGCCCAGCGAGACGCGCCGCCGCATCGTTCGCGCTCTCTACAGCCTGAAGGCCAAGACCCTTTCGAACCCCTGGAAAAAGCACGACAACATTCCACTTTAGGTGACGTGCGCCCCTTCCGTTACGGCGCTGATCGCGCCGCGCGGTGCAGGAATTTAGAAATTCCTCCCTTGCAAGCGCAGCGCCGCGGGGGAGGGGGTGAGGAACGGCCGCCGCGCCAGCGGCGGCATGGGATCGACAACGATTTGTCGATCCCCGAGACGAACGCCCGCCGCATGCGGCGGGCTGGCCCGCAAAGCGAGTGGTGGAGGGGCGCAAGGCCGCCCAACGCTAACTATTTGATCTCGTCGCCACGCCCCAGCAAGTCCGGCAACGCCTCGCCGTCCTTGACGAATTGCAGGGACACCGAATTGATGCAGTAGCGATCGCCGGTCGGGGGCGGACCGTCAGGGAACAGGTGGCCCTGGTGGCTGTCGCAACGCGCGCAGCGGGTCTCGATGCGGACCATGCCATAGCTGGCGTCGCGCACCTCTACGACATGCGCCGGATCGAAGGGGGCCCAGAAGCTGGGCCAGCCGGTTCCGCTCTCGAATTTGGTCTTGGCCCGGAAGAGCGGCAGACCGCATAGCCGGCAGCAATAGACGCCATCCAGCTTGTTGCCGAGCAGCCCGCCGCAGAATGCCGCCTCGGTCCCGTGATGGAGCAAGACGTTCCGCTCTTCGCCGGACAGGGCCGCCTCGAGCCGTTGGCGTTCCGCCGCGTCTGGTGCTGTGAGATCGAAGCCCGAGGGCGAGGTGTGGCTCAGGTGAGCGGTCTCGGTCATTAGAAGGCGTCCTTGGTCGAACGAAGCGGGAATTGTTGTCACGGCGCCCGCGCGCGTCTAACCCGGCAACATAGTGCGCGAGGCGGCGAGCGAAAGCTTAGATGTTTTCCAAAATTCTGATCGCCAACCGCGGCGAGGTCGCGGTGCGGATCGCTCGCACGGCCCAGCGGATGGGAATCGCCGTGGTCTGCGTCTATTCGGAGGCTGACGCGGGCTCACTGGCGGTAGAACTGGCCGATGAGGCGGTGTTCATCGGCCCCTCGCCAGCCGCCCAGTCGTACCTCGTCGCCGAGAAGATCATCGCCGCGGCCAGGGATGCCGGGGCGCAGGCGATCCACCCCGGCTTTGGCTTTTTGTCGGAGCGCGCCGATTTTGCGCGCGCCTGCATCGGCGCCGGCATCGTCTTCATCGGACCTAATCCGCATGCCATCGAAGCCATGGGCGACAAGATCGCCTCCAAGACCCTGGCCAAGGCGGCCGGCGTGTCGGTTGTGCCCGGGCATATCGGTCAGATCGACGGCCCCGCTCACGCCATCGAGATCGCCGGGTCGATCGGCTATCCGGTTATGCTCAAGGCCTCGGCCGGGGGAGGGGGCAAGGGTATCCGCGTCGCCTGGAACGACCGCGATGTCGAAGAAGGCTTTTCCGCCGTCCAGGCCGAGGCCATGGGCGCCTTTGGCGACGATCGGATTTTCATCGAAAAATACATCCAGGGCCCCCGTCACATCGAAATTCAGGTTTTGGGCGACCGTCATGGCGCCTTGGTTCATCTGTTCGAGCGCGAATGCTCGATCCAGCGGCGAAATCAGAAAGTTATCGAGGAGGCCCCGTCACCGCTCCTGGACCCGGGCACGCGGGAGGCGATGGGCGCCCAGGCCGTGGCTCTGGCGCGGGCCGTGAACTACGATTCCGCCGGAACCGTCGAATTTGTCGTCGGACAGGATAAGGCGTTTTATTTCCTGGAGATGAACACGCGTCTTCAGGTCGAGCATCCGGTAACGGAACTGATCACCGGCGTCGACCTGGTCGAACAGATGATCCGCGTCGCCGCCGGTGAGCCCCTGGCCTTCCGGCAGTCGGACCTGGCCATCGACGGCTGGGCGATCGAGAGTCGCATCTATGCCGAGGACCCGTCACGCGGATTCCTGCCGTCCATCGGCCGGCTGTCCCGCTACCGGCCGCCCGCCGAACGGGCCAGCGGCGAGGGGCGGGTGCGCAACGACACCGGCGTGCGTGAGGGCGACGAGATCTCGCTGTTCTACGATCCGATGATCGCCAAGCTGTGCGCCTGGGCGCCCAACCGCGCCGGGGCCATCGAAACCATGGCCATGGCCCTGGAGGAATTCCATATCGAAGGGGTAAGCAACAATGCGCGGTTCCTGTCGGCGGTAATGGACCAGCCGCGGTTCGGCGCGGGGGAACTGTCCACCGATTACATCGCCGAAGAGTTCCCGGAGGGATTTCACGGCCTTGCGCCCACTGACTGGCAGTGGGACCTGATCACGGCCGTCGCGCTGGCCATGCACCGACGGCTGGCCAGCCGTGCGCGCAGCATCGGTGGGTCGGCCCCCGTCGATCGCCGGGACTGGGTGGTGATATCAGGCGACAAGCGGCGCAATGCCCGTCTCGGCGACGACGTCGACGGGCTGACCATCGACCTTACCGATGAGGGCCGCACGCTTCGCCTCACTCAAATCGACTGGCGGGGCGGCTCGCCGTTGTTCCGCGGCGCACTGGGCGGCCGCGCCTTTACGGCCGCGGTTGCTCCGGCCGCCGAAGGCTTCCTGATCGGCCACCGGGCCGTGAAGATGCGCGTGCTGGTGCTGACGCCGTTCTCAGCCAATCTGCATCAGCGGCTGCCGGTCAAGGCCCCGCCCGACACCTCGCGGCTCGTCGCCTCCCCGATGCCGGGTCTGGTGGTCTCGATGGAGGTCGGCGAGGGCGACGAGGTCAAGGCCGGCCAGGTTCTCTGCGTGATCGAGGCGATGAAGATGCAGAACATCATTCGCGCCGAGCGCGACGGCGTCATTGCCCGAATTGGCGCACAGACCGGCGACAGCGTCGCCGCCGACGACATTCTGGTGGAACTGAGTTGACCGCGATTCTGGGTCGCCCAATTCGATGCCGGTCCAGGGACGAACCGCAGGCCTTTCCCCGGGCCTGACCTTGGACTATGCCGCCCTCACACAGCATTGAGGACTTCATGAAAATCGAATTTGTCGCCGCCGACGCGACCGCCGGCAAGACCGCCGCGGTCGCCGTGCTGGCGTTCGAAAAAGGCAAGCTGACTGGCGCGGCCGCCGATGCCGACAAGGCGACGGGTGGGGCGCTGGCGCGCGCGATCGCCGGCGGACGCTTCACCGGCGCCCCCGGCCAGAGTCTTGATATCATCGCTCCCAACGGCGTCGACGCCGCTCGCGTGCTGATCGTCGGGGCCGGGGCGGTCGACAAGCTTTCCGAGCGTGCGCTGGAAACCGCCGGGGCCCAGGCCTATCAGGCGGTCAAGCTCAGCGGCGCCGACAAGCTGGTGCTGCGCCTGCCAGGCGTGACCCCCGCCTTGGCCGTCCACGCCGGTTTCGGCGCCGCCCTGGCGGCCTATCGCTTCGACCGGTACCGCACGCGCGAAAAAGCCGACAAGAAACCGTCCGTCGCCAGGCTGCAGATCGCCGTCGACGATCCCAAGGCCGCGGCCAAGGCGTTCAAGCCGCTGGCCACCCTGGCGGAGGCGATCATCTACGCCCGCGACCTGGTCAGCGAGCCGGCCAACATCCTCTACCCGGAAGAATACGCCCGGCGCGTGAAGAAGCTCGAGCGCCTTGGCCTCGTCGTCGAGATCCTCGGCGAAAAGGAAATGAAAAAGCTCGGCATGGGGGCGCTGATCGGCGTCGGCCAGGGCAGCGTGCGTGAAAGCCAGTTGGCGGTGATCCAGTGGAAGGGGGCGAAGAACCCCGACGCCCAGCCAATCGCCTTCGTCGGCAAGGGCGTGTGCTTCGACACCGGCGGCATTTCGATCAAGGGCGCCGACGGCATGGAGGAAATGATCACCGACATGGGCGGTTCGGCCGCCGTGGCCGGCCTGATGTACGCCCTGGCCTCGCGCAAGGCCAAGGTCAACGCGGTCGGCATTCTGGGCCTGGTCGAGAACATGCCGGACGGCAACGCCCAGCGTCCGGGGGACGTGGTCACCACCATGTCCGGCCAGACCGTCGAGGTGATCAACACCGACGCCGAAGGCCGCCTGGTTCTGGCCGACGCGGTCTGGTACTGCCAGAACCGGTTCAAGCCTAAGTTCATCGTCGACCTCGCGACCCTTACCGGCGCCATCGTCGTATCGCTCGGCAAGGATCTGGCCGGCCTATTCAGCAACAACGACGTCCTGGCCGATAATCTTCTCGCGGCGTCCAAAGCGACCGGCGAAGCGCTGTGGCGCATGCCGCTGCCGCCTCAGTACGACAAGCACCTCGACAGCGGCGTCGCCGATATGAAGAACATCGGACCCCGCTACGGCGGCTCGATCACCGCGGCCCTGTTCATCCAGCGGTTCGTCAACAACGTGCCCTGGGCGCATCTCGACATCGCCTCGACCGCCTGGAAGCCTGGCTCGACCATTCCGACCATCCCCAGCGGCGCCACCGGCTTTGGCGTCCAGCTGCTCGACCGCCTGGTGACCGACTTCTACGAGGGCTGAGATTACCTGCTCGCATCCTTCGCCCTGATTCATAGCCCTATGGTCGGTCCCGCTTGCTGGCGGGGCGTCCAGCGATCCTTGCGTCTGCGCGGATACGAAGCTCTGGCCATAGATTGGGGACCGCCAGTCGACGGCGAATGGTACGGTGAGGCGGCGGCCCGCATTGCCGCCGGACTTGATTCGCTGCATGGCCCAAGCGTCCTGGTGGTCCACAGCGGAGCCGGCGGGTTGGTCCCCTCGATCGTCGAGGCCGCGCCTGGAATGGTGGCTGAAATCCTTTTCGTCGACGCCATCGTGCCGCACCCGGGGCGAAGCTGGCTGGAGACGGCGCCGGTGGCGTTGGCCCGGAAGCTGTGCGAGCTGGCCGGCGAGGGCCTTCTTCCGCCCTGGAACCAGTGGTTCGCCGTCGATCCGGCCGCAGCGATGATTGCGGATCCAGTCACCCGCGCCGCTTTCGCTGCCGAACTCCCCCGCGTCTCGCTCACGGTCCTGGAGATGCCGGCGCCGCGATCCCGCCAATGGGAGACAATTTCGAGCGCCTACCTGCAACTCAGCCAGGCTTACGACGCCGAGGCCAACGAGGCCGGGCGACGGGGCTGGCGCGCGCAGCGAGAACCGATGCATCATCTGTCGATGATCACCGAGCCGGACAGGGTGGCGGCCATACTCGTGGCGATGGCGCGAGCCGGGCCGCCATGAACGCTGGCGCCTGCGAAGTGTGGTTCTATCAGCTGGAGCGCGCCGGGCTCGAACAGGTGTTGCCCGAACTGCTTGAAAAAACCGTGGCGCGGGGCTGGCGGGCGCAGGTGCGAGCGCCCGGCCGCGAGCGCATTGATCACCTCGACGCATGGCTGTGGGCGTGGCGGGCGGACAGCTTTCTCGCCCATGGCGCCGACGACGAGCCGATGGCCGATCGCCAGCCCGTGCTGCTGACCACCGGAGCCGACAATCTCAACGATGCCCAGGCCCTTTTTCTCCTTGATGGCGCCGAGCCGGGCGATATTTCGCCTTTTGAGCGGTGTATCGTGATCTTCGACGGCCGCGACGAGGCGGCGCTCGCGCAGGCGCGGGGCCGTTGGAAGAGCTTCAAGGCAAGCGGATCGCCAGTCACCTACTGGCGCCAAGCGGAGGGCAGGGGATGGGAGAGGCAGGGGTGAGGGTTCTTGCAGCCTTCGCCGCGCTCCTCTGTCTGGCTTCCTGCGCCGCGCCTCCCGCGACGCCAAGCCGAGCCCCGCCCCGTGCGGCGCCCTCGGCGACACCATCGCCCTTGCCGCCGGAGCCGGCGCCACCGGCGCCGTTGCGGCTTGATGATCAGTGCGGCGCGGTCCCGCTGCAAAGTTTGGTGGGCAAGCCCGAAACCGAGATTCCCATCCCGCTTGAGCCCGGTCACCGCCGCGTCGTCTGCACCACCTGCCCGATGATCGAGGATTACCGTCCGGACCGCCAGACCATCTTCTTCGATGCCGCCACCGGTCTGGTGACCGCCGTCAAATGCGGGTGAGGCTGCTCTAGGCCTTCGCCGCTTCGCACGCTTCGGCGGCTTCGAGCCATTGCGCTTCCGCTCGGGCCAGGTTGACCAGGGTCATGGCGCGCCGCCGTTCGAGTTCGGCGATGCGGTGACCGCCGCCGGCCTCGCGCATGGCTGTGTCGAGGTCCGCGAGTTTGCGGGTCTCGCGGCGTACCGCGGCTTCCTGCTGGACCAGCCGGTTCTGCATTGCCTCTGGAACCACGGCCGGCTTTTCAGCGCCGCCGGCCGCGGCCCGCGCCCGGCCAAGGACGAAGCGGGCGTAGTCGGCCATGTCGCCGTCGAAGGGCTTCACCGCCCCGCCCTCGACCAGCCACAGCCGGTCGGCCACCAGTTCCATCAGCGAGCGATCGTGGGTGATGAGGATCACCGCGCCCTCATAGTCATTCAGGGCTTCGGTGAGGGCGCGGCGGCTGTCGATGTCCAGGTGATTGGTGGGCTCATCGAGTATCAGCAGGTGCGGGCGCTCCATGGCCACCATATTGAGCAGCAGCCGCGCGCGTTCGCCGCCCGAGAGATTGGCCACCGTGGTCTCCGCCTTTTCGACGGTCATGCCGAAATGGGCCAGGCGCGAGCGTCGCGCCGACTCAGTGGCCTCTGGCAGGGCCCGGCGCATGATCGCCAGGGGCGTATCGGCCGGATCGAGCGCCTCGATCTGGTGCTGGTGGAACCAGCCGACCTTCATCCGCCGATCGCGGTGTACATGGCCGCCGGCGGTTGCCAGATTGCCGGCGATCATCCGGGCGAAGGTGGTCTTGCCAGAGCCGTTGACGCCCAGAAGGCCGATGCGGTCGTCGAGGTCCAGGCGAAGGTTCAGGCCCTTGAGCACCGGCGGGCCGCCGTAGCCGACCGAAACGCCCTCAAGGCGCACTAACGGAGGGGCAAGCGGCCGCGTCGGCGAGGGCAAGAGAAAAGGGGCCACGCGTTCCTCGATCGCCGGCGTCGTCGCTTCGAGTTTGGCGATCATCTTCATCCGCGACTGCGCCTGGCGCGCCTTGCTGGCCTTGGCGCGGAAGCGATCGACGAAGGCCTGCATATGGGCGCGCTTGGCCTCGATCTTGGTTCGCGTCGAGGCCTGCAGGCGCAACCGTTCGGCGCGCTGGCGCTCGAACTGGGAAAACCCCCCGGCATAGAAGTCGAGCCGGCCCTCGGTCAGATGCAGGATGGCGTCCACCGAGTGGTCGAGCAGTTCGCGATCGTGACTAATCACCAGCGCGGTGTGCGGGTACTTGCGCAGGCGCGCCTCCAGCCAGAGGGCGCCTTCCAGGTCAAGGAAGTTGGTCGGCTCGTCCAGAAGCAGCAAGTCTGGCTGCGAGAACAGCGCAGCGGCCATGGCCACGCGCATCCGCCAGCCGCCGGAGAACTCGGACATCGGCCGCTTCAGATCGGCGTTGGAGAACCCGAGGCCGCTGAGGATCTCGGCCGCGCGCGCCGGCGCCCGGTCGGCCTCGATGTCCGCGAGCCGGGCATAGATGTCCGCCAAGCGCTCAGCCGGAGCGACTTCCAGTTCCGCGGTCAGCGCCGCCAGTTCGCCGTGCGCGGCCAGGACCGTTTCCAGCAAGGGAACCGGGCTTGCCGGATGCTCCTGGTCAACGGCGCCGATGCGGGCAAGCTTGGGAACCTCGATGTCGCCGCCTCCCGCTGAGAGGTCGCCGAGGATCAGGCGGAAGAGAGTCGTCTTTCCCGCGCCGTTGCGGCCGACGAGGCCGACCTTGGCGCCCTGCGGCAGGGTGACCGTCGCATGGTCGAAAAATCGCCGTCCCCAGGCGTCGAAGGTGAGATCGTGAATGCGAAGCATGGCGGGAGTCTCGATGGAGCGCGGCAGATTGGCCGGGCTCGAGGTTGATTGAAGGTGAGTCGCACCGGTGGCGTGAGGGCGCGCAACAGGCGCCCGGCCGCTGTCGTCAGGTCCGTCTGGTCATCCGGATCTTGGCTTGCGTCACCTGGAGTTCTCTCGAGACAGCCGGCGCCTTGGCTTGTGGCGCACGGCGCCGTTATAAGCCCGCTCCCCCTCACATTCCAAGCTTGGCGAACGTCCCCCCATGACCGAACGCACCTTCTCGATCATCAAACCCGACGCCACGCGGCGCAATCTGACCGGCGCGATCAACGCGGTCATTGAAGGCGCCGGACTGCGTATCGTCGCCCAGCGGCGGGTGCGTCTCAGCCGCGCCGATGCGGAGCGTTTTTACGCCGTGCACGCCCAGCGGCCCTTCTACGGTGAACTGGTGGAGTTCATGACCTCGGGTCCGGTGGTGGTCCAGGTGCTCGAAGGCGATGACGCGGTCGGCCGCTACCGGGAGATCATGGGGGCCACCAACCCCGCGCAGGCCGAGGACGGAACCATCCGCAAACTGTTCGCCGAATCGTTCACCGGCAATTCGGTGCACGGTTCCGACAGCCCAGACAACGCACGCGAAGAGATCGCCCAGTTCTTCACTGACGAAGAGATCGTCGGCTGAGTCCTAGGCTCGAGCCAGTTCGCCGCAGACGAAGGCCGTCTCGCCAGCCTCCAGCAATCGCGTCAGCACGGTCTGGGCTTGGCCCTGACTGACTACCAGCATGAAGCCTATTCCGCAGTTGAAAGTGCGGCGCAGTTCGTTGTCGGCGATGCCGCCGGTTTGTTGCAGCCACTCGAAGACCGGCGGAAGAGGCCATGCGTTCCAATCGATACGCGGCGCCAGCCCCTCGGCGATCGCGCGCGGCGGGTTTTCAATCAGGCCGCCTCCGGTGATGTGCGCCGCGCCTTTGAGCAGGCCGGCCTTGGCCAGCGGCAGCACGCTGGCGACATAGATGCGCGTGGGGGTCATCAGCGCCTCGCCGAGGCTGCGCGCGGCTTCGAACGGCGCCGGGGCCGCCCAGGAGAGCTTGGCGTGTTCAACCACGCGGCGGATCAGGGAGTAGCCGTTGGCGTGGGGCCCCGAAGAGGCGAGGGCGATCAGCACGTCGCCCACCTGTTGGTCGCCAAGCCTTGGCAACACGTCTGACCGGTCGACCGCGCCAAGGCAAAAGCCCGCCAGATCGTATTCGCCGTTCGCATACATCCCCGGCATCTCGGCGGTTTCTCCGCCGACCAGGGCGGCTCCGGCCTCCTGGCAGCCGCGGGCGATGCCGGCGACCACCCTGGCAGCCGCTTCGACATCGAGCCTGCCGGTGGCGAAATAGTCGAGAAACAGCAGTGGCTCGGCGCCCTGCGCCAGCAGATCGTTGACGCACATGGCGACCAGATCGATCCCGACCGTGTCGTGCAGGCCAGTCTCAACCGCGATCTTCAGCTTGGTCCCGGCGCCGTCCGTGGTCGAGACCAGCAGAGCATCTTCATAACCGGCCGCCTTGAGGTCGAAGAGGGCGCCAAAACCGCCCAACGACGCTTCGGCGCCAGGCCGCCGGGTCGCCGCGGCCATCGGCTTGATCCGCTCGACCAGGGCCGCGCCTGCGTCGATATCGACGCCCGACTGGGTGTAGGTAAGACCGTTGGGCCGCTCGTTGATGGTCATCTGTGCATCGGGTCGGGGCCAAGCCTTGAGGTGACCGCGCAATCGAATTCGCCTGCGGCTTTCTTGCTTGCCGACTCGCGCCCGCGCGGCCTTATAGCTAGCCGATGACTCCGATCATCACCACCGCTGAACTCGCGGCCTTCTGCGATCGATTGCGCAATGCGCGGTTCGTCGCAGTCGATACCGAATTCATGCGCGAGACCACCTACTGGCCAAAACTTTGCCTGATCCAGGCGGCGTCGCCGATGGCGCAGGCGATCATCGATCCGCTGGCGCCAGACATCGATCTTGCGCCGTTTCTCGATCTGCTTCGCGATCGCTCGATAGAGAAGGTGTTCCACGCCGCGCGCCAGGACGTCGAGATCTTCAACAACCTGGGAGCGATACCCCACCCGCTGTTCGACACCCAGATAGCCGGCATGGCGGCGGGATTTGGCGAACAGATCGCCTATGACGCCCTGGTTCGCCAGATGCTGCGCGTCGACCTCGACAAATCGAGCCGCTTTACCGATTGGTCCCGCCGGCCGCTCAGCGACGCCCAGCTCACCTATGCCCTTGCCGATGTAACCCATCTTGCCGAACTCTATCCGATGCTGCGCACGCGGCTGGAGAAAGCCTCGCGCCTGGCCTGGGTGACCGAGGAAATGCAGGCGCTTACCGACCCGGCCTTGTACGATGTCGAACCGGAAAACGCCTGGAAGCGGCTGAAACCTCGCCGGCACGGGGCCAAATACCTCACCGTGTTTCGCGCTGTCGCGGCCTGGCGGGAGCGGACAGCCCAACTCCGCGATCAGCCGCGAGGACGCATCCTCAAGGATGACGCCATCGACGAACTGGCCACCCAGGCGCCGCAGGACGCCGACGCGCTTGGCCGGCTCCGTTCGGTCCCAAAGGGATTCGCCGGTTCCAAATTCGGCCCGGACCTGCTGGAGACGATCCGCGCCGCCGTGAAGACCCCCGAGGCCCATGGGCCGCCGGCCGAACGCAGCGAGACCCCGACCTCCCCGTCCGCGGGCGCGGCGGTCGAGCTTCTCAAGGTTCTGTTGAAGGCCCGCGCCGAAGACGCCGGCGTAGCGGCCAAACTGATCGCCACGGTGTCGGATCTCGAGAAGATCGCCAACGACGACCAGGCCCAGACCCAGGCGCTGCATGGCTGGCGCCGCGAGGCCTTCGGCGAGGATGCGCTGAAGCTCAAACGCGGCGAACTGGCCCTGGTTCTGGACGGCGCCCGGGTGAGGGTGGTGCAGGTGCGGCGAGCGCCTAAACCCGCACCTTAGCGCGCTTGGCGGACACCCTGGCGTTCCAGCCGCTAGCCTCGCGCATTTTCAGTCCGCGATCGAGGAGACTGGCCAGAGTGGCCGCCCGCTTGCCCGTCTGCTCCCCCAGGAGCCGCGCGCCCCAGCCTTCGGCCGCTTCCAGGACCACCGCGTTCGATCTGATGTCGAGGCGCGATTGGGCGAGCAGGCTAGCGCTGCCCCCCGAGAGATCGCAGCCCAGCCTGATGGCCGCGCCCAGTGCGCGTGCCCGCTGAAGGCGATCGCCATCCAGCAACCGTCCGACCACCGGGTCTTGCGGAACGGCGGACGTGTGCCGAGCGTAGGCTGCGCTGGCGAGGAACGCGCGTTCGGCGTGGTTCATGCCCGCGATCGGGGCGCGCAGCACCTGGTCGAAGACCAGATCGGCGCGATGATCGGGGTGCAGGCCCACGCCGACGTCGGCCAGGCGACAGGCTGCGGCGACCAGCACGCCGTCGCGCGGCCGAGCTGGGACATCCAGCTTGGCGAAGGCGGGACCCAGCCAGCGCTCCAGGGCCAGGCCCAATCCATTTGCCCCGCCTTGTCGGCCGCCGATGGCCGCGCAGCCTTCGACCAGCGGATCGCGATCCCGCACGCTGCGCCTCATCGCCTGAAACAGCATGCCTTCACGTAGACCAAACGCTGAAATCACCACCTTCTGCAGCTCGAGCCGGTTGACCAGCGTCTCCAGCACCACCGCCGCGTGAGGCAGGACATCGACCCGGCGCCTGGACAAGCCTTCGATCCGCTCCAGCGAGCCCCTCGACTGCTGGCTGATGAACCGCGCAACGTCCAGCGCCCCGCGCCGACTGATCTCATATTGATGAACGATCTTGAGTGGATAATCTGAAAATCTCATGTGAATGAGCGCCAGGTTGCGCCAGGCGCCGCCGACCGCGTTGAGGGTATCGGCGGTAAATTCCGAGGCGATCGGTTCGACATGGCGATTGACGATCTCTCTCACGGCGCCGGCGTCGAAGCTGGCCTTGCCGCTCATCGAGAACGGGCCTAGCGGCAAGCTGACGCCGTGCATGGCTTCGGACCTCGAAAGGCGGACGAGTTCGAGACTGGCGCCCCCAAGGTCGCCGACCAAGCCACGCGAATCCGGCGCCCCCGCGATCACCCCCAGCGCCGCGAATCGGGCTTCTTCCTCGCCGCCGAGAACCCGCAGCTTCAGCCCGGTATGGGTTTCGACCTCGGCGCAGAACGCTAGTCCGTCCTTCGCCTCGCGCACCGCCGCGGTCGCGGCTGTGAAGATCCTGGCCGGCTTGACGGCGTCGAGAATGGCGCGAAAACGCCTGAGGGCGTGCAGAGCCTCGACGACCCCGTCGGGCGAAAGGCGCCCCGTGCGCCCCAGGTCCCGGCCGAGACCCGCAAGCACCTTTTCGTTGAACATCGTCCATACGGCCCGCCCTTCGACCCGGTAGAGCACCAGCCGCACCGAGTTCGAGCCGACATCGACGACGGCCGCATCCCAAGGATCAGGGCTAGTTTCTGAGGCCGACATGCTCGAACGCGCGCGGCAGATCCTTCACCTTGTGCCCTCGACCAGACAGGGAGGGATTGGTCATGAAATACTCGTGGGCGGAAAATGCCCCCTTGCGGTTCCAGCCCGGGCTCCTGCGATACGCCCCTTGCGCGTCGAGGAGCCAGCTCTGGGCTTCGTCATTCATGTTGGCGACCATGATCTGCTGAAGCACCTGCTGGTGCACGGTGGGGTTTTCCACCGGGACCATGACCTCGACCCTGCGGTCCAGATTCCGGGGCATCCAGTCGGCGGAGGTGATGAACACCCGCGCCTCCGTCGACGGGATGGGCTTGCCATTGGCGAAGACGACGATCCGCGCATGCTCGAGAAACCGGCCGACGATGCTCTTGACGCGGATATTGGCCGAAAGGTTGGCGATGCCGGGCCGAAGGCAACATACGCCGCGCACGATCAGGTCGATGGAAACGCCGGCGCAGCTAGCGGCGTAGAGCGCATCGATGATCTGAGGATCGACCAGCGCGTTCATCTTGGCCCAGATCGCCGCGGGCTTGCCGGCCGCAGCATTGGCTGACTCGGCGCTGATCAGGCTGAGCAGGTCGGCCTTCATGGTGATCGGGGAATAGGAAAGCTTTTCCAGACGCTCCGGCTGAGCGTAGCCGGTGATGTAGTTGAATAGTCGGCCAGAATCCCGTCCCAGCGCCGGGTTGCAGGTGAACAGTGACAGATCAGTGTAAATCTTGGCGGTCAGCGGGTGGTAGTTGCCGGTCCCGTAGTGGCAATAGGTACGAAGAATCTCGCCCTCGCGGCGCACCACGAGCGAGAGCTTGGCGTGGGTTTTGTACTCGACGAAGCCGAAAACCACATGCACGCCGGCCCGTTCAAGGTCCCGCGCCCACTTCAGATTGGCTTCCTCATCGAAGCGCGCCTTGATCTCGACCAGGGCCACGACGTTCTTGCCGTTCTCGGCCGCCTCGATCAGGGCCCCGACGATCGGGCTGTCCTTGGAGGTGCGATAGAGGGTCTGCTTTATCGCCAGCACCCCGGGATCGCGCGCCGCCTGCAACAGAAACTGCACCACCACATCGAAGCTTTCGAACGGGTGGTGGACCAGAATATCCTTTTCCCGGATGGCCGCGAAACAATCACCGCCATGGTCGCGGATTCGCTCGGGAAAACGCGGCAGGAATGCGGGAAATTTCAGATCGGGCAGATCGGCGGGGATCAGTTGCTCCATCTGCGCCAAACCCAGTTTGCCGTCGACGCGAACGACATCCTGCGGTTCGGCCCGCAGGCCCCGGACGATGAACTCGCGCAGGTCTTCGGGCATCGAGGCGTGAATCTTGACCCGCACCACCGACCCCAGGCGCCGCCGCTTCAGTCTGGCTTCGAATTCGCGCACCAGATCCTCGGCCTCTTCCTCGATTTCGACGTCTGAATCGCGGATCAGGCGGAACAGGCCCTGACCCTCGACCTTGCAGCCGGGAAACAGCCGGTCGAGAAACAAGAGCAGAAAGCTTTCAAGGGCGATGAACCGTCTTTGGCCCTTGCGCCGGCCGGCGCCTCCCGGCGGCAGTTCCCAGAATCTGGCCACCTGGTTGGGCACCGGAACCAGGGCGTAGAGTTCCTTCTTGTCCGACTGGCGCCGCAGTTTCAGCGCCAGCGAGAACCCGAGGTTGGGAATGAACGGAAAAGGGTGCGCGGGATCGATGGCTAGCGGCGTCAGCACCGGGAAGATACTCGACGAAAAGATCGCCTCGGCAGCCACGCGGTCAGCGGCCGTCACGTCCTTGGCGTCCAGCAGGCGCAGGCCGCTCTCCGCCAGCTCGGCGCGCAGGGCCAGCCAGATGCGTTGCTGTTCGGCCATCAGGTGATTGGCCTCTGCGTTGACCTTGCGCAGCTGCTGGGTCGGGGTGAGGCCGTCCTGGCTAAGTACGCGAACACCCTCGCGGACCTGGCCCTTCAAGCCGGCCACCCGCACCATGTAGAATTCATCCAGATTGTTGGCTGAAATCGACAGAAAACGCAGGCGCTCCAGCAGAGGGTGACGCGGGTTGATCGCCTCTTCGAGGACCAGGCGATTGAAGGCCAGCCACGAAAGCTCGCGGTTGAAGAATCGATCGGGAGACTGGCTCAAGCCAGGATCGTGCGCCGTCGATCCGACGACGGGGGGG